>JAAROH010008110.1_pt1 | contig 14975 bp, 14 predicted proteins | sample 7248631 | NCBI WGS metagenome assembly JAAROH01 (sample SAMN09772309, study PRJNA484901) | compost metagenome | isolation source: Vermicomposting unit | place: India
ATCGCCTGTTCTGCCGAGGTGGATAGTTCAGAAACCCCCACTTCAACCTATGGTAAGTGGGGGAGGTTCATACTCCAAAATAACGTGGATATACAAAGTCAGATAGTGCTTATCTCCTTTGTTTTCTTCAACACTTATGCAACGCTTCCGAAATAATATACTGAATCAAAGACAAGCGGCCGCTTTGTGTCGTTGTTTTAAGCAGATTATTTCAAGAATGAACCTCACTAATGATTAATCATGGCATGCGTGATGGATAGCCTGGCGCAGCAAATCCATCACATGCTCATCATCATGCGAGTAGTACAACATAGTTCCGGCCCGTCGGAATTTCACAAGCCTTAAGTTTTTCAGAAACCGAAGTTGATGCGAAACCGTAGACTGCAACAAGCCAAGCGCTTCTGCAATTTCACTAACAGCGCATTCTTTTTGCGACAATAAATACAAAATTCGAATGCGCGTAGGGTCTGACAATGCTTTAAATGTTTGCGAAACCATGAATAAGGTTTCCTCATCTAAATTTTCGCATGATGCTGAATTGAAGTTTTCGTTATGCTCCATCTTCTTTCTCCTTTCTTAATAAAATATATATCACTTTTGATATTTCAAATTTTCTCTTCCTTCATGCTTCCCTCAACCCCCGGAAACATGTTGGAATATCCGTTTGTTTTTACTGTATATGACTCACTCTTAACACCCTCATCGAATTTAATACCGCCAGTACGGTTACGCCAACGTCAGAGAATACGGCTTCCCACATTGTCGCGATCCCAAACGCACCGAGAAGCAGGAAAAATCCTTTTACAGCCAGAGCGAATATAATATTTTGCCAGACGATTTTTCGGGTACGTTTAGCAATCGTAATGGCCGTTGCGATTTTCGATGGCTCATCTGTCATGATAACGATATCTGCCGCTTCAATTGCCGCATCGGAACCTAATCCTCCCATGGCAATTCCAACATCTGCCCTTGCCAAAACAGGCGTGTCATTAATGCCATCACCAACGAATATCAACTTTTCTTTCTGGCTTTTGTGAGCGTCTAATCTTTCGATCCATTCGACTTTATCCTGCGGGAGCAACTCAGCATATACTTCATCTACCCCTAATTGTTGACCGACTTTTTCCGCTACATTTTGCGCGTCACCTGTAAGCATGACCGTCTTTTTGATTCCTAATTGCTTTAACTGTTGAACGGCACGTCTGGCATCTTCTTTTGGTTCGTCAGAAATAACGATATATCCTTCATATGCTCCATCGATTGCGATATGAATAACAGTACCCAATGTTTCGGGATGAATAAAGTCAATTTGCTCTTTTCGCATCAGTTTTGCGTTTCCTGCAAGAACGTTTTTACCATAAATTTTTACTTTAATACCATGTCCTGAAATTTCCTCGTAGCCTTCTATAACACCTTTGTTTACATCTTTTCCGTATGCTTGCAGAACGGATTGCGCGATCGGGTGATTGGAATACGATTCCGCAAAAGCGGCATATTCTAACAGTTCATCTGCTGTTAGCTTTCCTTCGGTTTGAATATGCGTTACGTTAAATACGCCTTTAGTTAATGTACCGGTTTTATCAAAAACTACATATTTTACATCATTTAATGCTTCTAAGTAGTTGCTTCCTTTCGTAAGGATACCTTTTTTGGAAGCGGCACCGATCCCTCCGAAAAATCCGAGCGGAATGGAAACAATGAGAGCGCATGGGCAAGAAATAACGAGAAATACTAATGCCCGATATACCCAATCAGAAAAAAGCTCATTAGGAATCAACAAAGGTGGAATAACTGCCAATAATAAAGCGCCAAGCACGACGACAGGCGTATAATAGCGCGCAAATTTCGTAATAAAGTTTTCTGTTGGAGCTTTCCGGCTGCTCGCATTCTGCACAAGATCCAAAATTTTCGCCACGGTGGATTCGCCATATTCTTTTGTAACCTTGATCGTTAATACGCCATTTTTGTTAATAAATCCGCTCAATACTTCGCTGCCTGCTTCTACTTCTCTCGGAACCGATTCACCCGTTAACGCGGACGTATCAACCATAGAGCTTCCTTCGATAACTTCCCCGTCCAACGGAATTTTTTCACCCGGCTTTACAACAATAATATCATCTGTCCGCACTTCTTCAGGGGAAACGGTTTTCATCTCGCTTCCGACTTTTATGTGTGCATAATCCGGACGAATATCCATCAATGAGCTAATGGATGTACGTGAACGGTTTACTGCAATTCCTTGCAAAAATTCCCCTATTTGATAGAAGAACATCACACCGACAGCTTCCGGAAATTGCTTAATGACAAACGCACCGATTGTCGCAATGGCCATTAAAAAATTTTCGTCAAATACTTGCCCTTTCGCTATATTTTTTACGGCACGGAGTAAGACATCACCACCGACAATGACATAACTAAGCAAGAATAAAGTAAGTTCAAACGGAAGCGATAACTTTGTCAATCCGGCGATGAGCGCAATAGCTCCGCCAATCGCCAGTCGAATGAGCAACCTCTTCGTACGGCTTGTATCGTGATGACGGCTATGTTCTGTATGGGAATCTTTTGTTTTTTCAGTAATTTCTATATCCGGTTCCAGCTCGTTTATAATTGCTTTCGCCTGCTCGACTACTTTGCGGGAATTGCTTCCTTCTTTCACTTGTATCGTCAATCGACTTGATACAAAATCAACATTTGCCATTTCAACTCCAGCCAAAGCTTGAACTTTCCCCTGTATTTTATTGGCGCAATTGGCGCAATCCAACCCCTCTAACAATAATTCTTTTCTTATTGTCACAGTATTCTCCCCTCTTCTTTCCTTCATTTATATACGTACAGGCTTGTGTGAAATCTTACGTTGCATGATTATCAAAAATACATGATATTGAATATATGAGCATTTATTCATATACTTAATTATATTGTATTTTTATTTTTTGTCAATTGTTACAATTAATCACTTGCATTCAATTTCAGAAACATAATACAGATCATGCGATGTACGATATACATGTCTTTGATGTTTCGACATCTGGATGGTGAGAAGAGAGACAGGAAAAGGAACCTCTCGGCTGGTTAGGATACAAATGCTATAGTGGACGGAGCATAAAAATGCCGACATTCCTCTACGCCATTAAAATGACGAGCGTCCTGTCGGCATGAACATGAAGAAATCTCAAATCATTTGTCATCAAACTACCGTTCTATTTTATACTCGCTTCTACCTCTTTCACCATTTCTGAAACCGAAACGAGTCCTCCACCGGAAAGATACCAGTAGTTAGGGTCTAAATATACAACGTTGCCATTTTTATAGGCTTTGGTGTTTTTCACCAATTCATTTTCTACAACTTGTTTAGCAGACGATTGGCCACCTACAACCGCTCCCCTATCGATAACAAATAGATAGTCGGGATTTTTTTCAACGATATATTCAAAAGAAATGCTCTTGCCATGAGTAGATGCTTGAATATTTTTATCGGCCGGAGTAAAGCCAAACTCATCATGAATAATACCAAACCGGGAACTTGGTCCAAAAGCGCTAACTTTGCCGTCATTCGCCAATATAATGAGGGCATTTTTGCCTGTAGCAGATGCTTTTTCTTTTAATTTTTTAACATCTTCTTTAACTTTTGCTAGTTCTTTTTCTACCTCTGACTCTTTGTTAAAAATCTTGCCTAATGTTTTAGCATTCTCTTCAAAGGATTTCATATATTTCTTTGTATCTACTCCTAAATAAATCGTTGGAGCGATTTTCTTAAATTCATCATATAATTTTGACTGTCTTCCGGAAATAATAATTAAATCCGGGTGAAGCGCATTAATTTTTTCAAAGTCTGGCTCTAGCAAGCTGCCTAAGTTTGCATACTTATCATCTTTAAATTTTGCAAGATACGGAGGAAGATGGCTTTTTGGCAAACCCGCTACTTCGATTCCTAACTTATCTAAAGAATCTAATGTACCATAATCAAAAACAACAACTTTCTCAGGATTTTTCTTTACTTTCGTTTCGCCTAATTGATGCTTGATTGTAATTTCTTCACTTTCTTTTGTCGGTTCTGATCCCTTCGACACCTCATTGGAACGATTTGAACCGCATGCAACAACAAGCGTTGCTAAAACGGCAATGATGAAAAACATAAATGCTTTCTTCATTTTTTCACCCCTACTAATTTTTTATTTAACATCGATGATGTCGCATATTCGTATACATGAGCCATACCGTAAACCATTTTATTCGTATCGCTGAAACTCATACCTTTTTCTACCAATATGTCGAAATATCAGTGTACATTCAGATGGGTATCTCTCGTAATGTTACGATGATAATAGTAATCATTACGAAATTCCTTCCATACGTATGAGTGTTGCATACGTTTAGCTTTTCAAAAGGAAAAGTTTTTTAGGGTATGACTCCTTTATACTTTTTGCGAAATCATCGAAATTAGCAAACTGAATACAATGATTTACTTAAGAAAAGTAAACGCAAATTTTATTGTCATTTATGTCCTCGATCTCAATATCCATATCATAAATTTCCTTTAATACGGAATGATCGATAATCTCATCGGTAGTGCCTTCTCTTACTATCTTCCCATCTTTGAGTGCAACGATATCATCCGAATAACAGGAGGCAAAGTTAATATCATGTATAACGATAACGATCGTTTTGCCCAATTCATCAACCAATCTTCTTAATATCTTCATAATTTGAACAGAGTGCTTCATATCCAAATTATTGAGCGGCTCGTCCAAGAGAATATACTCCGTATTTTGGGCAATAACCATAGCAATATATGCTCTTTGTCTTTGACCTCCACTTAATTGATCAAGATATTTGTTTTGTATATCCTCCAACCCCATATATCGAATCGCTTCATCAACATGTTTCCAATCCTCTCTAGAAAGTCTTCCTTGAGAATAAGGAAAGCGTCCAAAAGAAACTAATTCTCTAATCGTTAATCGAAGACCAATATGGTTGGATTGCTTTAGAACCGATATTTTCTTTGCCAAATCATTACTTTTATACTGACTAATCTCCCTATTATCTATGTAAATTTCTCCTTCATCCTTATGTATAAGGCGGCTGATCATAGATAATAGCGTACTTTTACCAGCTCCGTTCGGCCCAATAAAAGAAGTAATCTTCCCTTTGGCTATTTTTACCGATACATTGTCCACTACTTTTTTGTCGCCGTATTTTTTAGAAACATTTCTTACATCTACCATGATCGATTCTCCCTTAATAGTAGATATATAAAGTAAACGCCACCGATGAAGTTGATAATTACGCTTAATGTTGTGGAGAAGGTGAAAACTCTTTCAACAATCAATTGTCCACCGACTAATGCAATGATACTGATGAAAATTGAACCTAAAATTAAATATTTATGTTGATACGTTTTTAAAAACTCATAGGTGACATTCACTACAAGCAGTCCTAAGAAGGTGATGGGGCCAACCAAGGCCGTTGAGATTGAAATAAGGATAGCCACTACGATTAATAGCCTTCTTACAACATAATCATAATCTACCCCCAAGTTTATGGCCTGTTCTCTTCCCAGTGCCAATACATCCAAGTATTTGGTAAGCCTTGAAAAATAAACGGAAACGATGAACACAGAAATACTGGCAATTACGAGAAGATCAGTATTAATATGATTAAAACTGGCAAACATCTTATCCTGTACGATCTGAAATTCATTAGGATCGATGAGCACTTGCATAAAAGATGATAAACTTTGGAATAATGTTCCAAAAATTAAACCTATCAATAACAGAAAATAAATATTTTGCTGTTCTCTCTTAAAGAGTAATTTATATAACACTCCCGAAAACAGAATCATTAAGCCTACAGAAATCACAAAGTTAACATTACTGTTCATCATTGTTAGCGTAGCAGATCCAAATATGAAAATAACAAAAGTCTGTATTAACATATATAACGAATCTAAGCCTAATATACTCGGGGTCAAGATTCTGTTATTCGTAATGGTCTGAAATACTGTTGTCGCAAAAGCAATTGCCCCCCCGGTTAGCATAATCGCCAGCACCTTCTTTATTCTTCTCGGAAGGGCATAATCCCAATTTCCACTAAGATCTATAAATAAAAAAAGTACAATGAGTATTGCTGCAATAATAGCAAGGACACCTGTTTTAGCTTTATAACCCATATGCCTTTCTCCTCATCAGTAGATAAACAAAAATACCACTTCCTATGATTCCAACTGTAAGACTGATTGAAATCTCGTACGGATAGATAACGATACGACCGAGTATGTCACAGAACAGGACAAATACCGCCCCTAATAAAGCTGTATGAGAAAGACTTTTTTTCAAATGATCGCCTCGGTATATCGTGACAATGTTCGGGATAATAAGGCCTAGAAAAGGAATCATCCCTACTGTCAGTACTACTGAAGATGTCATTAAGGCTACAATAATCAATCCTATATTTACCACTTGCTTATAGTTCAGCCCCAAATTTTTTGAAAAATCCTCGCCCATTCCTGCTACAGTAAATTTATTGGCAAAAACATAGGCGATGATGAGCAAAGGAATACTAATATACAAAAGCTCATATCGGCCTTTCATAATCATTGAAAAATCACCTTGTAACCATGAAGACATATTCTGAATTAAATCATACTTGTAAGCAAAAAAAGTCGATATGGAGCTGATAATATTACCAAACATCAATCCTACCAACGGTATGAAAATAGTATCTTTGAATTTTATCTTCTCTAAAATTTTCATAAACAGAAACGTTCCAAGCAACGCAAAGATAAAAGCAACGAGCATCTTTTGCAAAGGACTCGCCGTCGTGAATATCATTAAGGAAACCAAAATTCCTAATCTGGCGGAATCCATCGTTCCAGCCGTAGTCGGAGATACGAACTTATTCCTGCTTAGCTGTTGCATAATTAAGCCGCATATACTCATACTTACGCCGGCAATAATAATGCTAATAAGACGAGGAAGCCTGCTTACCAATAAAATTTGAGCTTTATCGTCCGTTAAATCAAAAATATCTAAAGGTGATATATCTTTTACACCAATAAAAATAGAAATGAATGACAAAACAATGAGTGTAATAAATAAATATCTTTTTTTCATGACTTTCCCTTTTCTTTTGGTAACTGGTAAGTTTTATGTATGGAATTCATGCTATGATAGAGCAAAATTAGAGATAATGATATTCATTATCATTATTGTTCGCAATTAATATTATAGCATGTCATTGGAATAGATCAACACTGTTCGACATAGCACATCTAAAGAAATGCACACGCATCACACGCTCGTTACGGTAAAGCGCAGAAGCAGAGTTTTATTTTTCGTTAGTGTTTTGCATGTCTGCTTACGCTTATTTTATCGTGGCCATTCATACACGATGATTCACAATGACGATGGGGAATGTTAAGATAAAAAAGAAAAGAAGGGCCTAGTTAACTCCCCTCTCTTTTATGCACTGCTATTGACATTAGAATCTCATTTTCAATGCACCGTGCGGCATATGTAGCTAGTTTTGTTCCTTTGCTTTTCTTGTAGCTTTCGATGGCTTTGATGAGACCGATAGTGCCGATGGAGATAAGGTCTTCGCTGTCTTCCCCTGTGTTTTCAAATTTCTTGACGATATGAGCCACCAAACGCAGATTGTGTTCAATCAACCTGTTTCGCGCATGCTTATCTCCTTCTGCCATTCGTTCCAGATACATATTTTCTTCTTCTTCACTTAACGGTTGCGGAAACGCATTATTTTTGATGTATGACACGAACAGCATCAAGTCTCTGAAAAACATCGTGATTACCGTAAGTAACCCTGCCATCGCGTTCACCCCCAGATTATTCGCCCTTATCTTCAGCCTATGAGGCGAACGCCTATCGCGTGCCTGTACGTTGTTCAGATGTAATCTTAATTTTTTCGTAAAAAAACAAGTGGTTTCACTTTGTAAGCCACGGAATCACAAACGGGGCAAGAAAAGAAACGAAAATTCCGTTGAGCCCCATAGCTACTCCAGCGATCGCTGCCTGAAGCTCCCCCTCTGCTGCGGCTTGCGCAGTTCCGATCCCATGAGCCTGCGTGCCAAAGGCAAGCCCTCTAGATAAAGGATGATAAATCTTCATTTTATTCATAATCCAAGGACCTGTCATGGCCCCTACCATTCCTGTTAATATTACAAAAATAGCGGTCAGAATCCCATCTCCGTGAATGATTGAAGCCACCTCGATAGCAATAGGGGTCGTGATAGTTTTTAAACTCATGGAACGAATAATTTCAGACGATAGATGCAGGCTTTTTAACAGAAAAACGGTCACCATTATACTAACTAGGGAGCCGGCTAACAACCCTGCAAATGAAGGAATGATATTTCGAAATAAAACTTCTCGGTTTTGATATAACGGGATAGCAAGTGCCACTGTAGCAGGACCCAAGAAAAAAGCCAAAACATCCTTTGTGATCTGGTATTCCGTGTAATGAATGTTACTGCATACAAGAACAAAAATAATGAGTAAAGTGCTTACAAACACCGGGTTGGTAAAAGGGGAAGAATATCTTTTATTTAAGAACAGACTCCACATATAAGCTCCAGCCGTTACTGCAAAAGTATATAACGCGATTAATTTATCCATATCGTCGCTCTCCCCTTTGTAGATATTCTTCTTGCTTATGTTCTTTTTTATGGATGAGAAATTGAGAAATACCCCCAGTTGTGTAAATTCCGATCCATAAACTTATCAAAATAAGAAGCAAAAAAATCCAGCCTTGATGTAAAAAAAGATGCCCATAATTCATTAATCCCACCGCAATCGGAATAAAAAAGAGAGATAAATGCTTTAACAAAATGGAAGAACCTTCTTTAACCCAATGTAATGGTACAGCTCCCATCATTAATAAAAGAAAAAGAAGTAACATCCCGATCAAATTTCCGGGTAAAGGAAGACAGGAAACCTCAACAATGAGATTTCCCAGTTCATTAAGCCCGCACAAAAATAAAATTTGAATGGACATCCGAAGGGCCAATCGAATCTTCCCCTTCACATCTCCCACCCCTATCTATAAATTTAAGTAATATTTATCATTTGGATTTTTACTTTAAATATAAAAACTTCAGGATAGGGCGCAAACCCTATCCTGAAAGCAAACCAATATCCAGGCAAAAATTTGATTTCTATTCTAACATTAAGCACCAAAAAAAGGGCATTCCTACAGGGATACATTCATTTTAATTGTTCTTTTATTCTTCCATATTATTTATGCACCGTTCACAAAGATGTAGATAGGATTCGTATTGTTCTCTAATTTCACAGCCGCATTCAATGCATTCTTTTTTCGGAAGATTCTTGTGGAATTCCGATTCCATTTTAGATTCCTCCAGTTTGCTATTTATTGCCCAGTGCTGTATAATAAATAAGAATTATCTATAAAACTCATCAGCCTAGATAGTAGAAAAAGTGAATTAGGCTTTGGTGAACTGTTCGGCTTCTGTTGAACCGGCAAGCGCGATCGTGGAAGAGGTTCCGCCGCTAATAACTTGAGAAACTTCATCAAAATAACCGGTACCAACTTCGCGCTGATGCCTTGTCGCAGTGTAGCCGTATTCTTCAGCAGCAAACTCTGCCTGTTGCAATTCGGAGTACGCCGCCATACCGCGCTCTTTATAGCCACGAGCCAAATCAAACATACTATAGTTAAGAGCATGGAAGCCGGCGAGGGTAACAAATTGGAACTTGTATCCCATTTTGCCTAGTTCAATCTGGAATTTTGCGATGGTTTCATCATCCAGCTTCTTCTTCCAGTTAAAAGAAGGCGAGCAGTTATAGGCAAGCAGTTTTCCAGGGAATTTTTCATGAATCGCTTCGGCGAAGCGTCTTGCCTCTTCAAGATTAGGTTCAGAAGTTTCACACCAAATCATGTCCGCATATGGTGCATATGCAAGTCCTCTGGCAATCGCCTGATCAAGACCTGCTTTAGTCCGGTAAAATCCTTCCGGAGTACGCTCACCCGTAATGAACGGAGCATCATACGGATCGGCATCGCTAGTAATTAAGTTTGCTGCGTTTGCATCTGTTCTGGCAATTAATACAGTCGGAACTCCCATTACATCGGCAGCCAATCGTGCGGCAATGAGGTTGCGAACAGCGGTTTGTGTTGGCAGCAGAACTTTACCACCCAGGTGTCCACACTTCTTCTCAGAAGATAATTGGTCTTCGAGGTGGACGCCAGCTGCACCTGCTTCAATCATGGCTTTCATCATTTCGAATACGTTTAACGGGCCGCCAAATCCTGCCTCAGCATCGGCAACGATTGGAGCAAACCAATAGATATCATTTTTTCCTTCCGCATGATGAATTTGATCTGCACGTTGCAGAGCCTGATTAATACGCTTTACGACATGCGGTACACTGTTTGCCGGATACAAGCTCTGGTCAGGGTACATATGTCCGGCAAGGTTCGCATCAGCAGCAACCTGCCAGCCGCTCAGGTAGATAGCTTTTAACCCGGCTTTTACTTGTTGAATGGCCTGATTTCCCGTTAAAGCGCCAAGCGCATTAATATAGTCTTCAGTATTTAAGAGATGCCAGAGACGCTCAGCACCCATGCGGGCAAGTGTATATTCGATTTGAATAGAGCCACGGAGCCGAATTACGTCCTCTGCTGAATATGGTCTCTCAACCCCTTTCCAGCGATCATCTTTCCAGCTTTCCTTTAATTGGGATACATAATGTTCTTTCAACATAATCTCTTCCACCCTTTCAAAAATTAATCAATATATTTATAACCAGGGAGAGTTAAGAAGTCTTCAAACTCATCGTCCAAGATAAGTTTGGAGAACAACTCACTCGCCAGCTGATATTTACCGGAATAATAACGATCTTCCCCGACAGTTTTTTCGATTTTTACTAATTCCTCAGCAAGCAGTTGCTTGAATAACTCAGTAGTAACCTTACGTCCGTCATCAAGGATTCCTTTTGGATGACGAATCCACTGCCATACCTGCGCCCGAGAAATTTCTGCCGTAGCCGCATCTTCCATAAGGTTAAAGATTGGAACAGCGCCAGAACCACGAAGCCAAGCTTCAATATATTGAATTCCTACACTAATATTGGTACGTAATCCTTCCTCTGTAATAGCTCCTTCAGGTACAGCAAGAAGATCCGCAGCCGTCACCTGTACATCCTCACGTTTTTTGTGAATTTGATTTGGTGTTGGCATTAATTCATCAAATACTTCCATTGCGACCGGAACCAATCCCGGATGAGCCACCCAAGTTCCATCATGACCATCTCTGGCTTCTCTTTCCTTATCCGCACGCACCTTGTTAAACGCTTCTTGGTTCGCTACCGGGTCGCCTTTAATTGGAATTTGGGCTGCCATACCACCGATTGCCGGAGCATTCCGTCGATGACAGGTTTTAATGGTCAATTGCGTATAGGCCCTCATAAACGGTACTGTCATGGTAACTGTTGCACGATCGGGCAGGATTACATGTTGTTGATTACGAAACTTCTTGATGTAGCTGAAGATATAGTCCCATCGACCACAGTTTAGTCCCGCTGAATGTTCACGTAATTCGTATAGAATTTCATCCATTTCGAATGTTGCTAAAATCGTTTCGATAAGAACGGTCGCTTTAATTGTTCCCTGCGGAATTCCCAGCTCCTTCTGCGCCAAAACAAACACATCATTCCAAAGTCTTGCCTCCAAATGGCTTTCCATCTTCGGAAGATAAAAGTATGGCCCTGTTCCATTCTTCAAAAGAGTGTGGACATTATGATAAAAGTAAAGACCGAAATCGAACAAACTGCCGGAAACAGGTTCCCCATCGACCAGTACGTGCTTTTCCTCCAGATGCCATCCACGCGGACGAACGATTAATGTTGCAATGTTTTCCTTTAATGCATATCGCTTGCCTTCAGGGCTTACAAACTCAATCGTTCTTCTAATCGCATCCCTCAAGTTAATTTGACCTTCAATCGTATTCCTCCAAGTTGGAGAATTAGCATCTTCAAAATCTGCCATAAATATCTTCGCACCCGAATTAAAGGCGTTGATTACCATCTTGCGATCCCCTGCCGGTCCGGTAATCTCTACCCTTCTGTCTTGCAGATCCCATGGAAGAGGCGCAATGGTCCACGAACCGTCACGAATATGTTTAGTCTCCGGTAAAAAATCCGGCATTTTCCCTGCATCAATTTCTTTCTGTCTTTCTTCACGTTTCCGGAGCAAAGAAATCCGTGTCTTATTGAACTCCCTTTGCAATTTAGCTACAAACCCCAGCGCTTCGGGTGTAAGAATCTCGGCATATCCTTCAGGTACCGCTCCAAGAACCTGAACGCCTATCGGGTAAGTTGTCGTACCCATAAATCAAAAACCTCCTATCCATGACTTTTTACTTGCAGGTTATATTATATAACAGTTTCCGATTTGTTGTTTTTATTATATTACAGAGATTTTGTTTCGGCAATAATTTTTTATTTTTTTTAGAATCGAATGAAAATTAAAATCGCATTCGTTCAAAATCTCTATAATAAGTAAAAAGAGACATCATCATTCATCCTGTGTAAAAATAGATGTACTCCCAACCATTTTTACACAGAAAAGAATGTTAGATGTCTCATGCATATGGCATAGCATCACCAGAAAATTAACAACCTATTTCGTGCGTCGTGATGGCCGCTTCATTTCTCAAAAGCAGTGATGAGCTATTTGTTATACATTTACACATTAGAAAAGTGCAAGCACTTCTTTGGCTTTGTTTCTATTATTCCGATCACAACTTATATTGCGCTGAACTTCTAAGGTTCTAATTTGGGCAGAGGCATAGGCCTTCAAAGTAAAATCGGTCTCATGATTGGAAATAAGGACTGGAATGTTTCGGTCTGCCAGTTCTCTTGCGATGCGCGCCAGTTCGAGTTGCTGTTCCTTGCCAAAACCGCCTGCGCTGTAAGTTGTAAATAGCGCTGTTTCCGATAAAGGCACATATGGAGGATCGCAATATATAACATCGCCTTCTTGGGCGGTATACATTGTATCCGTAAAACCGGCGCAAACAAATGTAGCTCTCTTTGCCTTTTCATAAAAATAATGCATTTCCGCTTCCGGAAAATACGGCTTTTTATAACGTCCGAACGGAACATTGAACTTGCCGCTGGTATTATAGCGGCAAAGACCGTTATATCCGTGACGATTCAAATATACAAATAAAGCTGATTTTACCGTAATATCCTGTTCACTGTTAAATCGTTCCCGTAATATGTAATACATCTCTTCAGAATTATGTTCCGGCGTAAAAAACGACTTGCAGAACTGTATAAATGCCGGCCCTTTTTCCTGCAATGTCTTGTATAAATTGATTAAGTCCCGGTTTATATCTCCCAGTAGGTATTCATCATATTCTATATTTAAAAAAACTGCGCCGCTGCCAACAAACGGCTCAATCAGGCGCCGGGTTTTGGGAAGCAATTCTTTAATATGAGGGACCAGCTTATATTTTCCCCCTGCCCACTTCAAAAACGGCTTCAAAGGGGTTTCCTCCTTACCATTCTGATCAGAGAACAATCTGTATATGCAAAATAAGCAATCATGAAAATATGTAAGAAAAACCTGCAAGCATTGCCGCGCTTCCTTTACCATGAAAAAAGCCCCCTCTTGCATGATACGGGGGCCCCGTTCTTTGCTAGTAGTGGTTCTGGCGTTGCAACGCAAGCATAGTCAACTTGTCTTTCAGCTCTTGTTGCATCTTTTCGATCTCCGCTTCGGCCTGGCGGCGCTTCTCACGCCCCTGACGCTGAATATTCAGCGTTTCCTCCAGCGTTTCCAAAAGATTCGCCTGCGTTTTCTTCAACGTACTGATATCGACAATTCCTCGTTCATTTTCTTTGGCAATTCCGATAGCGTTCATTTTCAGGAGTTCCGAATTTTTCAGCAACAGCTCATTTGTGGTGTCAGCGACCTGTTTTTGCACCTCGAGCGCCTGTTTTTGTCTGTGCAATCCGATGGCAATAACCAGCTGGTTTTTCCAAAGCGGCACAGTTGTGAGAATAGAGGATTGAATCTTTTCCACCAATACCTGGTTATTGTTTTGTACCAGCCGAATTTGTGGCGCCGATTGGATGGTAACCATACGGGTCAATATAAGGTCATGGATTTTCTTCTCCAAACGGTTGATAAGTTGACCCATATCATTCAATTCCTGTACATCCGCCGGATCCTGGGACGCTTCAGCCTTCCGTTTCAACTCTGGCAGGACTTCGCGCTCAAGCTCCTGCAATTTCAACTGGCCTGCAGCAATATATAAATCCAGCTGACGTACAAATTCCCTGTTTTTTTCGTAAAGTGTGTCCAACAGAGAAATATCTTTCAACAATTGCGCATTCGCTTTATTCAATTGACGCGTAATCGTCTCTATCTGGCTGCCCAGCTTTTCATACTGAGCCACTAACTTTTTCCCGGAATTCACAAGGGAACCGAGCACCGGCATTTTAGAAAGAAATCCTCCTCTTCTGCCGGATAATGTATCGGTGTCTACCTCTTTAACCTTTAGCATTAATTCTGTTAGCGCTTGTCCTACTTCACCGCTGTCTTTGGCACGCACATGATCGAGAACAGTATCGGAAAAACGGGAAATTTCACTCTGCAATCCTACGCCATATTGTAATATAGACATACTATCTTTTACTTCAATCTGTTTCGCCAGTTCCTGTACTTTCTTCCGTTCTTCTTCCGACAAGGACGCAATGTCGAACTGCCCGTTTCCCAAGGTAGCAGCTTCTGTTAACGATAAAAAATCCGCATGCTGGCGATCATTTGTGTTCGATAAGTCATCCATCCCTATCACCTCCCAATATATAAGCCACAAAGGCATTTGTAATTATAAACGATACAACCATAAAAAAGTTCCCTTTACTATTCAATTATAGGATGATGTATAAAAGTTTGTGTAAAGCATTTTGCTAGAACAAAAGAAAAAAGGT
>JAAROH010008112.1_pt1 | contig 14876 bp, 14 predicted proteins | sample 7248631 | NCBI WGS metagenome assembly JAAROH01 (sample SAMN09772309, study PRJNA484901) | compost metagenome | isolation source: Vermicomposting unit | place: India
ATGTCAAAAGGCATCCGAATACACACATTCGGATGCCTTTTGTCTACACTCTGAGGCAGTACCATATGGTGCTGCCTTTTTCATTTTTCGTTTTTTATTTTTTCAAGCACATACTTCGCGTATCCCATCGGATTGGCATACGTCGCCTTCCATTCTTTTATCATTCGCGCATTGCGAAACGCATAGCGCTGATCCCGACCATTGCATTCAATAAACAGAGGCTTTCCTTCCTTCGTAATGCCAATATCAAGCCCCACATCGGCAAGGCCCGGAATCGCTTCTTCCAGCCGGCGTACCACGCGAAGCGCAAACTCCGATACTTCCTGCTCTATTATTTGTGTATCCAGCGCTGGATATGCCGAAAGCAAAACCGGGAGCCGATATACCTTACCTCCTTGCCCTACATTGCTTAAAAAATGGCCAGGCGGCGCTACTTTACCAACCATTCCCGTGACCTGCCAGTCCCCAGACACATCTTTTTGGACAGAAACGCGCAAATCAAACGGCCGGCCCTGAAACGTAGCCAACGGCAACTGTTCCTGAATATGAAATCCGCGTGCTTGAATCCGTCGTATCAGTACGGTCGGCAACTTCTTAGAAAAAAATGTATGACGCCATACCTTTCGGCCATCTTTCCGCATGACATACGATAAGCAGAATCTATTCTTTTTTCGCACAATCTGCATAATGCCCGCTCCAATGCTGCCGCTGTTTGGCTTAACGAACAGCGCATCGTACCTCTGCATCATATGGCGTAAATTTTTCGGCGTTCCGCTGATCGTATGCGCCAAATGTGGGCGTATGGAAGGATCGGTCCATAGCAACGAATGGATATACAATTTGCTATAGCGATTCCAACGATTAAATACAAATATCCCGTTTTCCATCAACCGGCTCAATTTACGTCTGGCATATGCCGAAAACAAAAGCGCCCGGTTGTGAATGACGCGCGGTACAGGCACAACGACACGCTGATATTTTCCTTCTCGCTCTATGTACGCAGGAACGGTCGACCGATCCGGGTACAAATCTCCAAGGTGAATATAGCAAGGTTTCAGGCCATGCATGCGAGCGCCCTCTTCATAAAAGGCGAGCACTTCAGTTTGCGTCCGCCCGCTCAGAATACCTCTGTATATCGTTTGATTAAGCAATATGCCTACATACGAAACTTTCATCATGAGCCTCCTTGTCTGCCTTCCTCTATAAAATATGAGATAGCAAAAAGGAGGGTGCGTACTTTCCGCTTGCAAGCATCAAAACATAAAGGTTAACGTTTAGGGACAACGCCATTACCACTATAGAGTAGTGAAATGCTGAATTATTCGTTGTCTGGCTATAATTCCGGCTTGTTATTCAGGCTGCGCCACAAATAAAGGCAAGCGATCGATTCATACGGCGTCCACTTGGCTCCGATTTCAATCATTTGTTTTTTATCAGGCAGCGCGGGAAGGTCGTAGTTGAACTGGATGGCTTTTTTAATTCCCAAGTCATCTACCGGAAACACATTAAGACGCCCGAGCCCAAAAAGCAAAAACATTTGCGCCGTCCACACACCAATCCCTTTCACTTGGACAAGGCGACGAACAACTTCCTCGTTCGACAAAGTGGGGAATTCTTCTTCTTTCAATCTTCCGTCAGCAAAAAACGCAGCTAAATCCTTTAAATATCTAATTTTTAAATAAGATAGACCGCAGGCGCGTAACTCTTCTTCACCCGCAGCAAGGATGGGTTGCGGCGCCCACTCCCCGCTAAAATACGCGCGAACTTTCGCTGCAATAGCCGCCGCCGCTTTGACGGAAAGCTGCTGTGATACAATAGATTCACACAGTATCGCAAAATAGTCAGTCCGCGTTTTCCATGGGTACCGGCCATATGCATCGATTAAACGGCCGATAATCGGGTCTTTTTCCGCCAGACGCTTTACTCCTTCGGCAAACGCTTGTTCATTTGTATTTTCAATCATTTCCCGCCCCCCTATGTAAGAATTCCGTAAGCGCATCCTGCTTTGCCCAATATGTAATCGGTCGGTCATTTTTTTTTGCGTCAAAACAGCTAACAACAAAATCATTGCGATACGGCGCAATGACAAGCGAATTTCCATCCGTCCGCACCATGCGCAGCAAAGGCCCTTGTTGGGTATTCGCCAGCGACTCTATTTTTTGTACCGGTTTAGCAGCATTAAATAAATCAATAATCCGCTCCCGTTCTCCACTTTCTAGCGCTCTTTCATTCCCATCCGAATCGCGCAAAATGACAGCATTTACCTCATCGGGCGAAACAGCACGATGCAAATGGTCACTGGAATAGTATTTTTCCAAGCGTTTTACCCACGCATTTGGCAAACCGAATACAATTACAAGCACAACTACAACAATATAGCCGATCCATTCCGCATATGAAATCCCAAAAATCATCTTTTTCTCCCCTTTTCCTCACTTCTTCTTTCATTCGCTTAAGTTGAATTCTTCTTGCCTATATTGTACAGCAAATTGCGCTATATAAAAGCGCTTTAATTTTATGACATGGTTTCGAAGTAAAAGATGAAAGGCAGGACGTTATAAGCAGTCACAATTGTTTGTTATTTATTATTTCTCCTCATGAAAAACAATGGATATTGACTTCCATATATTTTCGTGACATATTTCTAAATAGATTGTGAAGTTTGTAACACAAACAAACCTTCAGGACAGGGTGAAATTCCCGACCGGCGGTGATGGAGCCAATTCTCCTCAGTCCGCGACCCGGATGCAAAATGGCGAGCATCCGGCTGACCCGGTGAAATTCCGTGACCGACAGTATAGTCTGGATGGGAGAAGGGAGAATTGAATAATGAAAAGAAAAGTACGAAAGACAGCGTTTTTGTCATTGCTGTCCACCATCGGATTTCTACTAATGTTTGTGGAAGTCCCGCTGCCGATGTTTCCAGCTTTTCTCAAGATCGGTGTAAGCGAAATTCCCGCGCTTATCGGTGCCATTCTATTTGGCCCACTCGCCGGAATGGCGGTCGAATTTATTAAGAATGTGTTGCATTTTCTCTTGACAACTCAAGGCGGCATGGCAGTCGGCGAATTGTCCAACTTCATTGCCGGTAGCACATTCGTTGTTGTTTCTGTGTGGCTAATGCGCATGCTACGGCAGAGCAAAGTAAATTTCTGGTTGGGGATGACCGCGGGTACGATGGCGATGGCGTTTATTATGTCGGTTGCCAACTATTTTATTTTTATTCCGGCCTTTGCCTACGTGATGGGCATGTCAGTTTCCGACATTATCGGCTGGTCACAACAGGCGAACAGCAGCATTACCAGCCTCTGGACGCTTATCGTTTACGCGATCTTACCGTTTAACCTGATTAAAGGGATAGCAGAAGCGGTCATCGCGTATCCAATTTACAGCCGTCTTCGTCCGGTGATACAAAGCGGCGAGTAATATGGAGCCATTCAGTTTTATATAAACAATAAAACACAAAGAAAGCTTTCGCTGTACGGCGGAAGCTTTTTTGTTTTAGCAAAAAAATTTTAGTCCCCCCCTTAAAACCGCAAATATTGCACGAATACATATGACAAAGAAAAAGAACGAGGTGACGATTCATGAACCGTATTGAAATTTTGGTTAATTCTGCGGATGAAATGTGCCAAACGATGAAAACCTTGCAACACTCTTACCCTAACGCTACATTTGAAAAACTCGAATATATTGGGATCGAAAACGGGCAACTTTCCATCAAATTATCATACATACTTAACTAATATCATTTTTGACGTTTCGGCATTTGTAACCACCTCTCCCTGTACTTATGTTACTTTTCAGCGAACGAAACCAAATTGAATAGTCAATCATTATGTTTCTTATCCACTTAAAAAGACAGGCATTTACGTAGCCTGTCTCATTTTATACCGTATTTTAAATACTTATGAACATGGGCCAAAATTGATTTGCGGGTTAAAATTCCAACAAACACCCCGTCCTCATCAACAATGCACAAGAACGGATGATTAATAGAGAGTTCCAAGCCGCGGAAAAAGCTGCCATCCTCCTTCATCCACGCCACTTTTTTGTTCATGACTTCTTCCACTTTCCGCTCGCCCAGTTTATCATATTCAATCTTTTCAATCCCAAGAATGGAATCCAGAATAAGTGACATGCTGATAAGTCCTTTAAGCTTATACTCCCGATCCAATACTGGAATGGCAGAATAACCCGATTTTGTCAAAACGAGCAGGGCGTGCTCCAACGTGTTGCCTTCCTGTACAATCGCTACTTTATTACCTGGAATCATCAAATCTTTAATCGCGATATCCAACGATACGCTTTTTACCATTTTCCCCATACATCCACCGCTTTCTTATCATGAAAATTACTTTATATTCTAATTCTATCATGAAAACGTTTTCTATACATATAGTTCCCATATGTCTGCGCCGCCCATTCCACACGGGACGTGCGCGCCGAGCGGCGCAAACCGCTCGGGCCACTATCCTATCCGTTTCTTCCTACCGTTTTTGACCTTTTTCTCAGGAAATTTGGGAATCGTTCCGCGAAATTAACACTTCGCGCGGTTTGCTACCCTCATAAGGACCAACAATGCCGCGCGCTTCCATCATATCGACAAGCCGCGCTGCACGCGTATAACCGATGCGAAGCCTGCGCTGTAAAAGCGAGACGGAAGCCGTCTGCGCTTCGCGCACAAGTTCTACCGCCTGCTCATACAGTTCATCTTCCGGTTTCCCCACGGCTGCTGTTTCCTCTTCACCTGGCATCATCTCCGGATGATAGCGCGCCTCCTGTTGACTTTTGACAAACGTGACGACTTTCTCTACTTCATGATCGCTAACAAATGCTCCTTGAATACGCACCGGCTTGGATGCGCCCATCGGCAAATACAGCATATCACCGCGTCCAAGCAGCTTTTCTGCTCCTCCCATATCCAAAATCGTTCGGGAATCGGCCATTGAAGACACACCGAACGCGATGCGCGACGGAATATTTGCTTTAATGACTCCAGTAATCACATCAACGGACGGCCGTTGAGTAGCAATAATCAAGTGAATACCGGCCGCACGGGCCATTTGCGCCAGGCGACAAATCGCGTCTTCCACGTCTCCCGGCGCCACCATCATCAAGTCCGCCAGCTCGTCCACGATAACTACGATAAGCGGAAGCGGTGCCACCCCTTCCTGCCGCGCTAACTCGTTGTACCGCTCCAAATCACGTGTGCCTGACTTAGCAAACAATTCATACCGCCGCTCCATCTCCTGTACAACTTTTTTCAGCGCCATCGAAGCGCGACGCGGATCGGTGACAACCGGTGATAATAAATGCGGAATTCCATTGTATACATTTAATTCTACCATTTTTGGGTCAATCATCATTAATTTCACTTCGCTCGGTTTTGCTTTGCATAAAATACTCATAATGATTCCGTTAATGCAAACCGATTTCCCGCTGCCTGTCGCGCCGGCCACAAGCAAGTGCGGCATGCGCGCCAAATTGGCAATGATCGGCTGTCCGGAAATATCACGCCCGAGCGCAATGCTTAGCTTATCTAGAGATTCTTGGTACTCACGGCTCTCCAGCACTTCACGCAACGTAACAAGTGCCACTTCATCATTCGGCACCTCGATACCGATGGCAGACTTTCCGGGAATAGGCGCTTCCATCCGGATTCCGCGCGCAGCAAGCGCTAGGGCAATGTCGTCTGCCAGCCCGACAATTTTACTTACTTTAACCCCAATGGCTGGCTGGATTTCGTAACGCGTAACTGTCGGCCCACGCTGAACTTCCAGCACTTTCGCCTGAACGCCAAAGCTTTCAAGCGTTGTGATGAGCTTGTGTACATTGCTCTGCACGTTCTTTGTCACTCCGCCGGGCTTTGCCCCTTTCGGACGATCCAGCAACTCGGGCGTCGGCAACCGGTATGATGGGTGATCGTCTTCCCCTTCAAAAGCGAGCGGCAAATCCGAAGGAGCTTCCAGCAGCTCCTTGCTCTCTCTTTTTTGGCGCCCGTGCAATTTTACTTTGATTTGTGCGCCCTCTGTTTTCACTTCAGATTCAGGCTCCAGCGCATGTTCTTCCTGCCGATACACGTTTTCAGCAAAATCATGAACGACGATTTCTTCTGCCTGCTTCGGCTCCGGCGCATCACTCAAAAAAACGCCCGCCTTTGGAACCGCCGCTGCTCTTTCCGCCATATGGTGCCGCAACTCTTCGCCACCCGTCTCATCCGACGTTAAAGCAATGTTCCGGTTTCCGAACCAACGAGCGATAAAACTCGGTTTCCTTTCCGCCTTTTCCTCGGTCTGCATGTCTTCTTCCGTTAGACTTTCTTCATATGCCTTACGCTCCGCCTGCTCCCGCAGCCGCTGCTCCCTCCGCTCGCTCAACAGCACAAGAGCATCCTGGCCCGCAGCTTTCATCCGCGCTCCTCCCGCGACAAGCATACGACGCACCGCCTGAAATAAACGCACATACGAAATTTGAAAAGCCAGCATCATGCCGATAAGCACCATGAAAACAACAATAAGAGAAGTACCTGCCGAACCAGCCGCCGCTGAAAAGAAGGCATAGCCAATAGCGCCAAGCAATCCTCCACCTACATCAGTTGTGGACGGTTTCCCTGCTTCCACCTGTCTTTTTTCCTGCAGCAGCTGTTCCCACGTCACCGATAAAACGGACTGTCCCGCAAATTTTCCTCCGGCGGTCAACTCGTCAAATAAAAGCATATGATTCCAGACAAGAAGGGAAAAAAACAGAAGAAATACGCCAATCCAACGTTGAGCCAGCAAATAGGGCCATTTTTGCTTCGCCATTACATACACGCCGATACCGATGCCCATAAGCGGCAGCATAAAATCCCAGGAACCGGCCACAATGCGAAAAATCCAAGCAAAATAACGTCCAAACCAGCTCGTGTTGGAAAATGTAAGCAGCGCCAAAAGCGAGAAGGCAATTATAACAAGCCCATATAATTCGTAGCGGAGAAACGTCCGCGTATCTCGCTTCCTACCTCCAGCTTCTTTCGCGCTTTTCTTTTTCTTCGCCACCGGCTTCACCACCTCGGAATTATGTATCAGCCACACAGGCAAAAAGGCAGCCGAACCAACCCCTGGCTGCGGTTGCCTTTTTGCCTGCCCTTGCGTTCGTATGGTCATTATAACACAAGAACATACGAGCGGTCATGATGGGTATTCTGTCGATATATAGGGAAAAAGAGCGATTTTTGCCGCAGCCTCATCCCCCGGAAGTTACTGATTCATAACGTCGCTATTCTCATGACGGCCTCCAAGTCCAAGCTCAAAAAATTATGTCTTTAAATCTTTTTTTCTATTTCTTTCGTTATATTAAATGAAGTGAGGTGAGACGATTGCAAAGCGATGAGCAACTCATCATGGAAATACGCAAGGGCATCGAGAGCTCGATGGAAGTGCTTATAAATCGATATTACAAAATGGTCTTTGCTTATATCTATCGAAATGTAGGCGAATATCATCTCTGCTATGATTTAACGCAAGAAACATTTATTAAAATGATCAAAAACATAGACACCTTTTCTACGGAGGGAAGTTTTAAACACTGGCTGATTAAAATCGCTCTAAACACGTGCCGGGACCATTACAAAAGCCAGGGGTATAAACTGGGACAAGCTTCATTCACCTGGACAGATAAGATCTCCGAGAAAAATGAACACGTTATCGATTTGATCCAGCACAAAGTGGAAAGTGAATATATCCGTAACGCCGTAATGAAACTTCCTGCCTATCAGCGAGAAGCGATTGTGCTCAGATTTTATCATGATCTAAAAATCAAAGATATTGCGAGCATTACGTCCAGCAGTGAATCTACCGTAAAATCCCGGATCATGCAGGGATTATCCAAACTAAAATCGATTTTGGAAAGGGACAAAAACGATGAAAAAAAGCAAAGCCAATACTGAATTTCCTGAGGATGTGTCACATGCTGATCTGCAGCAAATCATAGCTAATTTAAACAAATTTGAAGTTAAATTCCCAGATCAAAACGAAATCAATTCAACAATAGAGACAGCCAGAACCCAGATGCGTATTCGGGCGCGGAAAAAGTCGGGGCTCTTGTGCCGATTCAGCCGAATCATTTGGTTCGCTTTCTCTGAAATCTCGGTTATCCGTCCGATTTATTGGCTCACTAGCATTGCCTTATATGTAGCGGGGGCATTATTCACATGGTTGAGTGCGATGTCGAATCCCTACATGATGCTACTTGCCCTCTCACCTACACCTTTCATGCTCGGACTAATCGAAGTCTTTAGAGGACGGGATGAGCGAATGCTGGAGTTGGAAATGTCTTGTCGGTATAACGCGATTAGCGTCATTCTATCCAAGCTTTTTGTTATCGGTGTCTATAACATTTTTATCAACTTTGTATGCTCGATCTTGTTTTCCTTGATGTCAGATTCGGTTCAGATGTATAAAATTACCCTTTTTTGGCTTACTCCCTTTACCCTCGTTTGCGGGCTTTCGCTGATGATCGCGATCCGTTTGAGAGGGGGCACCTCCGTTATGGCAATGGTGTCAATTTGGGTGAGCCTGTGTATGGTTTTTCTCTTGTCACCTGCTCTCATTGACAAATTGCTGGTGCTTGATACGTTTTTTTATCTTATGCTGATTGTCATCGGCACAGCATGTACTGCGATTCAAATCAAAAAACTGCTTACAACGACCAATATGTATTTTGAAAGGAATGTTTTGCTTGAAAGTCACAATTGACCACGTAAGTAAAATGTACAAAGATAAAGTCGCGATCAACGACGTTTCTGCCGAATTAACCTCAGGCGTTTACGGTCTAATCGGCCCTAACGGAGCCGGCAAAACCACACTGATGCGGATGCTGGCTGATGTGTTGAAACCTTCGAGCGGGCGCATAATGGCTGATGGTGAAGATATTAAACAGTTGGATGACTTATACCGAGCGTTAATCGGCTATCTTCCTCAAGATTGCGGGTTTTACAGCTATTTCACAGCCTATCGCCTCTTGCAGTATGTCGCTGCACTCAAAGGATTGAACCGTCATGATGCGGATCGAAAAATCGACGAACTCCTGCATTTGGTCAATCTCACCAAGGAGAAGCACAAAAAAATCGGTACGTTTTCAGGTGGCATGAAAAGAAGGCTAGGAATCGCTCAGGCTCTGCTCAACGATCCAAAATTCTTAATTTTGGACGAACCTACCGCAGGGCTTGATCCAAAGGAACGAGTGCGATTCCGTAACCTTTTATCGGAAATATCCGGCGACCGTATTGTCCTTCTTTCCACACACATTATTTCTGACATCGAGTACATCGCGAAAGAAGTGCTGATTTTAAAAAACGGGCAGTTGCTAAAACAGGAAAGCCCGCAGAGTATTCTAAATGAACTAAATGGGAAAGTTTGGCATGTCACCGTACCTGCAATCGAGCTCCATAAACTTGAGCAACATTACACCGTGGGGAATGTCCTACGAAAAGGGCAGGAGATAGAGGCCAGGGTCATCTCCGATACAGCACCTGCGCCCACTGCTGTTTTGCAAACACCCAGACTCGAAGATATCTATCTGTGCTATTTCGGGGAAATATCAGGCGACACGGAGGACTAATCTATGCAATTGATCAAATATGAACTATACAAAATCTTTTCTCAAAAAGTAGTCTATATTGCTTTGAGCGTGTTCATATTATTTTACTGCTTGCACTTTTTCGGCGCTCTTAATGTTGCGCTCGAGAAGAAAAAGAAACTGTTTTATGAACAATTCGGTGGAAACATAACTGAAGAAAAAATAGCCTGGGCCCGTCAGGTTCTGGAGGCCCCGCCAAGGAAGCAGCCCATGAATGAAGATTTGATCGCTCAAAATTCTGTTGCTACGGATATTGTTAACGCTGTGAATCTGAAAGAGCAATATGAACAGTTCCTAAAAGAATCAGCGAAAAAAGTAGAAAGGCTGAAGGGAAGAGAGAACGTAAGTGCCTTACAAAAAGCGGAGCTTAAAGAAATCGAAGTGTGGAAAAAAGTAGAGTACCCTAAATCCGTCTATTACCTTAATGGCTGGAAAAACATCATTCAATATATGAATGAGGTCGGCTACTTTTTTGTCGGGGCGCTCACGATTTTAGGATTGTCCAATGTATTTAGCCATGAGTATTCCACCAGAATGGACAGCCTGATTTTCAGCAGTCGATATGGCCGCAGGAAAATTGTGTTGGCCAAAATTGCGGCGGCGGCAGTGTTTTGTACTGTAATCAATGCCTTGTTAGCATGTGTGGTTTTCTCCCTTAACGGGTATTGTTACGGGTTAAGTGGCTGGAATCAACCTTTGGTTACATTGTTAGATTTATTTAGTTCAACCGGTTTTGATGGGCCAATTTGGGCATTTTATCTCAAGCAACAGCTTTATGCAACGTTAGGTTGTATTATTTTAGGAATATTTGTCTTACTATTATCTTCACGGACAAAATTATCAATTGTACCGGCTTTTATTGGCGGTGTTGTGCTGATATTTCCCGTCGTCATCGAAATGGCAAACATTCCACTGGTTATGCCGGTAAAACTCTTGCTTGACATTCTCCGTTTCACGGACTTCATCAAGCTTAACCATCTCGACAACTATCATTTTCTTAACTTTTTCGGATTTCCTTTACAGTATGGTTGGTACCTCTTAATCATCATGCTGACTTATGGATTTATTTCTTTACTTCTCCTTATGTTCAGCATCAAAAAGCGGCAGGTGATATAAATTGGGTATACTGATCTGGCAAGAATTATACAAGATATGGAACAATAAAATCGTATGGCTGATGATCGGATTATTCGCCAGCATATATCTGTTCACCACTCATACTTATTATACATGGCACTCGATGATGGCGTGGGATCGAATTGCTGATTTCTCTTACTCTTCAGGGTCGATCTTTGAGGGAATACTCATTTTACTTGCGTTATCCACTTCCTTTTCGCAAGAGTACCAATTGAAAACTGATTCCATCATCCTGAGTTCCAAATATGGAAGGAACAAATTGGTAACAGCCAAAATCCTCGCCTCCCTATCATTCATCACGGTATTGGTACTTGGATTTTGGATTTTGAACATAACCTTTAACATCCTCATGGTCGGAGACATAGGATGGAATTTGCCCATTCAGAGTCTGCAGAAATACTCATCGTCACCGTACGCTATAAGTATCTGGCAATACTGCATGATTCAGATTGCGACAAACTGGCTGGGATGTGTGGCATTTGGCCTCTTTGTTCTCTGGCTTTCTGTAATCAATCGATCATATTTGGTTGTATTTTTTGTTGCGGGTGTAGTTTTTGCTACCCCCTTTTTCATCCGGAACATCTCACATTTTTCCATTATCTGGATCATAAAAAATGCATCCATGACCGAATTCATGAGAGTTGAAAACATATTTGATAGTCAACGAACAGTGAATTGGAGCGAAATTACCATTCCACTCCCTTATCCAATTTTTTATGCCTATATTTTGGCACTTACCATCATCTTCGTTGGTGCAATTTACCGTTGTTTTAAAACACGCCAAGTAAGATAGTCTCTCTTATAATAAAGTTGCGACCGGATTCCCCCTTATTGCCTGGACACAAACAACCTTATTCATTTTTTTGCAAAATTTCTTTCTTAATTTTATAATTTTTGCTATATGCTAAGACAAGCTTCTAAGGATGTTTAGGGTCTCCCCTATCCAATAAACTATGAATCATCAAGCTTCATGATATTCAGAAGGGCAGGCAGGCTAAAAAAAGGATTTATCCGTACAGGTTCCATTATATTTTTTGTAATCCAAATATATCCATATAAGTAAACGTAAGGAGTTTAGAGGAAGCATGGAGCATTTAAAAACGATTTTACAAGAAAATGGCGTTCAATTTGAAATCATTCATCATGAAAACCCCATTCATACAGCACAAGAAGGTGCTGATTATTTCAGAATTGAAATAGGTCAGACTGCACCTACATTGGTTCTCAAGTCAGAAAAAGGGTATTTTGCGATGATAATCTCAGGAGATCGCGGGCATGTAAACTTGGAAAAAGTGTCAGAAATTCTGGAATGTAATCAACTAAAACTGGCACACCCAAAAGAAGTCCAACAGATCACTGGATACACTGTTGGCAGCCTTCCGTTAGTAGGCCTGTCTTTACCCTGTATAGTAGATAGTAAGCTTTTTCGTTATCCATTTATTTACGGAGGAACGGGAGAACCGCATTCAACATTGAAAATTAGCCCGAACGCTTTGGAAAAGCTAAATCAAGCTATTGCTTTCATTGAATAAGGAGAACTAAAGAATTTCAGGATAAATAGCTTCCGTATGCCAAAGCGAAACGATGCAATACTAAAAAAAACAACAGGAGCTGGCTATGAAACAGATCGGATTGCTTTATTTCCGCGACATCAAAAATATCGTGAGCAATTGGGTCGCCACCATCATCATACTTGGGCTCGTTTTTTTACCCTCCCTGTACGCCTGGTTCAATATTAAGGCTTCCTGGGATCCCTATTCGCAGACAGGCGGTCTCACGGTAGCCGTCACCAATAATGACAAAGGAACAATCCTGCGCGGCACCCCCATCAACATCGGGAATGAAGTCATCGCCTCGTTGAAGGAAAACCACAAAATCGGCTGGACATTTGTAAACGAACAGGAGGCCATGCGGGGAGTTCTACACGGCGATTATTATGCCAGCATCGTCATTCCCGCCGACTTCTCTGCGAAGATTGGCACCGTCTTGACAGACAACCCGCAAAAGGCGGAGCTGGTCTACAGTGTCAACGAGAAAATCAATGCGATCGCCCCGAAGATTACCGCCAAAGGCGCCAGCGGAATCGTCGATGAAATCAGCCGCAATTTTATCAAAACGGCAAACGGTACCATCTTCCGAATCTTTAATGAAATTGGCCTCGAATTGGAAGTACAGCGGCCCATGATCGAAAAAATGAGAAATCTGATCTTCAAGATGGAGGCCATGTTTCCCACAATCAATCAAACGGTGAATATCGCTCTGGAAGACATTAACAAGGCGAACGGTATCGTCCGAAAAGCCCAAACCAATCTACCTATTGTGGCAGAGTTGACTCAGGACGGCATGGATGTCACCCAAAAATTTAAGAAATTTCTCGACCGGACAACAGAGGCTCTCGATGCGCTCTCCCCGACGATCAAGCAAGATCTCTTCCTGCTCCAGCAAACGGCCATGGCTATGGAACAGTTGACCGATATTCTACAAGATACCAAGATCGAGCCTGCCGTGGTGAAAGCAGCCCTGAATCAAGCTTCCCGACGCCTGTCGACCGGCATCGCTGTCACGGAGCATATCATCGCGCTATTCGACCGGCTGGATAACCTTGCGGGCGGAAATCGCCTTTCCATCTTTACCGGAAAGCTGAAGCAGATTCGTAACCACCTCCAGCAGCAATTGGCAACGGTAAACACAATCACATCAGCCATTGACCAGGGAGAAAAACCTGCGGCCCAGCTAATCAACCATTTGGATCAGCTTTCCAGGAAGACCTCCGTCATCCTTGATGATATTCTACAGCGGTACGACAGCGAAATACAACCACGTATCCTTCAGGCGGTGGAAAACACGAAAAAAGCCACCCAGCGTGCTTATGCTGTGCTGGTGGAGGCAAACAAAAGCATTCCGGATGTGCAGCGACTCCTGCATGACGCGGCACAAGGCTTGACCATCGGCAACCAGGAGCTGTCAGCGATACAAAAAAATCTCCCTGCAATCGAGGCCAGGATCAAAGGCCTGGCAGATTGGATACGCACCATGGAAAAGGAAGGCACACTGGACCAACTTATTAACCTACTCATAAATAATACGAAAAAAACGAGTGAGTTTTTTGCCGAACCGGTCGTGCTGAAGGAAAACAAGCTATTCCCGATTCCCAACTATGGTTCGGCCATGTCACCGTTTTTTACAACCCTATCGCTCTGGGTCGGTGCGCTACTGTTAGTCTCCCTGCTAACGGTGGAAGTGCATCACCATGATGCCAATTACAAAAGCTACCAGATCTATTTTGGTCGCTATCTTACATTTATGACGTTGGCTGTCTTGCAATCTCTCATGGTCACACTGGGAGATATCTTTCTGCTTGGAACCTATGTGGTGGATAAGCTTTGGTTTGTCCTGTTCGGTATGCTGCTCAGCTCTGTTTTCATGTTGATCGTGTATACGCTTGTATCCGTATTTGGCAACGTCGGCAAAGCAATGGCAATCGTGCTTTTGGTCCTTCAGCTTGCTGGCTCTGGCGGTACGTTCCCGATTCAGGTAACCCCGCCGTTTTTCCAGGCGATCCATCCTTATCTGCCGTTTACATACGCGATCAGCATGATGAGGGAGGCTGTAGGTGGAATCCTCTGGGATATTATCGGGAAGGACTTACTGATGATGGCGGTTTATGTCGCTATCGCGCTTGTCATAGGGGTCGCTTTGAAAGACTTCCTCAACCGTTCCTCCGCGAGGTTTGTCGAAAAGGCAAAGGAAAGCAAACTGATACACTAGCGTTCTGGCTTAGTTTGGGACTTTTCTTCTCGGGTTATCTATCAAGCTATAAGGATGTGCGCATGAGGTTTCGGAAACGCTCCGGCTCGTTTGACATCCGCAAGGGAGGAAAGAATTTCTTTACTGAACGATTGAATGAATCTACAAAAACAAAAGCAGTCAGCTATTATCAATGCACTTGAATCATTAACGAAAAACTAAAGTAAAGTTTTCCACTATTCCCCTGTTTTTATTTGAATGTCCGATAATAATCAAAATGTAAACGAAAGAAGCCGTTCCATAACCCGGAACGGCTTCAGAGTGTAGACAAAAGGCATCCGAATGTGTGTATTCGGATGCCTTTTGACATT
>JAAROH010008113.1_pt1 | contig 14803 bp, 15 predicted proteins | sample 7248631 | NCBI WGS metagenome assembly JAAROH01 (sample SAMN09772309, study PRJNA484901) | compost metagenome | isolation source: Vermicomposting unit | place: India
TAATAAGTGGACGGATTCGACCGGAATGAGTGGTCGAATCCGTCCGGAATACGCACTTCCACAACGAAATGTTCGGCGAGGACGCTTGATGACCGGAGAAGCGGCCCAAGAGGGATGGCAGCGGTGACACGACTTATGTCTTCGTTCACGTGGCAGAAAGCGAGTAGCTACTGGGTGGACCCCGGTGTGGATGGAACCATGTCAGTCGGGGGAAGTACGGCAATCTCCCTCAGGCATCTGCTCGTGATCGAAGAGGAACACCGGCTGCTGGAGAACACCAGCACCGTGGTGCACTCCGATGTCGGCAACATGAAGGGCAAGGCCGTGGAGACGTTCAACCACATGCCCTCGGAAGTGCGGGCCTATGGGCAGGGACTGGTGATCGCAGATCAGGTTCCGGCCCGACTGTCGCCTGACGTCATCAAGAGCACTAATCTGAAGCTGATCCACCGTCTTCTCGCTACCGATGACGGCGGGCGACGGGTGATGCCATGGGCCTTGATGAGGACCAGGTCCGGGAGCTCATCCGGCTCGGCACAGGGGAGGCGGTCGTCTTGCACGGCAGGGTCACGTCATCAGCCATGCTCTGCCGAGTAGTGGCGGATTCAACGGCGCTGGCTGAGGGGAAGACCGCCGGTGACCGGATCGAGCTACCGGCGCTCAGTCGTCCGCCGTACCTCATGCAGAACGAGCGGTTCCGCGCACAGGCGAACCGGCGCCTCCTCAGCCTGATGCTGGCGCCGCAGCGGCGGGGCCAGTTCGTGTCTGACATGGTGGCCCTCGCCGGGCAGATGACAGGCCTGACCATAGAGTCGGGCGAACTCACCGATCTATGGCGAAGCCTGATCAAGACGAATGGGTGGTTGGGAGACGATACTACAGCCAGGAGTGGATTGCAGAGCTCACACAACCCTCCCCCAGTCGGTGCAGACGTACCAACGTTGCCGGACTAGGTACCAACCCCGGACTTTACATGGACAAGCGGGCGTGGTAAGCTCGCCCACCGGGCCGGCCCCTTTGGGATCCTGCCGGTACCTGGCCCAACCACGCCCGTATTAGCTCCCTGTGAAGTCCGGGCGACATAACCATCACCCTGACACCAGCAGGATCAGTGTGCACTCTCTTCTCTCACTTGCCGCACAGCGCGGTTGAAGAAGTGTCGAATCGCCTGATTCCGCGCCTGGGGGTCGGTCAGGATGATGCTCCGCATTTCGTGGTCCCGCTGGAAAGCACGGATGGTGGCACGGAAGAAAGCCTCCGCGAACGCGTTGAACACCACGTCCGGCGGGTTGTTGCGCAGCATCTCCGTCATCTCGTCGTCCTGGAGCATCTCCTGAGTAATCTGTTCGAAGCGAATGAAGTCAGCCTCCGTGAACTGTGTACCGTGCCTCTCGTTGAACGCCTTGATGATCTCGGAGAGTGAGCGCTTCTCGTCTTCGGTGTATGGCTTCGCGCCGAACTCTGTAATGGGCTTCAGAAGGGAGCGGTCTCCAGGAGTTAACAACGCATAGCCAGACTGCTGTTCCTGCACGCGGAAAGCCGTCAGGCGAAGCATGTCATCGGTGATCTCGATGTCGGGTGGGATCTCCCGGTTCGGAAGCAGCCTGATCAGCCAGGTGGCGTACGAATAGAGCTTTTCCAGCCATGTGTCGTCGAGGTTGACCACCTGCGCCAGGAAGCTGTAGAACCGGGTGTAGCTCTTCAGCAGCTGGCGGAACTCCTCCCGCCGGCCCTCATCATCCTCGTGCTCAAAGCGGGCAACAGCTTGGCGGACCAGCCCTTCCAGGCGGATGCGGTCCTGCGGGGTTAGGTAACCCCGGTAGTAGGTCTCTGCAAACCGGTTGATCTCACCTTCGTCCAGGATGCCGAAGGTCTTCAGCCGCGCTTCAAGCTGGTAGATCTGGTTGGGGTCGGAGGTCTCTTCGAGCGCAGTGACCTCGTAGTAGGGCCGGAATGCCTCCTGGATCTCTTCGATGGTGTTCTGGAAGTCCAGAACGAAGGTCTTCGTCTTTCCCGGGTAGGTTCGGTTCAGCCGAGAGAGGGTCTGGACCGCGTGCAGGCCGGCCAGCTTCTTGTCCACGTACATCGCACACAGCTTGGGCTGGTCAAAGCCGGTCTGATACTTCTCGGCCACGACCAGCACCTGGTACTCCGGCCCGTCGAACTGCCGGGGCAGCTCGCTCTCAGAGAAGCCGTTCAGCGCGGCTTCGGTGTAGGTCTGGCCGTCGACTTCCAGCTCGCCGGAGAAGGCCACCAGTACCCGCAGGTCCGTGTAGCCGTTCCGGGTGATGTAGTCCCGCAGCCCCCAGTAATACCGCAGGGCATGCTCACGGCTCTGGGTCACGACCATGGCCTTGGCCTGGCCGTCCAGTTCGTGCATCACATGCCGGCGGAAGTGCTCGACGATCACCTCGACCTTCTGGCCGATCGCGGTGGGATGGAGCGACGCGAAGCGGGCCACCCGGCGCTGGCCCTGGCGGCTCCTCAGCACCGGGTCATCTTCGACCGCCTTTTCCAGTTGGTAGTACGCCTTGTAGGTCATGTAGTTCTGAAGCACATCCAGGATGAAGCCCTCTTCGATGGCCTGGCGCATGGAGTAGAGGTGGAAAGGCAGCGGCTTGCCATCCGGACCGGGCGTCCCGAAGCGTTCCAGGGTTACGTTGCGTGGCGTGGCGGTGAAGGCGAAGAAGCTGATGTTGGGCTGCGGGCCCCGCCGCCGTTGGAACTCCGCGATGATGTCCTCCACGTCGTCGCTGCTGGTAGCCTCGCGGGTCAGGGCGTCGGAAAGAGCCTGTGCACTCTTCCCCGACTGGCTGCTGTGCGCCTCGTCAACGATGACGGCGAACGTGCGCTTCCTCTGCCCGTAGATCGCCTTCAGGTGCTCCGTCGAGAACTTCTGGATCGTTGTCACGATGATCCGGGCCCCACTGCTAATGGCTTCCTTTAGCTGGCGCGAGGTGCCGTCGATCTTCTCTACGATGCCCACCTGGTCAAACTGGGACACCGTGTTCTGCAGTTGCCGGTCTAGCACGATGCGGTCGGTGACGATGATCGCGGTGTTGAAGATCGGCTGGTCGTTCTCGTCGTGCAGGTTGATCGCCTGGTGGGCCGTCCAGGCGATCGTGTTGGACTTTCCGGAGCCGGCCGAGTGCTGGACCAGGTAATTGTGGCCGGGACCATGGGTGCGAGCGTGCTCCATCAGCTTCCGCACTGCGTCCAACTGGTGATAGCGGGGGAAGATCAGCACTGACTCCCCGCTTTTCTCGTCCGTCTTGATGTGTAGGAACTTACCGATGATGTCAAGAAGCACTTCGCGTGAGAATACGGCCTTCCCCTCAGGCTGATCAGCGTAGAGGTAGGCCACGCGGAACTCATTCGGAATGTCCGGGTTGCCGGCGCCCAGACCGCGGCCGCGATTGAACGGTAGGAAGCGGGTCTTGCCATTCAGCAGCTTCGTGGTCATGGAGACGTTGTCTTCATCCAGGGCGAAGTGAACCAGCGCACCGCGCTTGAAGGTCAGCAGCGGTTCGCCCGCCGGGGACCGGTCGGTGCGATACTGCCGCTCTGCGTGCTTGAAGGTTTGCCCGGTGAGCAGGTTCTTCAGCTCCATCGTGATCACGGGGATGCCGTTGACGAAGAGCACCACGTCGATGGCGTTTTCCGACTTCATGCTGTAGCGGAGCTGGCGGATCACAGAGAGGATGTTGGCCTCGTATAGCCGCACCAGGTCCGCGTTGAGGCTGGAGGCCGGGCGGAAGGCGCACAGGAAGAAACGAATGCCCGGGACGAGCTTGATGCCGTTGCGGAGCACGTCCAGGGTGCCGCGCTGCTTCAGCGCCTTCTCTAACTGGTTGAAGAACTGATCCTCTGCGCTGGTCGAATAGTGACCCTCCAGCTTAGCCCACTGATCGGGTTGGGTCTCCTTGACGAAGCGCAGGACCAGCTCACGGTCGAGAGCGAGGGCGCGGTCGTAGTCTTCCGGCTTGCGTCTAATGTAGCCCTGCTGGGCGACAAGCTGCGCCACCAAGTGCTCTTCCAGTACGGCCTCCCGATGGATGTATTCGGGTGCATGTCCGGTCGTCATTCGTTCACCTCCGCTTCGATGGCCTCCAGCCGGCGTTCTGTGTCGCCCCGCTTGCGCCACGTGTCGGGATCGATCTGGCCGGTGACGGCGGCGGTGATGAGTGCGGAGCGGAGTTCCTGTAGCCTGTTCGTAAACAGCTCAGCTTTTGCCTTCAGAGCAGTGATCCTTTCCTCCGTCACCGCAAGGCGGTTCGAAATCGCTACCTGTTCATCCCACGAAGGCGTAGGAACCAACACACGTTTCAGATCGAAGATGTTAATGCCACGAACAGCAGCTCCAAGGGTCTTTGCTTCCAAAGGGGCAAACACCGAAGGTGCTCGAAGAGCGTATCGTAGCCATGTATTGAGAACTCCTCGACGTGGTGCTATTCGTGCTGCGTCCTGCGTGAGATTCGCCCCTTCAATTTCGGCAGGAACAATCTCAATGTCACCTATGCTTCCTCGGATTGCGATAACCAGGTCGCCTGCACGGAGCCGAGAGCGTACGTACTTGCTTTCGATCTCTACGGCAGTCCTACATAGGGTGGCAGGGTTCAGTCTATCGGGCTTGACATCTCCACCCTTCACTATCATTACACCGTCAGGGACATTTGGTCCCGGAAGGACGATTCCGTACATAATAGGCCTACGTTCATCCGTCAGGTGCTTCAGGGGTGTCAGCGTCCATGAAGAAGGTATTCGAGAAATGGTAGGATGAACAACTGGTCGGAACGAGCTCGCCGAGTATGATAGTCCGAGTATTTCGTTATCCAAAACCGCCAACCACCGCTCATGAGCAAGCGCGACGAACCTTTGACTCTTATCAACCAACTGATCGATGACGGCGGTCTCACGGTCCAGAAAATCGGCGATGCGCCTTTGCATGGCAAGGTCGGAGATGGGAAGACGGTAGTTAAGAATGGCGTCCTCGGGAACACGCCGTAATCCACCAGCTCCAGTCATGTTAGAGACACCAACATAACGAAAATGATCTGAACAGAACACATAGTTTAGATACCGCTTATCCAAACCACTGGACTTCACTCGAACTACGTGGACTTCGGATGTAGCAAATCCAATACGCGTAGGGAGGTTCGTGGCGATAGCCTTTTTCCCATTTTCGAAGCAAGGAGTGACTTTGGCTAGGAGCAGGTCACCCTCGGCAAAGTAACTATAACTTCCGCCCCTAACCTCATCGAGTAGACGTAGTGTTGATGTGTCTAGTCCTCCCAGCCCATCAGCGAGTGCTTCCATGGGTGCAAATACGACTTCGGTGTCTCCAGGAAGGTGTGCTACCTCAGACTGTGGCGGGTTGATTTGAACGAGGTGTCGCAGGCGCATTACCCACGCACCTCCCGCAGCAACTCCGCGATCTCCACTTCGAGCTGCCTGAGTTCCCGCTCAATTTCCTCAAGCGGACGGGGCGGTACGTACTTGTAGAAGTACCGGCTAAAGTTGATTTCGTACCCGACCCTGCCCACCTCACCATCACGGGAATCCCGGTAGCTCTCATCCACCCAGGCGTCAGGCACAAAGGGCGCAACTTCCCGAGCGAAGTACTCCCGCCAGTTCTCCTTGAGCGGCACCAACTCGGTATCCCGCAACTCGGGATCGGGTTCCGGATTCCCCTTGCTGTCGACGCATATATCGGAGTTCTCGTCCCGCTCGGAGAGCGCGCTGAGAATCGCCTTTTTCACCGGGGCGCTAACCTTGACACCGAACGCCTTCAGGACTTGGTCCAGTGCCTTCTCAAAGGCATCACGGTTGGTGAAGAGGGTATCGGACAGGGTTTGGAGGGCTGCCAGAATGGCCTCCTGGTCCTGGGTGACGAGCCGCTTGAAGGCCTGTTCTTCTGTTAAGCGCTCGAGCCGATCGGTACTGACCTGGAAGTTCAGCCGCAGCGGTCTCTCCACACGAACCTCCCTGTAACCGAAATCGGCCACATCGAAGATCTTGGTATACTCGCTCCACTCCTCCAGCCCCTCACCTGTAAGGCCAGCCTGGTAGATGCGGACGATCGCGTGTCTCGCCTCCTCGGGAATCTCCCGCCGCTTGGACCCAAGAGACTTCCGCATCGGCCGCCAGAAGCGTTCGCTGGAGGCGTCGATCAGCTGCACCTTTCCCCGGCGTTGCGGGGGCTTTCGGTTAGTGAGGATCCACACGTATGTCTGAATACCCGTGTTGTAAAAGAGGTCGGTAGGCAGGGCGACGATGGCCTCCAGCCAATCGTTCTCCAGGATCCAGCGGCGAATCTCGCTTTCACCCGAGCCCGCCGCGCCTGTGAAGAGGGGCGAGCCGTTCATGACGATGCCGATGCGGGAGCCTACCTCGTCATCCCGCATCTTTGAGATCATGTGTTGCAAGAAGAGGAGCTGCCCGTCTGAGACGCGCGGCAGCCCGGCGCCAAACCGCCCGTCAAAACCCAGGGTCTCGTGCTCGGCCTTGATGGGATCCTGGTACTTCTTCCAGTCCACGCCGTAGGGCGGATTGGAGAGCATGTAGTGGAATCGCTTCCCCTTGTGCGCATCGTCTGTCAGCGTGTTTCCGAACGCGATCTGCTCGGGATCGTGGCCGGTAATCAACATGTCGGACTTGCAGATAGCGAAAGACTCCGGATTTATCTCCTGCCCGAAAAGCTCCACTCGGATCGAAGGGTTGAACTCCTTCAGCGCTTCCTCAGCCAGCACCAGCATGCCGCCGGTACCCGCCGCGGGGTCGTAGACCTGGCGGATGATGCCCTTGCCGGTCAGCTTGGCATCATCTACGGCGATCAGGAGGTCCACAATCAGGCGGATGACCTCACGCGGGGTGAAGTGTTCACCAGCGGTCTCGTTAGAGATCTCAGAGAAGCGGCGGATCAGTTCCTCAAACAGGTAGCCCATCTCCAGCGTTGATACTCGGTCGGGATGCAGGTCAATCTGGCAGAAGCGATCAAACACAGGCCAGAGCAGACCAGCATCGTTGAGGCGCTTCAGTTGATCAGTGAAAAGGAACTTCTCGAGGAAAATGTCCCGAACGTTGGGTGAGAACTTGGTGATGTACTCGATCAGGTTCTGATGCAGCTGAGCCGGATCCTGGCCGCGCAACGTCTTGAAGGTGAATCGGCTCGTGTTATAGACCCGGATGTGGTCGCCGGCCGCGTCGAAGAGGATCATGTCGCGCGTCTGCTCGTCAATGCCGTCCGGGAGGTTGGCTTCAGCCGCCAGCACGGCGTCTTTTGTATCTTCGAGCAGGCAGTCCAGCCGCCGCAGGACCACGAATGGGAGGATAACCTTTCCATACTCGGATTGCTTGAAGTCTCCGCGCAGGATCTCGGCTATGGACCAGACGAAAGAACTTAGATTGCTGATAGCTTCTCGTGACATAGTTTGTCCCCCTCGATTCCCGTGGTTGCCGGGGGCGGTCAGACCCCCTTCATCTACACGCCGTCACTCTCATTGAAGGCTAGTTCTAGACGCTAACCCCAGTAATCCTTCCGAGTGGACTGCCCGTTATGGCGTAGCATGATGATCACCCTCCCGGCTTGTCCAGCGGGTTCCGTGAATGTTTGCCTTTGGTGTGTTCCGTGGAGTACAGACACAAGTTAAGCAGGTGCGTTGACGTCAAGGCGAAGTCTCATCCAACCTCGATTTGTAATGCAGACTGCTAATGTGGGTGTTTTCTGTAGTAAACAGAACCTTGGCGTGCTAGGATAGAGGTAGGTGCTCGGGGGTGATCAGATGGTCCCACAGACCCTCGGCAAGCGGGTGCGGCGGGTGTACGAGCGGTCTGGACTTACACTCCGCCAGGCGGCTGAGCAGAGCAGTGGTGGTGTCACGTTCTCGTACCTGGGGAAGATCATGTCGGATCAGGTGAGGCCCACGCTGGACGCACTGACCGCTGTGGCCCGCGTCTTCCACACCACTGTCGAGTACCTGCGGGAGGGTAAGGTCGAGGTGGACATGCTGGCCGCCCTGTTTCGCGACCCGCAGTTCCGCTTGCTGGGGCTTCAGGACCCGCATGAGCGGGCCAGGGGGGTGGCGCTGCTGGCGGCCACGCACTACGCTGGTCACTTGCGGATGGAGGACCAGGCCGAGTATATGGGGATGGATGTGGCGGAGTACAAGGCTCAGCTGGAAGGGCGGGCACGGCTGCCAGACACCACCCTGGAGCGGCTGGCTAACCTCACGTCCGTTCCACTGGGATGGCTCCGCATGGGGCACTGGTACTGGCTTCTGCCGCAGGACGCCGAGGCCAGCTGGGCAGCCGTGGCGCAGGCACTGGCACAGAAGGTCAAGAAATGAGCCGTCCACCAGCAGGCCGTCCGCCGAAATACCACGAGCGGCGCCAGCCGCTCCTGTCGGCGCGTCCGCGAAACTGCAAGGACGCACAAGCGTTCTACATCTTGACGCCGCTCCGGCGTCCACACAAGGGAGGTCGATCCTGTGACTACGATCATGTCTCTGACTGTCGCCGTTCTGGCTGGCTTGGCCGCCCGGCGGCTCGTGACCCCGCTCAGCCTTGCCGTATATTGGGCCTGTGGTGGCCGCAGGACGGCCTCCGGAACCGTGGGCAGGTGGCTGGCCCTTTCGGCTGGGGTGTTGGCTCCGATAGGTCTCATACCCCTGATCTGGTGGGTCCTGTTGACGGACCCCGCTACATGGACGGCCCCGCAACCGTACCACATCGTCCTAATGATGGTGTCCCTCGGCCTCTCGCTTGGGTATTTCCGCGACCGGCGGCGCCCCGGTACCGTGATGTGGTGCTTGCGGCAGGAGGGGCTGGCGCTCGCAGCGCGGCGGGCCGGACGGCGACAGCTGTAAGAGCTGTAAAGGTTGGAGGAGAAGGAAAGACCGCTCGGCAGCGGTAGACCGGGCGGTCATTTTGCGTGTGGCATTGCCGGTGTCATCCTCGCCTGGTGTCTTGGTAGGTTAGAGCGGCTGGCAAGACACGAAGCCCCGACAGGCGCGAGCGGCGTAACCCGATTCGGTGTATACGCAGCCCTGATTTGCCAGCCGCCAAACCCGTTGACCCGCACCCCGCCTGGCTTGTGGGCATCGGTCCTCTTTCCCCGGCGTGGAACCCCCTGGTGGAAGGGGACGTGGAAACATCCGTGGAAAATGGCGTGGAAACGCCCGTGGAAATCAACGTGGAAATCCCCGTGGCAATCCACGTGGAAATGGCCCGACAATGGTCTTGTGATCTTGTATACACGCCCGAAGCCGCGGAGGAGAAGGGCTTGAGCCTCCCGTGTATACAAAAACGCCTCAGAAGGCTGTCTCAGGGCCACTTCTTACGGCGTTTTTGTTGCTCTGTATACACCGGAACGGCGCACCACGAGCGGTCTGGAGGTGGGTTTGTGTACGGCCACATGGGGCTCCCGCAGTTCGCGGGGTTACTGTCGTTTCTCGCTGGGGCTGGGGAGATGCCAGGCAGCTGATGGAGAGGGGACTGGCGGGTCGGTCAGGACACTTAGGTGTCGCTCATAAGCCCAGATAATGGCCGGCGCCAAGTCTGTCGCTTCTCCCCGGCGGAACCTGACCAGATCGTGGCACAGGTCCGAAACCAGGGCGGTGATCCCGGCCTGGTATTGGGTTAGCTGGTGGTACGGCACCTCGCCGCCCACCTCCGCCAGGGTCTCGGCATAGGACGGATCACTGATGATCCGGCTAGCCCATGCCCGGACAGCCGGGTGGATGGTATCGGGAGGGTGGAGCCTGCCCAGATGGCAGCGCAGTATGTTTTCGGCTATGGTCGCAACATCCGACTGGAGCATGGGTTCGGTCCGGTCTATGATGATCCACTCAGCTTGGCGGTCTGTGCAGACCGATTGGATGATCTGCTCCACGGCCAGGCGGGCATCCTGGTCACAGCCGTCCTCTGCGACCACTTGGAGACAGGCGTCCGGGGCCAGTATCTCCAGCGGACGGGCCACACGAACGAATATGCCTGCGTCGGGGTACGCTGCCCGCAGCTCTCGCTGTATCAAGTCGGCCAGGGTATCAGCGGTGGCCCAGAGCGAGATGTAAGGGGCGTCCGGCACCAGGTGGGTGGGACACACGACGTACTCGATGCGTGTGATCATCGGTGCGCCTCCTTTATGCCAAGGTTGGGTGCATGAGGTGTTCAGGAGAATATCGACAATATCACCATATAATTGGTAGAGAGCACCCCTTATCACCCGTGATAGGGGGTATCATTAGCGATAAGGGGTGCCCTTTATCACAGGTGATAGGGGGTATCACGGCTGATAGGGGAGGGGTTATCACGGGTGATACCCCCTATCACCGCTGATAACCGAAGTTATATCAATAGAAGATACACATTGAGAAGAAACGCGTGCGCTTGATGGAGGCATGGGAACCCGCCGAATCCGGCTTCGCCGGATGGGGTGTGTACCACAACGGAGGCCTCCGCCAAGAATGGCACGGCGTGCCATTAGCCAGCAGGGACCATCATGTGGATCCAGCGGCGCCAGCCGCTCCTTTCGGCGGTTTCTCTGACCCCCTCTTGAAGGATGACGACTGATTGACGGAAGGAAGGCGCTACCGTATTATGGAGTTGCATATGGGTCCAGTCCACGCCATAACGGGAGGCGAAACCCCGGTACCTTTTGCCGGGGTTTCGTCTTTCCTCGTCCTCCTGGTTCTGGTCCACGGGTCTGGCCTGTCGCGGACGGCCGCCAGTATCAGTCGGACATCCATCGGGCCAGGTCATCCAGCGACGGGGCGGCGTAGCGGGCCGTCGTGTCCACGCTGCTGTGCCCGGCTAGCCTGGCAGCCACGTGCAGGGGCATGGGTTCCTTCCGCAGACCATATTTTGACGGGTCAACCAAGGCGCTGATGAAGGTGGCTCGGAGGTCATGCGGCCCGAGGACGTATGGCAACCGGGCCTCCCGACCCAGCCGCTCCACGATATGGCGCACACCTCGTACCGTGAGCGGCCCCCTCTCACCGATAATCACAGGAGCGGAGGGACCGTCCCACCACGCCCGCTGAGCGGCTGGCAGGCGGCCCCGGATCACCCATGCGTCCAGTCGCTGGCGGCGGTCGCCTTCCAGGTAGGCGGACAGCGCGTCTCGGGCCTCCAGCACTAGCGGTATCCTCCGTCTCTTGCCGCCCTTGCCTCGGCGGATTAGCAGTTCGCCGGAGCGGGGTCCGATGGTGATGTCGCCCAGTAGCAGGGGGCAGGGGTCATGGGCCGTCTCCGGTGCGATCTCCCCGACTCTCGGCCCGGCGTAGCGGAGGAGACACACCAGGGCGGTCTCCAGCTGCCCGGCGGCCTCGGCGGCCCGTCTGACCGCCCTCCACTCATTCAGGGTTAGGGCCCGGCCCTCATCAGAGGGGGCCACGTCCGCCAGGCGGGGGACTCTCCTGGCCGGGTTCGTCCTGCCTGTCCGGCCGGCGTGGTCCAGCAGGAGGGCGACGGACACCAGGCGGCGGTTGATGCTGGCGGGTGCCTTGCCAGCCGCTCCAGAGTCCCGCCACTCACGCACGTCGGCGGTGGTCACCTGCTCCGGCCCCTCGATCCCCTGTGCCTCCGCCCACTTCACGAACGCCTCGGCGTCGGCCAAGTAGGCCCGGATGGTTCGTTCGGCCAGGGCGGTCTCGGTGGTCAACTCTGCGGTCCAGGAGTCCAGCAGGTCGGCCCACTGGCTCATTTTCATTTGGCACGCACCGCCAGCAGCCGTGCATCAACCATGGATAGGTCATCGCCCACAAGGGACTCCGGCGCCATCATTGTGGCCGCGAGGAGTTCGCAGGCTTCAGTCAGGCTCACATCTCCCGCTGTTCCGTAGATGCGCCGAGCCCAGTCGAGGAGTGCATCGCGGTCCCGGCACGTGATTCGGGCCACGAAGGTGACGGACTGAGGATCTGGCTTGACGCGTGCGGATTGCTGTGTCATCAGACAGTCACCTCTTATTCGGACGGATCAGGTTATCGGACAGGATTTTGCCGGGTTGTTGCAGGGGTCAAGGCCCTTATTCTGGCGTCATTTCGTCCTCTAATTGCCATTATCGGACAAATTACTGTAAGCTGCAAGTCTTTGCGTGAGACGTTAATGAGATGGGTATGAGCCGAACATGAGACCTCCCCACCTGGGATTGGTGCAACCCTTTTCTATGATGGGACCCCTGCAGAAACAGGGGTCCACGTTCGTTTCCGAGAGGAGGTGACCACCGTGGCTGACCTGCTGGAGACGGCGCGCCAGCTGTGGGAGCGGCAGAAGGGCGAATCCAGCCGGGCGCTCCGTGCGTTCGCTATGTACCGTGACATGGGGGCTGAGCGGCGGAGTCTTCCGCGTTTGGCGGAGGCGATGGGCGTCTCGTTCCGCCTGTTCTCCCGGTGGGCACGACAGCATCACTTGGGTAGTGCGGTGCACCGCATGGGACGATGAGGTGGACGCCTGGCTCGCGAGGAGCAGGCCAGGGCCATCGCAGAGATGTGCCGTCAGCACGCCGAAGAGGCGGTGCAGCTCCGTCTGGCAGCGTTCATGAGCCTGATGGAACAGGTGGAGGGGTTCGCGCTAGAGGACCTGAACCCAGCCAACCTGCTGAAAATCTGGAACGAGACGGTCAAGGTCGAGCGGCTGATTCGCGGTGAGCCTGAGACTGTCCAGCAACAGCAAATCACCGGCAAGGCCGGCGGCCCCGTGCGGGTGGCTAGCCAGGACCTCTCCCGGCTTACCGATGATGAACTAGCCCAGCTGGAGTGCCTGCTGAGCAAGGCGGGTGCGCCGGATGCTGGCACGGATACCTGATCTCGACGACGTCCGGCGGGAACTTGCCCGGCGACGGCTCCAGCAACGCCTGGAGTACGACGGCGAGGGGCGCTGGCTAAACGGCCAGGCACCTAGAACTCTTGTGCCAGAAGCTGGAACGGTCTGCACGTCCTGCGGCGCCCCGAACTCCTGCTGAGGGTAGCCGGGGCGCCCGGATGGCGCTACGGCGTGCGCTCCAGTTCCCGCAGGCCCGTGACGATCCGGCCGGCCAGCCGCTTCATGCGCTTGGCGTTTACGTACTGTGCACCGAAGAAGTGGCTGAAAACCGACTCGCACTGCTGCAGGACGGCGGTCGGGTCCGGCCAGGCATCACCCAGCCCAGCCACCAACTCGCGGATCTCCGGTTCGTACTCGTCATCTGGCGCCCCTATCGACAGGAGCCCCATGGGGTCGGTCTGGTTCACCGCACGGGTCACTACGGCTGTTACGGCCGCAAGCCGCTCCTGATCTCGCATCGTCATCGCTCCTCCTTCCGGCCTGCCGCCGAGGAGCACAATACCCCCTTGGCTTGGCCAGAGGGGGTGAAAAGTCGTATATAGTGGTCACCGTCAGGATAGCACGCAGACGCCGAGCAAGCAAGACGGCGGCGGCCTGCCTAACCTGCGGCACCCCGAGGTCCTGCCGAGAACGATGGCTGAGTGCCGGTCGGCGCCTTATGGACCGCCGAAAGGAGCGGCTGGCGCCGCTCTGCTGCTCCAACGGCCCCCTGCTGGTGATTGGCGGCCCGTGCGGATAATGGCAGGGGGGCTGGTAGCGGCACAAACCCCACCCGGCGCAGCCGCCGGGCGATGCTGGCGGACTTGTCGGCTTGCGGGCGGCCCCTGCCTGTTGTCCGTCACCCTGACTGACCATCGCCCGGGTCACCCCCACCCAGCCCAGGGCGCTCCAGGCCACCGCCCCCTGAGGTGAAATCAGGGGGCGCTCGACGTCTCCGGCCCGTCGGTAGCCCCTCAGACGAGCTGACCCCGTGCCCTATCAAGAGGACACGGGGTCAAGTTGGACGGTAATCCGGTCGGTAACCGCGTCGGTAACCCAGTCGAAATCGGTCGTGACCGAACATGATGCGAACGGATGGAACCCTTACAGGACAAGGCGGCTCGTGTTTGGTGGGGAACGGGCGGGATGGCTTCGGCGAAATTTACACGCATGGGGTCGGGGGTTCGAGTCCCTCAGCGACCACCAACAGCCACAAGGGTTTACGGGATCGGGCTCCCTGGCCGGGGCTTGCGCCCTGACTCGTCTCGTGGGCCGCGTGCCCCGTTGCGGAGCCGATCCGATGGCCGCCTGGAAGAAAGCATCAACCTTCCGGGCGGCTTCTTCTCATTCTCTCTCCAGCGCGTGCGCAGATCGGTTCGCCGTCATCGTGACGGTCGAGCGACCCAGGGCCTTCTGCGTCACCGTATCCGAGACGCCTTCGCGGCCTGGAGTCGGCACTGCTGCCGAGGGGTGTGAAATGGCCCTCATCGTTACTCTGCCTGTGCCTCTTCGGGTCCGTTGCCGTTGCTTTCCTCCAGCTCTCGTTCCATTTCTAGGGCCCAGTCAGCCCACTTTGCGGCCAGAACTGCGTTGCCTTGTGCCATGAAACGATCCGCTATCGCCAAAGCCGCGGTGATCCGCTCTCTCATGCTCAACCCCGCGAACCATGAGGCGACGTAGAGAAGAGCCCGATCCCTATCCTGAACCGCGGACTCGGACGCTTTCTGGGTCACGGTCTGAGACCTCCCTCGTAAGGAGGCCCCGACGAAGCGTGACAGGATCTGGGCGCGAAGTCGGGGTACTTCGCCAGGGCGGCTCCTCGTGGTGCCGTCCCGCCCGGGCCGGGGGTGTGGAGACCCCCGGCCTCGGATCGGCTACGCCCGGCAGATAGTACGGGGTGATCCGCCCTTCGCGAACCAGCCGGTAAAAGGTTGATCGTGAGACCTGCAAGTTGACGAGATGACGGTCAGCCTGACGGACCCGGAAGCGGCGATGCTTCGCCGTG
>JAAROH010008116.1_pt1 | contig 14626 bp, 12 predicted proteins | sample 7248631 | NCBI WGS metagenome assembly JAAROH01 (sample SAMN09772309, study PRJNA484901) | compost metagenome | isolation source: Vermicomposting unit | place: India
TGCTTGAGAAACGATTCTGAGAAGCGTTTGTGCGAGTAAATCACCGGTCCCCTAGAAAGCCGGTGAAAAACCGCTGGCACACACCAATCAGCGGCATGTTCATCTCAGAAAAGAAAGCTGATTCTACAAGATTTCTCTCATTGAGAAATGGATGGAATCAGCATTATTTTCCACTAAATCACCGACCTCCTAGAGGAAACGGTTTCCATTGCCCAAGCCTAGCAACGCAAAGAAGACAAAGCGAACTGCGTTGCGCCGCCGTTACAGCCAATCCCCGCCGTCAAAGCCATCGCCACCGTCAAACCAATCATCAACATCGATTCCATCCGCGACATCGTCGGCAACATCATCGATCACATCATCGAGCAGCTCCTCGGCGATCATTCCCGTCAGCATTCCGGCCGCAAAGCCGCCAATGGCTCCCGCCCATCCTGATCCGCCATGATGTGGGCGAGAAACGGGTGGCACGTGGCTGCCCGAATGACCATAGAACGGCGAAGACGACAATGGCCAATGATGCGGCTCCAGTGAATCGATCGCGCCAGCCGCTTGCACCGTTTCTTCAAGGGCGTCCCGGATCAGGCGGACCGCGGTCTCAAGATCACGCAGCGACTCCAACGGGAGAAACAATTCCCGCTTCATCTCCCGTTCCCCACCGGCACGATGGCAAACGTCCACTTCCATATGCAGACGCACGCCTTCCGTCTCAACAAGGGCCAAAAATTCTACTTCTTGAACTATTCCATGAAATTCGCCTGTTGGGAAAAACGAAAATTCCTGCCCATATCGTGTAATGCGCCCAGAGGCCGGCTTCTCGCGAAACCCAAGCGCTGCAAACGCCGCGAACGTTTGCTCAAGCGCTAGTGGCGGCAAGATTTCAATAGCATCTTCGTCGTACGCATCCGCCCCATTGGCAATATCAAGCCGAGTGACGAACGTATAACGGACCGTGGGGCGGCTGATCGGCAAATGGAGTGGGAGTTTGTAGGCAAATGGCAGTTTTTTTCGCTCCCCAGGCTGAATCGTAAACGAGGATGCGACTGGAATCACCGCTGCCGTCTGGCGATACCCCTTCCCTTCCGCTTGCATTTCCAATTCCAGCAAAACGTCCAAGGCACGGACGTGCTGTGCAACGGAACCGCCTTCCAACCAAAATTCGCCTTCCAATGTTTCACCGAGGTGCACATGGGAACGGTGCAACATGAGATCCACTTTCGCGCCACCGATGCCAAATTTCGTTAAAAACCGTTTCCACATCGACTCTCTCTCCTTTCCCTTTTCCCTAGCTCCATCCTTGAATTACGAATGAATCGGTTTAACGGTGTCATCGAAATAACTTCACCACTCCTAAAACAATGAGCACAAAGCCAGGTACCACGTTCGCCTTTTTCATGATTTTCGTTTTTGAGGCTAAACGCCCGAGCGACAAGCCAACACGAATCAGCGCGAGAGTAAACGATCCAACCAGCAAGGCAAAAGAAAGCGCGGGAAGATGCAAAAGCGATGAGCTGATTCCGGCGCCAAACGCATCCGTGGACAAGGCCAATCCGATCAACAATGCCTCTTTTTGGCTGATCGTTCCCGAACGGTCTAAATCCCCCTGTTCAGGCCGTTTCAACACTTGAACGGCACCACTCAGACGGCCGGCCACCGCGCTGCCGCCGTCTTCCGCCAATCCTTCCCTTCGCTCCTCCTTTGAACGATAGACGTGATAAACCGCCCAACCGCCAAGACCAATGAGAATGACTGAAGCAAGTCCGCGCTCAACCTGCCTCGGCAACAGAAGCGCCAGCCACTCGCCGATGTGCATGGAAGCAAACACTACCACTCCAGACATCAATGAAATGAGCGTCAATGAAAGAAAGGGAAAACGGATCCCCCTCATCCCATATGAAATACCCACACTCAAACTGTCCATGCTCACGCTCAAAGCCAACCCCATCATCGATACCCATAACCACATTCAAATCCCCCCTTGCCGTAAAATATGCAATCCAGTACGGCAAGGGGAATGTCATCCCCTTCGACACGAATCGATTTCCGGGGAAATACTTCCTCTTTTCTCGACATTATTCCCGCAAATGATACGGCAATGTCGCGATGACGACATCTTTTTTCATAATGAGAACAAAGCGTAAAATGATTGCGGTTTGGTTATGCAAAAACGTATGCCACCATTTTTTTACAACAAATTGTGGCAAGAGTACTGTCACCGGCGCCCGATCAGCTTCTTTTTCTGTTCGCGTAATATACTCAAGCAGCGGCGATAAAATTGTTCGATATGGGGAATAGATGATGGTCAACGGGATATCTGGATAAAATGTCTCCCATTTCTGCCGCAGTTTTTGTTCGTCTTTTTCGTCGAAAATGATCGACAAAGCGGTAATGTCATCAGAAATGCTGCGGGCGTACTGAACGGACTGGTCGACTACTTTGCTGACGCCGGAAATTGGAATAATAACTTTTGGTTTCCATATTTTTTGGGGACGTTGCCACTCCCGTTCGTCCAAGCGTAGCTGCTTGCCGAGTTTTTTGTAGTGTTCATGAATTCGGATGAACATCCAGACGAACAGCGGAATCGCCACAATAACGATCCACGCCCCTTGCGCAAATTTAGCGACCATCGTGACAAGAGTGACCATTCCGGTGACCACCGCTCCCATTCCAACGGTAAACAGCACGCCGATCCTCCGTCCTTCTTCCCGATTCCATAATTTTTTCATCAGCCCGCTCTGGCCGATGGTAAAGGAAAGAAAGACGCCAACCGCGTAAAGTGGGATGAGCGAATGCGTTTCGGCATGAAAAATAACGATCAACAAAATCGCCAGCACGCTCAATAAAATAATACCGTTGGAAAACACGAGGCGATCCCCTCGGGCCGCCAAGCTTCGCGGCAAAAATCCGTCTCTCGCCATGATCGACGTCAGCTGTGGAAACCCGGCAAAGCTCGTATTGGCGGCAAGCACTAAAATCAGCATCGTTGTCAGCTGGAACAAGTAAAACAAAAGTCCATTTCCGAAGACGTGACGTCCAATTTGCGAAATCACCGTCTGGTGCTCAGCCGGTGTCACACCAAATCCAGCTGCCAGCACCGTGATGCCTAAAAACATCGTGCCTAGCAGCAAGGACATCCATCCCATCGTAATGGCGGCGTTTTTCGAGCTGTCGGGCCGGAACGCCGGCACGCCGTTACTGATTGCTTCAACTCCCGTCATGGCCGAACATCCCGAAGAAAAAGCGCGCAACAAAAGAAACCAACTGTACCCCGACGCGAACATATGGGCTGTCGATGCATGCTCCTGCCTCGTGAACCCATGCCACCCTTCCTGCCACAATTGCCATCCGCCGGCTGCGATCATCATGAGAACAAAACCGATAAATACGTATGTGGGATAGGCAAAAACCGTCGCCGATTCGGTGATGCCGCGCAAATTCAAAATCATCAATCCCAAAACAAAGGCGACAGCGACCTCTACTTTCCACGGCAGCAGCCCCGGAAAAGCCGATGTCAACGCGGCGACGCCGGAGCTGATGCTGACGGCGACCGTCAAAATATAATCGATCATGAGCGCCGCCCCGGCCACTAAACTAATTTTCGTCCCTAAATGATCGCGTGCGACCACATACGCCCCTCCCCCGGACGGAAAGGCGTAAATGATTTGCCGGTATGAGAGGGTCACCAGCAGCAACAACACTAAAATCGCTACCGCAATGGGAAGCGAGTAGAAAAAGACGCTCGTTCCTAACAGCGCCAACACCAACAAAATTTCTTCGGTCGCGTAGGCTACTGATGACAGCGCATCCGATGAAAAAACAGCTAACGCTTTCCATTTTGGCAATTTCTCATGTTTTAACTGTTTCGTTTCCATCGGTTTGCCGATTACCCATCGTTTCAGCGAAGCCATGTCTTCAATTCCTCCTTGCCATGTCTGTCAGCCAAAAAGAAAAAACCGCCGAGGACGCACTCAGCGGCTAAAAGCAGCCGAAAAACATACTCGTCCCTCCCCAAAAAGCGCTTGCGGAGTTCGCTGTCGGGTTCGGGCTTGGAGAGATGCCCTTCCTGTTCGGATTCACCCCCAGTAACGAAACCGTTACAACGTTGGGCTCCTCGCTCCGTCATGGATTCAGCGCCTAGTTACTGGTGCTCTTGTTTTCATATCGTACTCCTCGTCCTTCATGCGGTAAACAAGGAAAATAGGCAACCAATGACGATTTTTCGCCGCTTTCGGTCATTTTGCCTTGCCGGGCGAACGATCGCTCACGTTCTCTTTGTTTTTCTTTTGCTCACTCCCTCAGGCGTTTATTTGTATTATTCCCGCCGTTATCCGATCATCATTCTCCCTTTCGGATAACGGAACGGATCAGGCTGACGGCGCAACGTTACCGCATAGGCGATCGTCAGCGGGCCGACGCGGCCGGCAAACATCGTCAAAATGATGAACATTTTCCCTAACGGAGACAATTCCGGCGTCAATCCCATTGACAATCCAACGGTCCCAAACGCCGATGTCGCCTCGAATAAAATCATTAAGAAATCTTTGCCGCTCTCGGTCACCGTCAGCACCATCGTGACCAACATGACAACGAACAATCCGCTCATCGTCACCGTCAGCGACTTGTATACCGTATCGTAAATGATGCGGTTGCGAAACAGCACGACATCTTCCTTCCCGCGGATTTGCGACCATACGGCGCCAAGCAAGGTCGTGAACGTTGTCGTTTTAATTCCTCCGCCCGTCGAGCCCGGCGAGGCGCCGACAAACATAAGGAAAATGATGAGAAACAAGGTCGGCTGCGTCAAATCGGGGATGTTGAGTGTGTTCGAACCTGAAGTTCGCGGTGTCACCGCCTGATAAAAGGCAGACAACAACTTGCCTGACAGCGACAGCGGTCCCATCGTTTTCGGATTGTTCCACTCCAGCAACAAAATCAACGCCATGCTGGCCAGCAGGAGCCAGCCGGTCGTCACAACGACCACTTTCGTGTGAAGGGAAAGGCGGCGTGTTTGCCGATATTCGTATACTTCGTTCATGACGATGAAACCGATTCCCCCTAAAATGATCAGCAGCGGCACGACCAGGCTGACGACCGGGTCATCTACATACCCGGTCAAACTGCGAAATTCGCCCATTAAATCAAAGCCGGCGTTGTTAAAGTTGGAGATCGCATGAAAAAAGCCGAAATAAATCGCCCGGCCGACCGGCATGTCCAACGCAAACCGAAGCGAAAGCAACACGCCGCCCACGCCTTCAATCACGATGGTGAAAATAAAAATGCGTTTCACCAATCGAACGATGCCCTCAATCGTCAACTGGTTCAGCGCCTCTTGCAGCAAGAGCCGCTCTTTCAGCGAAATGCGCTTGCCGAGCAAAAAGGCAAACAATGTCGCAAACGTCATAAACCCGAGCCCGCCAACTTGGATTAATGCCAAAATGACAAGTTGACCGAACAGGGTGAACGTCGTTCCTGTATCCACAACGACTAGGCCGGTGACGCACGTCGCTGACGTCGCGGTAAACAGCGCGTCCAAAAACGGCAGCCCTTTTCCGTTGACCGTCGCCATAGGAATCGTCAGCAGCAGCGCCCCTGCCAGAATAATGAGCGCGAACCCTAGCACGAGAATTTTTGGCGGATCCAAAAACGCGCCTTTTCGCTTCATCATCCCATCACCTTCCCTCTACTTTATTCAAGGCAGCGGACCGCATATAGAAAAACTATACCAAAAATAACCCGTTCTCGGTACGGGACAATTTTTATCATAACCGTAAATCCGGGTAATAAAATGGGTAAAGAGCATGGACATCGGGACAAACTTGTTGAAACTTTTTTCGTTGCGATTCGTCTATAATAAATGGCAGTCCATTCCTCGCCGCCGCATCCAGCCAAACGAGGAAGGAGGCGTTCATCATCCCGAAAAACATTCCATTGACTTTTGGCAAAAGAAGTATTATGCTACTTGACATGGAGACGATCCGATGTAAAATGATGTAAGAACGCAACGTGCATATTTCATATAAAAGAGAAATGTAGGATGGAAGAATACGAGGTAAAGGAGGAGAAGAGGACGTGAACGCCAAAAAAACAGGAAAAACTTGGTTAACGATGTGCCGTTCTCTCTCTAACCAATATATTGGTTTTTTTATTTTGGCGGTGCTGTTGTTTTGGCTGAAGACGTACATCGCCTATTTGGCCGAGTTTAACCTCGGCATCAGCAATTCAATGCAGGAACTTTTGCTGCTGATCAACCCGATCAGTTCGGCAGTGTTTTTCTTAGGGTTGGCGCTCCTCGCAAAGGATGCGCGCTTCTACCGCTGGATCATCATTATTAATTTCATTTTGTCGTTCATCTTATACGCTAACATCGTCTATTACCGCTTTTTCAGCGATTTCATTACATTACCGACGTTGACGCAAACGAAAAACTTCGGCGATTTGGGCGGAAGCATTTGGGAATTGCTGAAGTGGTACGATGTGTTTTATTTCTTGGATACGGCCATTTTGGCGGCGCTTGTGATCTCTAAGCGCGTTCCGCTCCCGCAAGTGCAAGCCGGCCGCTTCAAAAAAAGCATTGTATTCGCTTCAGCCATTCTGATGTTCAGCGTCAATTTGGCGCTCGCTGAGGCTGACCGCCCGCAACTGCTGACGAGAACGTTTGACCGCAACTATATCGTCAAATATTTAGGGGTATACAACTATTTGATTTACGACGCGTTCCAAAGCATGAAATCATCGACACAACGGGCGTTTGCGAACAAAAGCGACATCACGACGGTGCTGAACCACGTGCAGGCGACATACGCCAAACCGAACCCGAAATATTTCGGGGTGGCGAAAGGCAAAAACGTCATTTACATTCATTTGGAATCTCTTCAAAATTTTATCATTAACTACAAGTTGGATGGGGAAGAGGTCACGCCGTTTTTGAACTCGCTCACCCGTGATCCGAATACGTTCTATTTTGACAACTTTTTCCATCAAACCGGGCAAGGAAAAACGTCGGACGCGGAGTTCATGTTGGAAAACTCGTTGTACGGCCTGCCACAAGGCGCCGTCTTTACGACCAAGGGACAAAATACGTACCATGCGGCTCCGGCCATTTTGCATCAATACGGCTATACAAGCGCCGTTTTCCACGGCAACTACAAAACGTTCTGGAACCGCGACGAAATTTATAAGTCGTTCGGCTTTGACCACTTTTTTGACGCGAGCTACTACGATATGAACGACGAAGACGTCTTGAACTACGGTCTGAAAGACAAACCGTTCTTCCGGGAGTCGATCCCGCTGTTAGAGACGTTGAAAGAGCCGTTCTATGTAAAATTCATTACGTTGTCGAACCACTTCCCGTACCCGATCAGCGAGGAAGACGCTACGATCCCGCCGGCAACGACTGGCGACGGCTCGGTCGACCGTTATTTCCAAACGGCTCGCTACTTGGATGAGGCTGTCAAAGAGTTCTTTGATTATCTGAAAAAATCGGGCCTGTACGACCGCTCGGTCATCATTTTGTATGGCGACCATTACGGCATTTCCGAAAACCATAACAAAGCCATGGCACAAATTTTAGGAAAAGAAATTACGCCGTACGAACATGCCCAATTGCAGCGGGTACCGCTATTTATCCACGTTCCGGGCGTCAAAGGCGGCGTCATTCACGAGTTTGGCGGGCAAATCGACTTACTGCCGACGCTGCTGCACTTGCTTGGCATCGATACGAAAAACTATGTCCACTTTGGAACAGACTTGTTGTCGCCGGACCATCAAGAGATCATCCCGTTCCGCAACGGCGATTTTGTCACACCGACAGTCACGGCCGTCAACGGGAAATACTATGATACAAAAACGGGCGAACCGCTCAAAGAAACGCCGGAAATCAAGCGTCTTGAACAAATCGTGCGCACGAAGCTCGATTTGTCGGATAAAGTCGTTTACGGCGATTTGCTCCGGTTCTACACGCCCAAAGGCTTTAAACCGGTCGATCCGTCGAAATACGATTATAACAACCGTGAAGACGAAGAGGGAAGCGCTCACTAAGCGCCTCCCTCTTTTTTTCTAGCCTTGCCGCAGCCGCTCGACAGCCCGTTTCGCATTTACGTAGCCCGCCCCGTATACGTTCGGGTCGCGCCCCTTCCACAAATCGGCACCGTCTTTTAACGCCTGCTTGATTTCATCCGGCGTCGCGGTTGGTTTCGCCTGAAGCATTAACGCGACAATGCCGGCGCAAATCGGCGTTGCCATCGATGTGCCGGACATCGTCGTATAATAATCACCGATCCCCTAGGACAAACGGACAAAACCACATGCCCGTCTAAAAGCCAGACAAACGTTTTTCGTCACTTCTCGACCTGTTCGAGCACAATCCGCTTCGCTTTTCCTAAATAATGTTCCACTTGGCGCAGCGCGTTTTCCGGTTTAGCAAAGGCGCCAACTTGCTTGCCATCAACGATCACACGCGTCAATCTTTGAACGCTTGGCTCATCCGGATCCTGCTCAGGAGGATTGTTCGGTGTCCCTTCTTTTTTTCTCAATCCGAGCGCCCGTTCTAGTCCGTTGACATGACCGCGGGCAATCGTCCGCAAAAATTCGGTGTCCGCCAATTTTTTTGCGTCTTCCTCATTATCGATAAACCCGTTCTCCGTCAACACCGCCGCCATCGCTGTCTCCCTTAGCACATGAAAATTCGCCTTCTTTTTTCCACGGTCGCGGAATCCTGTCGCCCGAATCACTTCTTCATGCAGCACATCACGAATGCGCGCCGTTCGGGAATTTTCCGACAGCTCGTAGTAAATGTAATCTTCGTATCCCGTGCCACCGCCCGCGTTCACGTGGATCGAAACGTATAAATCGGCCCCCCAGCGGTTGGCTCGCTCCGTCCGCTCGTTCAATGACACCGTTTCATCTTTTGTCCGGCTCAGTTGCACGGAAACTCCTTCGTACTCACTTTGCAAAAGGCGGCTCATCTCCAAGGCGATGGACAGCGTGATGTCTTTCTCCCGCAATCCGTTACCGACCGCCCCAGTGTCCGTCCCCCCGTGACCGGGGTCAAGAAAAATGTTCACCATCGCGCTTCTCTCTCCCACCCTTCTCGCTTAGGAATCTGTCACTATTAGCATAAGCATAACGAGCGAAAATGCGATGGACAGTTTCCCAAAACCGATAAAATAAGGCACAGCCATCTGCTTCGGCTGTGCTTGATTTAAGGACTACCCAACGGTTCCACACCAATGAAGGCCTCTTGCACCGCTAGCGATCAACAACCATTCAACATCGTTACACAAATTGTCCATTCTGCTGACTTCGGCTGAACGTATAAACAGCAATAAGGAAAAAGGTCAGTGCAAACGCGAGAAGAATCAACACATGCAAATACAAACTGCCAAAAGAACGCCCCTCCTGCAGCTTCACTAAGAAATCAAGCGTCCACCGTTGCGGTAGAAAGTACGCCGCCTTTTGCAAAAACTTCGGCATCAACTCGACGGGCCAAAAACAGCCGGCCAGCATGCAGGTCGGAACGGTGATCAATGGCTGCAGCGCTCCGGCGGAGGTGGAGCTGTTCGCCACCATCACCGTAATCAAAGCCAACCCGATTGCCGATAAAGAGAAAACGAAAAGTACGAGGGCCATTTGCCACATCGGAACGTTAGGATAAATATGAAAGATGTTTTTCATCGCCACAAAGGTCACGATCATCTGTACCGTTATGACCAACACATTCACCACAACATTCGATAACACATACGTTCTGGCTTGAATCGGTGTCGTCAATAATCGAGAATACGTGCGCTCTTCTCTTTCTTTGAGGATGATCTCCGTCAAATTTCCCGCTGACATTACCATGATCATGAGCAAGTAGCCGATCGTTTGATACGTGATCGCTTTTTGTTTGGACGTATCGGATAAGGAGTGAATAGCTAACCGGAACGGTGCGTGTTGATACCGTTCATACATTTTCCAAAAGAGATCGGTGTTTCCATTGGCCAATCGCCCCAATGTGGCCAGATGATCAATGTATTCATGCAAGTATGATTTGATAAACGTAGTGATTTCCGCTCCCTTGAGCGAGACGAGTTCAATCGGCCGAGGTTGGCCGTGCTGGACGCTTTTGGAAAACCCTTGGCGAAAAATCAACACGCCATCCACCTTTTGCGAGGTGATTTGGTCGTCCACTGCTGACAACGTGACGCTTTTCACTGATAGATGGTCAATGTTTTTCAGAAAATGGATCGTATCATCGGTAATCCGTCCATGATCCTCATTGACGATCCCGATGCGCACCTCCTTGACAGGGTTGCTCCCGGCCGCAAACAAAGACAAAAGAATTGCCGCCAACGGCGTGCCAAAGTATAACAAAAAATTGATTTTTCGACGGAACGTTCGCTTTAACGTATACTTCACCAACCAAATCACATCGTTCACCCTATAATCCCTCCCGTCTCGCTACAGACGCCACCGCGATCAATAAAAACAACGCCGCTAGACCGACATTGAGAAGCATGGTTGGAACCACGCTGGACACATCGTTGGCATATACCATTTTAAAAATCGTTTCATTCATCCAAGAAAGCGGCGACAAATGAGCAAACCACTTCGTTTCATCGATCGGAAAATAAGCACCCCCGAAAAAAGAAACGAGCTGAATGAGGATCATCGCTATCGTTCGCGCCGCTCCTTCCGTCCTTGCCAGATAGCTCATCCCTAGCCCGAAGCTTATGGCCAATACCACCTCAGTCAACAGAAGCAAATATACGAGACTGAGGTGACGCCCCCAATACGCGTGAAAAACAAGTTTACTAAACAAGATCACTACGGCCACACAAAGAAAATTCGCCACGATGTTTCCGGCCAGTTTTCCAATAAAAATCTCGCTTTTGCGAACAGGGGCCGCCAAAAGGCGGTCAGCCGTCTTCCGCGTCCGCTCTCCCCGCAACAAAGAGCTGCCAGGCAATGCGCTATACAAAGCGATCATGGTCGTCATCGCCACCGCATAATAATCCATCGCCCCCGGTTTTCGTTTGGAACGCAGCGATCGTTCTTGAATGTACTCCCCATGCGGATTTCGATTGGGCTGAAACGAACCCGGCTGCCCTTGCGAAACGGCCATGGCCAGCTGATATTGGCCGACAAACGCGGCCATCACTCCTTGAACAATCCTCCCTTTTACCTTGTTATGTTCATTCGTGTACAACTCGACCCCATGTAAGCCGATCTCGACGTATCCATCGGCTTTTCCGTCCTGGACCGCTTGCTTTCCATTCATATCGTCCGGCACCTTTTGAAAATTGATATGGGCTTTCTTCGCCTCTTGAGCCATGGCGTGAATCGATGCCGACAACTGCCCGGCTGTTTGGTCTTTGTAGAAGACGCGTACCTCACCGACAGAAATCGTCCATTGGAACGCGTGAGAAAGGGCTGTTCCTAAGATGAACATGAGTACGATCGGAAACAGCAGCATGAAAAACAGCGTCCGGGCATCACGAAAATCGCTTTTGATCTCCTTTACCGCGATCCGAACAATATTCAAAAGAAGCACCTCCTTTGCCCAATGAAAGATCGGTCATGAATCCCGCAAATTTCTCCCCGTCAGCGTAAGAAAAACGGTTTCTAAATTCGGTGATTGGTCTTCGAGCGACCGGATCTCCACCCCGTCATTGATCAAACATTGCACAATTTGATTTAAATGATTGACATTGATGTCCGAACTGATTTTAATTATATTTTCTTCACATTGCACCGCCTTGACCCCGGGAATGTCTTGCAGATGCTGCTTGTTGAGCTGATCCATGCCCCTGATTTCGATCCAAATATCTTTTGTATCGGTAATCATCGCTTCCAATTGCTCCTTTGTCCCCTCTGCGATGATCTTTCCATGATCAATGATCGCGATTCGTGTACAAATTTCTTCAACTTCCTCCATGTAATGGCTTGTATAAATCATCGTACATCCCATGTCATTGAGCTTTTTGACCGCAGCTAAAATATCATTTCGCGACTGCGGATCGATGCCGACTGTTGGTTCGTCCATAATGATGAGCTTCGGCCGATGGGCGATCGCACAGGCGATATTGAGCCTCCGTTTCATCCCGCCTGAGAAATGCTTCGGATAACGTTTGCCTTTATCGCTCAAGCCAACAAACTCAAGCGCCTCTTCCACCCGCTGGCGCAGCTCCGCGCCGCGCAGTCCATACAATCCGGCAAAGAACTCTACATTCTCATACGCCGTCAAATTTTCATAGATGGCGATTTCTTGAGGCACGATGCCGATCTGTCGTTTGGCAAACTGGCGGTGCCTCGTGATGTCCTTGCCGAGAATCGTGATTTCACCTGCGTTCGGGCGCAGCAACCCGGCAATCATATTGATCGTGGTGCTTTTTCCCGCTCCGTTGGCTCCGAGAAAGCCAAAGATTTCTCCTTCGGCGACAGAGAGGGACATATGATCCACCGCAATGAAGTCGCCAAATTTTTTCGTGACCTGCTTGATTTCCAACATGTTCACCGTTCCACCTTCTTTCCATACTTGGTGTTATTGATTATAGAAAAAAAGATGAACTCCTGTAAGTGCAGGAATTCATCTCGTTGACATGAGAAAACTCACGAATTACTCATGAATCGGAAGCAACGTTGTGACAGAGAACCCGTTTGTCCCATCGACAATGACCGTGCCATGAACAGAGGCCGCCCGTTCCTCCATGCCGATGATCCCAAGCCCTTTCTTGATCTTGGTCGCACCTTTCCCGTTATCTTTCACTTCCACCTTGATGACTCGATTCAAGACGTGAATCTCAACGGCAATGGCGGTGGCCTCGGCGTATTTGATCGCATTCGTCAACGCCTCGGCCATGTTCTCATAAATAACTTTCCATTGGATTGGCGTAATCACATCCAAATCCCCTTTGCATACGAGTGGAATCGGGAGATGATGTTGGGCGGAAAACTCATCAATAAATAATTTCACCCGATTGATCCCCATTTGCTCAGGCGGCGGTTTCATTTGTTTTAAGGTCATCCGGATTTGTTCAATGCCTTCTTTGGAAATGTGGATGGCGTTTTCCAACAATTGTTTTGCCTTGTTGCGGTCTCCATCCATCAACCGTTTGGCCGCCTCCATCTGAATGAGCGCCCCCGTCAGCGAATGGCCGATTTGGTCATGAATGCGCTGTGACAGACGGTTTCGCTCTTCTAATTGCAACATATATTCCGATTGCTTGATATATTGATGATATTCGTTGACACTCCTTGTCAGCCGATGCCAATCGTTACGCAGTTGATCCAAACGATCTTCTTGTTGTTTCATCCGCTCAAGATGGCGCTTGGCGGTCGTCACGCTGACAAGACTGAACAACGCCACAAGACCATACAATTTCGCTGCCGAAGGGCCAAGCCAAACCATAGGAACAAGCAGCACCACCCATATCCCCCATCGTCGGGGAATATAGAACGAAGCCAACTCATATCCATTGAGAGGCAGCAATAAACCAAATGACGGCTCCACATAGGCGCTTGAAAGGATCACAAGGAAAACGGAACACAGCGCCGCTCCCTTTTTCCACCTTACATTTCGAACGATAGAAGCAAACAAACTGAGACAAAAATAAATCAGAGAGGACAAGACAAACCAAGATTCATTCCTCTGTTCCGATGAGATATAATCAAGCGCTGCATATCCCCATACAATGAGTTTGTAAAACAGAAGCAAACGTTCCATACCGCTCCCTCAACCGATTTTCCCCGTCAGGTAATAAACAGCGATTTGCGTTCGATGCTGCAATCCCGTTTTATTGAAAATGGACGTAATGTAATTAGCCACCGTTCCCTCGGAGATCAATAGCTGGCTGGCAATTTCTTTATTCGAAAGCCCTTTCGCAATGAGAGCCATAATGTCCAACTCTCGCTCAGTAAACAGACGTTTGTCGATTTTCGGCGTCGATCCTTTTTCTTCTTTGAGATTGGACTTGATTTTTTCCATGACCACCTCTTGCATGACCACTTGACCGTGATAAACGGCTTTGATCGCTTCCCGGATTCGCTCTGGATCGGTATTTTTTAAAAAATATCCCTTTGCGCCGTATTGGATGGCATCCATAATGTACTCATCATCATCAAACGTCGTCAAAATCAGCGGCTTTGTCTTCGTCTGCTCACAGATGAGCTTCGTCGCTTCGACGCCGTTCATGTTCGGCATGCGCACATCCAATAACGCAATATCGACTTCATGATGCCGGCAATATTCCACCGCCTCTTTCCCATCACTTACGGTCGCGACGACATCAAACTCGTCATACGTGCTTAAGATGATCCGCAGCCCTTCGCGGACAAAGGAATTGTCATCGGCAATGAGCACTTTGATCCGCAGCGGATCGGGCGCAGAGGTCTGTTTCATCTTTCCCCACCCTTTCCTCATCCACTTTGCGTTTTCCCATTCATCGTCATGTGTGGACGCGCTGAACGATTTACTTTCATTGTAATGAATAAGAGGAGTTTCTTCCATTGCCATGAAGGAAAGGGAGCTCAGGCAGGAGTGATATGATTCCACCTAGATGGCTGGTGAAAAACAGTTGTTTCTTTTGAGCAATTGGGGAGCGTTTGAAAGACGATCCTGATGCGACAAGGTTTTTCTATTTGAGAAACA
>JAAROH010008123.1_pt1 | contig 14508 bp, 15 predicted proteins | sample 7248631 | NCBI WGS metagenome assembly JAAROH01 (sample SAMN09772309, study PRJNA484901) | compost metagenome | isolation source: Vermicomposting unit | place: India
ACTATACCTAATTATATCAAGCAATGCTTAAATATTTCTGTGTGCGAAAGTTGAGTTTATAAGTAAAAGATTATAAAAAATAATTATGCAAAATATTATGTAGGTCAAACGTACCGAGTTTTATTGTTTCTTTTTCTCTGTTTTTACTATTGGTCCTTGGATGGGGGACTCCTCATGCAGAAGTTCATGCAATCAATGAAGCTGGGATCTCTGCTGAGGGAGCCATTATGTATGTTACACTTGAGCCGTGTAGCCACCAAGGAAAAACACCTCCATGTACTGACCTTATTATTAAAACTGGTATTCGAAAGATCTTTGTAGCAACTCTAGATCCAAATCCCCTTGTTGCAGGCAAAGGTGTTGAAAAGTTAACCAGGGCAGGCATTGAGGTAGAGGTCGGGTTATGCAAAGAAGAAGCGAAACAGCTCAATGAAAAGTTTTTTCATTTTATCCAAACAAACACTCCATTCGTAACAATTAAAGCAGGCATTTCATTAGACGGAAAAATAGCAGCAAAATCTGGAGATAGTAAATGGATTACTTCTCCTGAGTCACGACAAGATGGACATCATCTTCGTCATGAACATGATGGAATATTAGTAGGAATTAACACCATCTTACAAGATAACCCTCTTTTAACCACCAGAAGACCCCGAGGTGGAATAAATCCCATTCGAATTGTATTAGACACGAAATTAAAAATTCCAACGTCGGCAAATGTCGTGCATGATCGCTCTGCGAGAACCATCATTTTTACAGGAAATCAGATTGATTTAGAAAAGAAGAAAGAACTTGAGAGGTTTGGTGTAACTATTATTTCCCAAGATAGACCTGTTCTATCACTGCAGCAAGTGCTGAAGACATTAGGAGAGCAGAAGATGATGTCCGTTCTTGTAGAAGGCGGATCAGAAATTCATGCTTCTTTCATCAAGGAAAACGCTTTTCAACAAATCATTACATATGTTGCTCCAAAAATTATTGGCGGCAGAGATGCTTTTCCTTTTGTCGGTGGAGTTGGTTCGAAGCTTGTGAAGTTAGGAAAACACCTCCACTTTACAGAGATTAAACAGCAAGGTCCAGATATCAAAATTACAGCCAAACCTCTTAATCAGGAGGAGACAGATAAATGTTTACCGGAATCATTGAAGAATTAGGGACCATTCAAAGGGTAAAGTCCCGAGGAAACACACTTGTCCTGAATATTCAGGCAAAGAAGGTCTTAGAAGATCTAAAGCTTGGAGATAGTATCTCAGTTAATGGTGTTTGTTTAACCGTAACGGAGCTTACCCATGATTCATTTTTCTTGGATGTTATGCCTGAAACCTTTCACAGCACTTCTTTATCTAACCTGCAACAAGGTTCACTAGTTAATCTAGAAAGGGCCATGAGTTCCAATGGACGTTTTGGAGGTCACTTTGTTACGGGCCATGTTGACACAGTTGGACAAATTGTCAAAAGAGAACGAAAAGAAAATGCTGTATATTTTGACATTCAGTTTCCTTATGAATACAGCCATCTACCTCTTTATAAAGGCTCTATTGCACTTGATGGCACTTCCTTAACTATATTTGGGACATCCAATAATCAATTGACCGTGTCCATTATCCCTCATACCGCAAAGGAAAGTGTCCTTGGTACGAAAAAGGTTGGAGATAAGGTGAACATCGAATTCGATTTGATTGGTAAGTATGTATATTCCTTTATGGAAAGGAAAGACTCACACAATTATAAAGATAAGATTTCAATTGATTTTCTAAAAGAAAACGGATTTATGTGAATAGGTGGAAATCTTCTATTTGAAACAATTGGGAAGGAGTAATCGAGTGATGTTCCATAAAATCGAGGATGGATTAAAAGATTTAAAGGCAGGAAAGGTGATTATTGTTTGTGATGATGAGGATCGTGAAAACGAAGGAGATTTTGTGGGGTTGGGTGAGTTTGCGACGTCGGAAATGATTAACTTTATGGCCAAAGAGGGAAGAGGACTCATTTGTGCACCCATTTCTGAGGCAATAGCTGACAAACTTGAATTAAAACCAATGGTCGAGGTCAACACAGATAATCATGAAACGGCCTTTACCATTAGCATTGATCATATTGAAACTACAACAGGCATTAGTGCACATGAGAGGGCTCTAACCGTTCAAAAATTACTTAATGAAGGCGCTCTTCCAAGTGATTTCAGACGACCCGGACATATTTTTCCACTTGTGGCGAAGAAAGGTGGAGTGTTACAGCGCGCTGGTCATACAGAAGCTGCCATCGATTTAGCTAGATTAGCAAAATCAAAAGAAGTAGGTGTGATTTGCGAGGTCATGAATGATGATGGAACAATGGCGCGAGTGGACGACTTAAAAGCGGTTGCGAGTAAGTTTGATTTAAAAATAATTACAATCAAAGACTTGATTAAGTATCGACTCAAACATGACACATTAATAAAAAGGGAAGTGGAAATCAATCTTCCTACTGAATTTGGCGACTTTAGAGCTATCGGATTTACGAGTAAAAATGATGGCAAGGAGCATGTTGCACTTGTGAAAGGAGAAATTCGTGCAGAAGAGCCTATTCTTATAAGAGTCCATTCAGAATGCTTAACGGGGGATGTGTTTGGCTCTAATCGTTGTGATTGTGGACCTCAGCTTCATGCTGCTCTTTCTCAAATACATAAGGAAGGGAAGGGCATCCTTCTGTATATGAGACAAGAAGGAAGAGGGATTGGTCTCATCAATAAATTAAAAGCGTATAAACTTCAAGAAGAAGGTTACGACACAGTTGAAGCGAACCATAAATTGGGTTTCAAAGATGATTTACGTGATTATGGGATTGGTGCTCAAATATTACGAAATCTTGGAGTGAAAAAGATGCGTTTATTAACGAACAATCCTCGAAAAATAACAGGTCTTGCTGGGTATGGCTTAGAGGTAGTTGAACGTGTTCCTCTGCAAATGCCACCAAAAAGAGAAAATGAACAATATCTAAAAACAAAAAGGGAAAAACTTGGACATTTATTAACTTTTTGAAGGAGCGGAATATAATTATGAAAAAAGTACTCGAAGGAAACTTAGTTGGTACAGGTCTGAAAATTGGAATTGTCGTTTCGCGATTTAATGAGTTTATTACGAGTAAATTACTGGATGGAGCAGAAGATGCCCTTAAGAGACATGGTGTCACTGAGGATGATGTGACAGTCGTGTGGGTACCAGGAGCTTTTGAAATCCCTCTTGCAGCAAAAAAATTAGCAGACCAAGGTGGCTTTGACGCAATTATTACACTAGGAACAGTCATAAGAGGAGCTACACCGCATTTTGAATATGTAAGCAGTGAAGTAGCGAAAGGTGTAGCAAATATAGGGTTGCAAAGTGGAATCCCTATTATGTTTGGTGTTTTAACAACAGAGTCAGTCGAACAAGCTATCGAACGTGCAGGTACAAAAGCAGGAAATAAAGGTTACGAAGCAGCCGTTGGAGCTATAGAAATGGGTAATCTTTACAAAAGCTTCAACTAAGGTTATTTAATATATCAACTAATCTCACACTAATAAGATTCTGATTACAGTTTGGAAAAATACGAACACAAAAGTTACACAATTTAGGACTTTTGTGTTCGTGACAAAATTAAGTACTTTTATGGTATTCATCAAACTTTGGTAGTTTTCGGAAAATCTATGCATAAATTATCAACCGTAATATTTTTCCTTTGGGATTGGAGGAATTTAACTCTTTTTGTCGAAATTTATCGAGAAGAGGGGGTTGCAATATGAAAATAATCAAGGGACTTTTTAGCAGGAAAACATGTTACTTTTGCAAGAAAAATAGGAGCAATATGATAAATTATTTGGATGATAGTGGAAGACGAATAAAAGTTTGTCCACTATGCCTGGAATACGCTGAACGAAGAGCGTTGAGAAGGAAATAGACTCTTCTGTTGGAATTTATATGTAGACGTCGCTAAAGATTAAAAAAAAAACGATAATCTGTAACAGGAATATGGGAGTCAAATACTAAATGAAGGATTTGTCACTTATACACCACCTGAAATTTATATTGTAGCAATTATTAAAACATCAATGCATCAATAATAATTTTTCGTGACTTTCTTGGCCTTTTTAAATAAAACGAATGATAAATATAAATTTACCAAAAATTACTATCTGTTCGTTCGTAAAATAATTTCTAAATTTAGCGGTAAAACTACTTGATTCATGTTATAATGTTTAAACATAAGGGCATCTCCAAAATTATTGTTTCGTCACTTTAATTTTATCAAAAGGTGCCCTTTTTGTTTACTAGAATTGTGACAAAAAAGGCGTTGGGTCTACACTTTTTAGTGTAAGCTCCAACGCCTTAATTTTTATTTTACTGGAGTTTTGTCCCAGCCTCTTTCAGCCTTACTTTATTAAAATACAAATCTAACAGCAGCCATAGAAATAATTCCTACAATAACTGTAACTGACAAGCTTTTTGTCCATAAGGCTATGATAAGTGTTGGTACAATAGCGGCAAGAGCTTTCCAATCAATGGATAGTAATGAATGGTCTTGGATGATAAAGCTATCAACAATAAGTGCAGTAAAAATACAAATAGGGATATATGAAAGCCATTTGATTACAATTTTCGGGAGCCCTATATTCCTAATAACGATAAATGGTGCAACTCTCGGAATAAAAGTTACAATAGCACCACCTATAATGATGAATAAAATAGATACATTCAAACTCATTTGTCTTTCACCACCCCGATCGTTGCAACAATAATTGTTGATAAGAGAATTGCAATATATGAAGGAACAAACATACAGAAAACTAACATGAATAAAACGACATATACAATGAGCGATAGATATAATTTTAATTTACTATGATCCATACTCTCCAACTGCAAAACAAGTAATGCGAGAAACATGGCCGTTAAAGAAAAATCCAATCCTAAAACTTCTGGATTTGAAATCCATTTGCCAAAGACGGCACCTAATGTACAAGATAAAATCCAAAAAATATAAGCTGTTAAATTTAACCCGTTTATCCAACTCGCATGAATCATTTCTCTTCTAGCCATCTTATTAGCAGCAACACCGAATGATTCATCTGTTAAAAGAGCCCCAATCCCGATATTTTTCATTAAAGAATAATTCGTAAAGTGAGGAGCTAATGTCATACTTAATAAAAGATGTCGTAAATTCACAATGAAAGTTGTAAATACAATAACTGAAAAAGGACTTCCTGATACAATCAAGGCGCAAATAATAAATTGAGATGCACCAGCATAAACAAGTGCCGATAAAAGGGCAACTTCTAATATGCTTAGATTGGATGATGCTCCAACAATCCCCATTGCAACCCCTATACTAATGTAACCGATTAATGTTGGAATGCAATCTTTTACCCCTTGAGAAAATGTAGAGAGATTTTCACTCCTATTTATTTCGTTTGCTAATTCATTCATTGAGACACCATCCCTTTGTCTGTTATATTAAACTCCCGTCTGTTATGTTGTTAGCATATATGTTATAATGAATACAAAAAAGAGTCAAGGAGATTTTTTATGGAATTCATTCAAGAGGTTATAGCGAATAATCTCGCTAAAATGAGAAGAGAGCGAGGTTTGAGCCTGGATAACGTGTCGGAACTGACTGGGGTTAGTAAATCTATGTTAGCCCAAATTGAAAATGGGAAATCAAATCCAACAGTCACCACCCTTTGGAAAATTGCAAATGGGTTGCAAGTCTCCTTTTCAGCATTTTTAAAAGAGGTGGATAAGCCGCAAATTGAAAAGATAAATAGGAATGAATTGAGTCCAGTCATTGACGATGATGGAAATTATCTAGTATATTCAATCTTCCCGTTTCATCCAGAAAAAAAGTTTGAAATTTTCACTGTAGAATTAAAACCCAGGTTTAGACATATAGCTGAAAAGCATACTGGCGAGGAGTATGTACTTATGCAACGAGGGACTCTTACGCTTGATATTCAAGGGGAGAAGTTTGAATTAAATCCTAACGAAATGATAAAATTTAATGCGAATACGGAACATATTTATATCAATTCAACAGAAGAGCTAGTTAGATTTTACATCATTATCTTTTATCCCGAGTAGTATCTATGCCTATTTATAATGATATTTTGAGTTGATTTTTGAAAAACAAGTATAGAGATACTTCAAAACGCATGAATTTTATCGTCCATGCGTTTTTATATACGATTTCTAGCCTAAGTTGTTATATCTTCGTACCTCTTCCTTTCGTCTATTGAAACCGTTATTTGACTAGATAGAATAGAATTTTAAAAATGAGGTGAATTCGATGTGTGGACGTTTCACGTTATTTGCTACTTACGAGAATTTGATTAGTGAGTTTGATATACAGAAAATATTTAATGAAGCGGATTATAAGGAAAGCTATAATATCGCACCCACCCATCGTATCGTATCTGTTATTAATGATGGAACAAAAAATCGGATGGGTTTCTTAAGGTGGGGACTTATTCCTTCGTGGGCAAAGGATGAAAAGATGGCATCAAAAATGATCAATGCAAGGTCGGAAACGGTTGATGAAAAGCCGAGCTTCAAGAAATCCTTTTACCAGAGACGTTGTATTATTCCAATGAATGCTTTTTATGAATGGAAACGTGATGGGCTATTAAAGACACCGATGCTTATAAAAATGAAAGATGATTCCTTGTTTGGAGTTGCTGGCTTATGGGACAGCTGGATTGCGCCAACAGGTGAAAGGATCCATACTTGTATAATTTTGACTACAGCATCAAATGAATTGATGGCAGAAATTCATCATCGTATGCCGGCTATATTGTCAAAAGAACATCAAAAAGAATGGCTAAACCCACGAAATCAGGATAGGGACCAATTAAAATCTTTATTAGTACCTTTTACAGCATCTAAAATGATTGCATATGATGTATCGAATAAAGTGAATTCACCTAAGAATAATTCAGTAGAACTGATTCAGCGAGTTGTTTAGCTGAATTATTACCTTTATAAAGCTCTCCATTCAGAGAGCTTATTTTTTTAAAAATTGCAAGCATGTTGAAAAAGGTTTCTCAAGAAATGACTGAAAACCATATATAATTATGGCAAATGACATTGCTGCAATCATATGATGAAATCGCGTGAATTTTACATATTTTATGAAGTTAATTTTATCTAAAAACGCTAATATCGGAAAAGCATAGAGTAAATTTTGAAGGAAATTAATCAACAAATATAACCGAAACTTCCCAAAAGTTAAATGTAAAATCCATAATGTTCCTACTGAGAATGGGCCTAAAATGATACTTAAAATGTTATAAATTCTTGTTTTTGTACTTCCTTTTACTTCCCAAGAGTTAAAATGTGTTCCAATAAAAACAGTGGTCATAACTAATAATGCGGACATTGTAGAGGCAGGTAGGAATCTTTTAACTGTTCTTTTAGGAATAAAACAAACAGTTAGCCAAGATAAGATGAAACCTATTCGAACGAAGGGAACAATCATTTTTTTATCTCTACTTTCCATATGTATTTTAGCATACACAATTTTATATGATTTATACGAAGTGAGAAAGTTAGTAGTTGTAAAACTTGAATTATTTATTATCAACAGAACTTGAAATAGAGGCGACAAATAAATGAGAACAGAACAGGCATAATGGAGTTAATTTTGGGAGTAGCAGAGCAAGATGAACAAATTCATGCTGTGGAAATGAATGGATCAAGAACGAATCTGAATGTTCCTAAAGATATAGTTCAGGATTTTGATATTGTTTACCTTGTTACCGAAATGGACTCTTTTATTAATGATACAAATTGGGTAAATGTTTTTGGTAAGCGAATGATTGTGCAAACACCTAAAAGGATGTGATTGTTTTGGGAGGTCGATTTAGTTATTTACTGCTTTTTACGGATTGTCTACTTGTACAGGGATATAAAAAGACTTTCCACCAGTGTAGGATGTTCAATTTGGGGAAAATAGAGGAGAATAGTGACCATATTGTTCTCAAGATAAGTTTTTATGATAAAATTTAGCCGGATAAATCTTAAGAATTCTTAAGAATTTCTATCACTGTTTCTTAAGATATATATTTTATTCTTAATATACAAATATATATCTATGGAGTGGTGGAAAATGATAGCAAAAATGTTTTTACGTCAATATGTATGTAATCCGAGGAAAATTGGAGCTGTTTATCCAAGTTCAAGATTTCTTGCTGATAAAATGCTAAGTGGTGTACACTTTCAAAGTGCAAAATATATTGTTGAATATGGTCCTGGAACAGGCGTTTTCACTGATAAAATTATGGAATATAGAAACCTCGATACAATTGTGATGTTGATTGAGAGTAATGAGGAATTTTATCAGTTTTTAAAAGAAAAATATAAGAATGAGAGTAACATTATCATTATTAAAGGTTCAGCCGAGAATATTGATAGATATGTAAAAGAATATAGAATTCCTTATGTAGATTATGTTATATCTGGGTTGCCTTTTACCAGTTTGCCAAAGAACGTTTCAGACGATATTTTGTTTAAAACGAAAGAAATATTAGGGAATAACGGAAAATTTATTACTTTTCAATATACGCTGTTAAAGAAATCAGTTATTAGCCAATTCTTTAATCAAATTGATATTAGTCATGAGTACAGAAACATACCACCTGCTTTTGTACTTAATTGTAAGAATGAATATGGAAAAGGTTGTGACTAGATTGAATACTGTCTTTGAAAAGGAAAGTGGATACTTAATATAAGTTTGTCTGTCATCAAGGCAGCTACAAAAACTGTTAAAAAGAATAAAACATTATTGAACATTTTCGACTGATTATATCCTAATTTAAATACGAGTGGAAAAGTAATTGAGCATAATAATGTTACTCCTACTGACGCTAGGATAATCCCTTCAAACGTAAAGGGAAGTACTTGGAAAGGGATACTTAGTAAGTTTGTCAAAATATATATAGAAAAATTTGCGAGTGTCGCGATAGCTATATAAACATAGACAGAAATATATTTAGCTAATACGATCTTCTGCTTTCGAATTGGCAAGCTTAGTAATATGATGTCACTATTATTTTTTTCCTCAAAAGCTGTTGCATTCATGGCTAGTAAATAACTAACAGCAAATATACTGTAGGTTAAGCCAGTAGAGCCTATGCTAGACATCCAAAATGAAAAAAAGAGAATTAATAACTAAAATGGTACCTATGTCAAGGACACAATAAAAAAAGAGGTTAAGCAACTAGAAGATGATTCCTATATTGAATAGGGGTCATCTTTTTTAAATTCCATTGATATCGATAATTGTTATAGTAAACCATATAGTGATTTATTTTTGCTTTTAGTTCTTTTAAGGATTTACAAGATTGATAGTCTACTTCATCTTTTAAATGACCAAAGAAAGACTCTTGAGGGGCATTATCCCAACAGTTCCCTCTTCGGGACATAGATTGTCCTAGACCATATTTTTTTAATAACTTTTGATATCTGGGGCTCGTATAATGGCTCCCTTGATCAGAGTGGGTGAAGGCATCTTTATGTAGTGTAATCTTCTTGTTTTTCATTAGTTTGTGAATCGTCTTTGTTGCGATGTCTAGAGTGATACGATCAGAAACATGGTAAGCTAGGAGTTCGTTAGTGGACGCATCTTTTATGGTTGACAAATAAGCCATGGAATTTCCGTTATATGGCAAATAAGTAATGTCCGTTAATAACACTTTTCCTGGAACTCCTTGCTTAAATTCCCTATTTAACTTGTTTGGAACAACCTGATGCTCCTTGGTTGCTTTAGCGATCCTTTTATAAGGATTTGGCTTTCTGTGAGGACAGACGATTCCATATTTCCTCATGATTCTCTGTATCTTTTTACGGCTAAACGTAATGTTAAAATCATTCTCCAGTATCATTTTAATGGAGCGTGAACCTTTCTTATATCCGCGCCGATTAAAGGCCTTTAAAATGATTTCCTTCGCTTCAAGATCCAATTTCTCCTTTGCTTCCCGGAGAGAGGAAGCCTTTAGGTAGCTATAATATCCAGACCGGGATACCTCTAAGAGGCCACATAGATACCTGGTCATCCCCTTAAATCCATTTTGTTCAATGGTCTCCTGAATCAATTGATATGCATTATTCGGATTTAGATTTTCGCTTGAGTTTAGCAGCCTCCTTTCTGTCGTTTCTAGCTTTTTTAACAGCTCAACCTGTCCTTCCAACAGTTCGATTCTTGCCTTTTGTCTTTCAATCACTTCGGACGGTGAAAGCTCACGTTTCAAGGGTCTGCCGGAAGCGTTTTTCCTCGTATCCGTAAGCCCAATCAAGCCATTCTTCTCATAGGCCTTTTTCCACCTGCAGGCTGACTGTTCGATTCGTTTTATTCCTATAACGTCCACATCGAAACCGTTCTCCGCAAAGATCTGACGAGGGAGTTTGCCAGCTAGGTACTCATCAATAAATCTATTTTTAAAATCGTCAGTATAGGTAATAGACCGATCGCTGACACGATGTATATTTGGATTCTGTTGAAGTGTTTTTATCTCTTTGGTTGAAAAAGTTATTTTACTCATGTTGTCCCCTAATCCTCATATTCTAAAATTCAAGTATATAAAAAAATACCTGTAGGTGAAACCCTCTTTTTCAAGTGTCCTACCTACAGGTACCATTTTAAACAAATAGATTACTAAGTTTTTCTTTTGTAATATAATATCCTTTTTAATGAGTTGGTACATGATAATTACCTCCCTTGGTAGTATATAGTAATATTTCTTCTAATGTCGGTTTTTCAATAATCACTTGATTTCCAAGTTGCCTGATTAATGTTTCTTTATCATGATGTAACGCTTTAAAGCCGAATTTGTTTTCTTCAATACCAACAAAGGAGAGGTTTGAATTTGTTTTGAGAAATTCTTTAGTTCCTTTCACGATGCAGTATTGTTCTAATAGATCGTCCTTTGATTTAGTCAAGATAATTTCCCCATTGTTTATAATCGTGATGTAGTCTGCTATTTTTTCTAAATCAGAAGTGATATGAGTTGAGAAAAAAATAGCTTTGTTTTCATCTTACATTAGTGAACGTAAAATATTTAATAATTCACTGCGAACTAAGGGGTCTAGACCTGATGTTGGTTCATCCATGATTAACAGTTCAGCGTGGTGTGACAAGGCAATTGCTAATGAAAATTTCATCTTCATCCCTTTAGATAATTGTTTCATTTGTTTTTTTATTGGCAGGTTAAAATCTTTTACATATTTTAAAAAAACTTGTTCATCCCAATTTTTATAAAAAGGACGAATCATGTTTTTCATTTCCTGAATCGTTAAGTCTTCATAGAAATGATTTTCATCATAAACAAATCCGATTCGATCTTTAATTATAAGTTCATCCTTTACATGGTCTAGGCCAAATACCTTTATTTCTCCACTATCTTTTCTTACTAGGTTCATGATGAGTTTAATTGTTGAACTTTTTCTCCAATTAAGAATAAGATAAAAAAATAGATTAAACTGTTTTTCATCAAAATACTACGTCCCTAAAACTTGTTATAAAATATAATTTCTACATACGGAGGGGAAAACCCTTATATTCATTTGATTATTTTTCATGTGTCAGACGTTGTTATTTTCGAGATAAACAAGGATATAGAAAATTTTATTTACTCATAAAAAAGCCGAACGATTCAAGTTTCTAAATAAAAAGTAACTCATCGTTCGGCGTATATCGGATATTTTTATATTCGAGTTTACCTCCTCCTTTTTCATTTTCATACAGTTCCTAGCGTTGTTTTAAAACGGTTTTAGCGCCTCTTGCTTTTCCAATTAATAAGGTAACTTGTGCGACCGTAATAGGAAGTAATGATCTTTTTCTAAACGCTAAATATTTTGGTTTCCAGGTGACTTCGTATTTCTCCTTAAATTGTCTTAAGCCTTGAAAATGATAGAAGACATGTCCATGTAAGAAAATTTGAGCCGCAATTTTTTCACTAAAAAATGAATATCTAGAATGGCCAACATTGGAAAGTGGAGCCATACCAAGGTTAAATTGTTTATATCCTTGTTCTTTTGCCCAATGGAATAGCGATAGAAAAATAAAATCCATCGTACCAGAAGGAGCGTCTTGCTTATACCTCATCAAATCAATGGAAATGGTTCGGTCCTGATCATATACAGGCATAATATTCGTAAAGCCAATAATGGTAGAAGAAGGATCTTTTAAAACACCTAATTCTGTTCGATTTAAATAATCTTTATCAAAAAAGCCTAAAGAAAATCCTTTCTCTGTTCGACCATTTAACCATTCATTTGATATATCACGTAATGTATTTAACAGCTCCGTGCTATGAGGTGGTTGTAAAATCTCAAATACATAATTTTCCCGTTCAAATTTATTTTTCGTAGCCCGAAGTCCTTTCATTCTTTTCCCGTTAAGTGAAAAATGATGTAAATCAACAAATGCCTCTTCACCAAGTTTAAAAAAGTCGTACCCAAGATCGTGAAGAGAAGTGAGTTGTTCATTACTAATTTCGTAAAATACAGGTGTATATCCATAAATATCTGCTGTTCTTAGTAATTCTTCGATCGCGTTCGGAAATTCTGATTTCTCACCGATGGGATCACCGAGAACAACCATTTTATCTGCAAATGTTTGATATTGAAAAAGGACATTTCTTTTGCTGTTCCAAAAAATATACTTATCATGCAGAAAGATTAAATGTGTGAGAACATTACCTTCAAATTTTTGAATATGTTCGGTAATTTCTGCTTCGTGATTGATGGAAGTCACAAATGGAAACTTTTTTGAACGACTTAAATAATAATCAACAATAAATATCATAGTGGCAATAAGGAGACCGATTATTGCGCTATGAAATAAATCTGCATAGTCTGTTATCATATAAGGTGTAAGTCTAGCAGGAATATGGAACTTATGTACAGGAAGATTCGTATATCCAATAGCTAAGTACAAAAACGTAAAAAATAAGATAACACATATGTCAAAAAAGATTCTTCCCCATGTAAATACATAACTTTCCCGATAAAAACGTTTTTTTGAACTAAGGAGAAGAAAAATTACAATAATCATAAAAATTGCTTCTTCATAGTCCAAACCTTTAATAAGAGAGAAAAAAGCTGCAAAACTTAAGACAATTAATGTGCTATAATAAATAGGTTTTACTTTGTATTGAATTCCTCGTGATAATCCAAGAAGAATAAATCCTGTCGCAACAGATAATTGATGGGACGCACTTATAATAGGTAACGAAAAAAACTTCTCTGCAATTTTAAATCGTTCAAGAATACCAGGTAAAGCCGCGGATAAGAGTAAAATAAATCCTGAAATAAAGACGAAAACAGTTAGTAGAAAATGGCTAATGTATCCAATCATTGCATTAGGTAAGTTATCCCAATCCTTATTCCAACGATCCCAGTAACCTTTGATGAATAACACGGTACCAGTTAGAAAAGGAAGGATATAATAACCTAGCCGATAAAGGATAAGTAAAACGACGACTTTCTCATCTTGGAAGCCAAAATATTGTGCACCCCATATAAATACTAGGTCAAATGAACCGAGTCCTCCTGGTATCATACTAATAATTCCAGCACAGGCGGCAATAACGTAGATTGTAAACAGCTCCCCAAAGTTTATAGACATTTGCAATATTTGGGATAACGTCCAGATTCCAAAAAATGTTGCAAACCATTCAATAAAAGATGAAAGGACGAGAAAAAGTTTTGAAGATAAATCTAGAAATGCTTCATGCTCTTTCCTTTTTTTCTGTAAAGAAATAAACAGCAGGACAGGAAGATATAAAGCAACCCCGATTATGGCAAAATAAAGCCATTTTTTTTCCGTTAAAAGAGGGTTATGAAAGAAACAAATGAGCATGATAATCGATAATATGGAAATACCGGTTAAAAAATATAGGGTAATATGACCAACTAGCCGAAGTATGCTATTTCTATTAACCTCTTTTGTTTTATAAAAATATACACGCAATGCTGCACCAATTAATCCCCCGAACCCGAGTAAATTGGAAAAGGAATTTATAATGATTGCCTGTTTGATAAATGTTTTTGTTGGAAATTGTAATCCTAATTTTTTTACAATAATGAGATCATATAAGAACATAGGACTAACCGTTAGTACAATAAAAATGATAACAAGTAGTAATAATCCAATAGGAATTTGATATATTTCATGCTTAATGAGACCCATATCAAGACTTTTGGCAAAAACCCAAATTTCATGGCATGCTAGAACAAGTAATAGTAGAGGGAAAATGATTTTTAAATATTGAGTAATCTTTCCTTTCAAAATACGAATATCCATACAACAAACCCTTTCAATACGTTGGTTCTAAATTTTTATTATTTACAATTCCTTTCATTTTATCCAAAGAATAATCATTTCCAGGAAAAATTCACTTTCTATCTTACCTTAAATCATACTTTTTTACCAAGTTTCATTGAAAGTTGTATGTGTCAAGTTTTTCTCGATAGTATTTAAATATCGGGTTTTCAAGACACT
>JAAROH010008125.1_pt1 | contig 14500 bp, 18 predicted proteins | sample 7248631 | NCBI WGS metagenome assembly JAAROH01 (sample SAMN09772309, study PRJNA484901) | compost metagenome | isolation source: Vermicomposting unit | place: India
ATATCGTAAGAATACGCGAGTATTTATAAGAAAAACTTTAATTCATAGAGGGAGGGAATAAAAATGTGGAAGGATAGTGAAACGGAGTTAGACTTTTTAGACTTTGATTATTTAATAGAAATACTTAAAGATATCATTGAAGATGAATCGCTTTTACCCTCGAGTATCGGAGTTTACGGTGACTGGGGAAGTGGAAAGTCAAGTTTAATTAGGATGAGTATGAAAGAATTTGAAGCGAAAGATGATACAGTTTGTTTAGTATTTAATGGCTGGCTATTTGAAGGATATGAAGATGCGAAAACGGCATTAATAGGAACAATTTTAGATACAATTCAATCAAAAAGATCTCTAAACGATACTGCGAAAAAGTTCATAACTGGCCTTTATAAGAGTGTGGACAAATTTAAATTATTAAAAAAGACTGCGAAATACGGCGGGGATATATTATTAACTGGTGGTATAGGAACTTTGGCTGACTTCGCTATATCAGATGTTATTGGTAAATTAGGTGAGAGTACTAAGGATATCAATAAGGAAGATGTTATGCAATCCATAAAGGATGAACTAGATAATAAAGAAATCAGAGAGAATATCAAGGAGTTTCAAAGTAATTTTTCAAAGTTATTAAGTGAAACTAAAATAAAAAGATTGGTTGTATTTATTGATGAATTAGATCGTTGTAGTCCAGATACCATCTTAGATACTTTAGAGGCAATTAGATTATTTTTATTTACTGGTAATTCCGTTTTTATTATAGGTGCTGATGAAAGACATATTGCATATGCAGTAAAGAGAAAATTTAATGAAATAGAAGGACAACAAATAAATATAGGAAAAGAATATCTAGAAAAGATAATTCAGTATCCTATTAGAATTCCTAGATTAAACTCGAGAGAAGTAGAGTTTTATATTACATGCTTATTATTTCAAAAGGATTTAAATAATAGTGAGTTTGAAGAGATAATTGAATATTTAAAGCAAAAAAAGCTAGAAAACTTCCTAGATTTCACAATTACATACCAATTAATTAGTGAAAAGTCTCCTGATATCGCTGATAAAGTTAAAGAAAGCATAAATATTGCTAAACAATTATCTTCAGTGTTGGCAAATGGACTAAATGGCAACCCAAGACATTGTAAACGTTTTTTAAATTCATTAGTAATGAGAGAAAAAATGGCAAGTTATAAAAGTATTAAATTGGATAGAAAAATTCTTGCTAAAGTTATGTTGCTTGAATATTTTAAATCCCCGTTATTTAGGAAAATTGCTGAGTTACAAATTAAAGGGAAAGGCAGCTCCCCTGATTTAGAACAATTAGAAAATAATGAAATGGAAGAAAAAAATGAATTAAAGGTTTGGAAGGATGATAAATGGGTTCAAGATTGGTGTAATCTCGAACCTAAACTGGCTAATGTTGATCTTAGACCGTACTTTTACTTTGCAAGAGAATCTTTATCAGAAAAACTCAATTTTGGTGTAGAACAGTTAAGTCCGGATGCAATTCAAATAATTGAAAAATTATTAAGTAAATCAAAAGCTGCAAGAAATGAAGCAATTCAAAGGGCTGTTGAAGTAAATGATTATGAAGCTGTCGAAATACTTCAATCTATTTTTTCAAAAATTATAAGTGAAACTAAAATAGATAAAGAAGTTTTAAAGTCATATCTAGAATGGGGGAAAACAAAAGAGATTTTATACACAAATGTTATAAGTGATTTAAGTTCTTTACATGGGGAGAAAATTAGTTTATCTATGTTACCTTTGATTAAGGATTTTATGGAAAATACAAATAAACATAGCGAAGTCCAAGAAATAGTTGATAAATGGAGTAAGGAGAATAATAGTCTTGCAGCTGCAATTCAAAAGGAATTTAAGAAAAGGGAGTAAGATAGATGGGTACTTCAAGTATTTATAATGGACCTAAAGATAGAAATCCCTTATTACCTGAAGGGTTTGAGGAGGAATATGAGGAATCCTTGGACAAAAGTGCTAAGGAAACTCTTGGCTCATGGCAGGAAACTAAGAAAGTAGTGTCACAGTATATAACTGGATCAATAAATAATAGAAGTAGGATATTAAGGAACTATGTTAAGGCCTCTGGTGGAGCAAAAAATTCAGCCAATAGAGCTATTTCTGGTAGAAATTCTAATATTCAACTGGGGCGATTTCTTTCTAGTATTATCTCCGAAGGCATAATTAAAACACTAGAAAGCTTAAAAATCGAATATAAAGGAAAAAGTGTAGAAGCTTTATTATCTGAATTGGTAAATGTGATTTCTCCTAATTCTAATACTAAAGAAGATATTGTTGCTAAAAACGCTACAATTCAAGCTTTATCTCAATTATATGAGTATATTGAAGAAAATAATATGGACATAAATGCTTTAGATAAAATGAACGATGATATATTCAACGAAGTAATGTCTTCATTTGTAAGTAATTATATTTTTGAGAGAATGCTAAATGACTTACAGAGCAGATTTGAAAAATACGCAGAGAATTCCCAAGTTGCTTTAGATAAAGAGAAAGAACTAGAAGAATATATAAAGGAATCTGTAAACATTAAATTAAAAAAAGTTGCTTTTAATAAATTAAACTATAATGATCCTAGTATTGATTCAATAATTAAACAAATTTATATAGAATGCTATGAAGTATTGGAGGTGTATATATGAGCCAAGTAAAAATTCTTTGCAGAGTCAATGAAGCAGATAGTTTTAAGATAAATGATAATTACATAGATTACAATATAAATCAAAATAATATATTCACATATACATTTTGGAATAAGAAATTACTACACCTCCCCAATTTTTTTACTAAAACAGCTTTGGATATGTTATATATTTCGTTATTTGTTTATGGAGCAGACAGAATTATTCCGAGAGATTCAACAGATGATTGCTGGACAAGAAACTTTAAATTATATATTCCAGTCTTAGATAAGGATGCTTGGGTAAAGAATAAAAATTTATTAGAAGCAATGCTATGTTTTTTAAGTGGTGATTCATGGGAAATAGAGTTTAGACAAAGAGAATTAACTAAGAGAGAAAAAGAATACAAGAATAGTATAGAAGTAAATAAAAATAAAATTGATTTTAATGAAGTTTGTATGTTTTCGGGTGGATTAGATTCATTTATAGGAGCAATTGACTTATTAGAGGACAATTTAGAACGTGATATTTTATTTGTAAGTCATTATGGTGGTGGGAAAGGAGTAAAAGAATTTCAAGATATACTTAGAAATAAGTTAATTAAAAAATATAATTTAATGGAAAATAACTTTTATTCTTTTTATGCTAGTGCTAAAAAAGGAGTTGAAGAAACTACTAGAACTAGATCGTTTATGTTTTTTAGTCATGCGGTCGTTCTTGCTAGTTCTTCAAAAAAAACAGTGAAATTGATAGTTCCGGAAAATGGTTTAATATCGTTAAATATTCCACTTACTAGTTCAAGATTGGGAAGTAGTAGTACAAGAACTACACATCCTTATTACCTATCAATGTTTCAAGAACTTTTAAATAATCTAAAGCTCGATGTAAATATAACGAATCCATATCAGTTTAAAACAAAAGGTGAAATGATAAAAGGGTGTAGTAATATTGAATTTTTACGAAAGAATATTATAAATACAATGTCTTGTTCTCATCCATTTTTGTATGGTGAAACAGATACTTGCCATTGTGGCTACTGTTTACCGTGTGTGATAAGGAGAGCTGCTATATTAAAAGCTGGAATTAAAGATGATACAAGATATAGAGATGTGGACTTTACAAGTAAAGACATAGCCAAAGTTAATTATTCATCGTATATGTTAGGGTTAAAAAAGTTCGATAAGAAACGCGCTTTTTTGAATATACAAAAAGCTGGTCCAATAAAAACGGATTTGGAGAAGTTTACTGACTTATATATTAGGGGAATGAATGAATTAAAAACCTTCTTGGAGGATTAGTGTGAAAAAATTTTATTTTGATGTACACATGCATTTGGATTTATATAAGGATACAAAAAATATTATTAATCATATTTTACAATACAAATCATACACTATTGCAGTAACAAATTTACCATATTTGTATGACCGTGCAATGAAAAAGTATGGTGAACATAAATATATTAGGTTTGCACTTGGTTTACATCCTGAATTAATACAACAATATCCAGAACAAATTCCTTTATTTTTTGATAGGTTGGAGAATTGCAGATATATAGGTGAGATTGGTCTTGACTTCAGTAAAACCACATCTAGATCGAAATTGTTACAAACTGATACTTTTGAAAAGATTATTAGAGCTTGTAATAAGTACGGTAATAAAATTCTAAGTATTCATTCTAGGAAAGCAGAAAAAGAAGTAATAGATATTATTGGTGCTGAATTTAATGGTAAGATTATTTTACATTGGTATAGTGGTAATATGTCTGAGTTGAATCGAGCAATAAAGAACAATTATTATTTTTCTATAAACGGGGATATGTTAAAAACTAAAAAAGGAAGGGACATAGTAAATAAAATTCCATTAGACAGAATATTAATTGAAAGTGATGCTCCATTCACAAAGGACACTAGAAATACTTATAGTATAATGTATATTGAAAATATAGTTAGTGAACTATCTTATGTAAAAAAATTAGAGAAAAATGAAATGTTTAATATTCTGAAAGGAAATTTTATAAGGTTATTAAAATGAATACTGTAAATGTTTTCTTGGATATAATTAATTTGAAACGCATACATAAATAATCCATTATGTATGGATTTGCTAAAAAGCACTGAGAAATTTGATTCCCAGTGCTAATTTTTTGCCTCTCAAATCACCACGGTGAACCGTATCACAAGTGATGGTACACAGGATCAGAAAGGAAATATTACTTGATAGTAGCTATATCAGCAGATTAAGACGATAGTGATAATTGTCCGGCGCAAAGACTATAAAATAAAGCCTTTGTTCGCCGCTTTTTTTGTTGAACTAACGATCTTCGTTAGTTCAATGATGAGTGGCTTCTGCAAAAGTAGATTATGTTCTGCGAAAATAAAGATTTAGACTGATCCCGCGCAGTTTTTGAAGCCGATCTACCAATAGGAAGGCGTTCTTAAGTGGCAAACGTGTGATGTATTTTATAACCAAGCTTTTTTTAAGAGCTCCACACCAAGCTGGATTTCATCAAAAGAAAGATTACTAAAACCAAGTTTAATAATTGGTTTATCAGGATAGTTTTTAACGAAGTAGCGTGAGGTGGGATACACTCTAACACCATAAGAGGAAGCACGCTCGATTAGCCATTCTTCTGAACGATTCAAGTGTACTTTGACTAATAAGTATAATCCAGATTGCTCGCCAATAATGGATATATTTTGCTCGAATTGCTTTCTTAATTCTGATACTAAGTGCTGCATTTTTCGTTTATAAACAAGACGCATACGCTTAATATGGCGATTCCACTCTCCATCTTCCATAAATTTAGCCATTGTGAGTTGGCTAAGAATTGAAGTGGTACTTTCGAAACGAAGAAATTGATTTTTATAACGGTTTAAAAGTGGCTGTGGCAACACCATATAGCTTAAGCGAATTCCTGGAAGAAAGGACTTTGAGAAATTCCCTAGATAAATGACTCTTGCTGAATCTATGGAAGCGAGAGCTGGAAATGGTTGTTGTGTATAGCGAAATTCACTATCATAATCGTCTTCGATAATATATCCTTCCATCTTGTTAGCCCAATGAATAAGCATTTGACGTTGTTGAATGGACATGCTTACCCCCAATGGACTGTGATGGGAAGGGGTTACATAGATTAATCGTGATTTCATTTGTTCTAATTGTGAAAGATCAGCACCTGTTTCATAAACCGGCAAAGATTCAAACATAAAACGATGGAATTGAAAAGCTTCCCTAGCACCGTCGTAACCAGGGTCTTCAACTATAATACTCTGGAACTCATCCTTCAGTATATGCCCAAGGTATACAAGCATTTGTTGGGTACTACTTCCGATAATGATTGCATTTGGATCTGTTCTCACCCCACGAGACTGGAGTAAATATGCTGCGATTTGTTCGCGTAGGCACAATTCGCCAAAAGGTTCCCCGTATCGAAAGCTGTCCTTTACTGTTAATACCTGATTCGAGATCCTCCTCCACGTTTTTAAAGGGAAATGCGATTGATCGACCACGTCTGCGCGGAAATCAATGCGAACAAGTGGTACCGGCTCTGTTTGCTTGTGATGAGAAGAGCTGTGAGCTTCTTGAAATAAAAGGGGTTCTAACTCATTTACAAAATAACCTTTTCGGCTCTCTCCACGAATATACCCTTCAGCAACAAGTTGTTCATATGCCATTAATGTTGTATTACGGCTTACATGTAAGGAATCTGCAAGTTGACGAATGGAGGGCAAGAGCTCATTCGCCTTTAAGTCGCCTTGTTCAATAAATGATTTAAATTTCTCGTAGATTTGTTTGTATTTAGGAGAGTTATCTTCGAAGGTAAAAATGGTATTTTTCATTGGCATCCCCTCTGACATGTGGATTTTTTTAATATTGTACCTTTTTTCGTGTCAGCTTGAATTATATCATACTGTGTAAAGGATATGTGTTGTATGTAAAAAACAGGATTGAGGAGGTTTCACATGTATATCCCAGAGCATTTTACGATGGAAGATGTTACTGTTGCCTACCATGTCATACAGGAGAACAGTTTTGCAACTTTGTTTTCCATTCATAAAGGAATGCCCTTCGCTACACATTTACCACTGTTGTTAAATAAGGAGCAAACCTATTTGTACGGTCATTTTGCCCGTCCAAACCCGCAGTGGCAGGATATTCAAAATCAGACAGTCTTAGCCGTTTTCCATGGTCCTCATTGTTATATCTCTCCCTCTTGGTATGAGACCAATCAAGCAGTGCCAACGTGGAATTATGTGACCGTTCATGTTTACGGACAAGTTGAGCTAATCGAGGATGAACACGAGCTAATGAGTTCCTTGAATGATATGGTATTGAAGTATGAAGCTCCTGACAGTTCTTACAGATTGCAGGATGTAGATGCTGAATTTCTCTCAGCTATGAACAAAGGGGTGCAAGGATTCAAAATTAAAATCGATAGGATTGAAGGGAAAGCAAAGCTAAGTCAAAACCATTCCAAACACAGACAAGAGCTCGTAATAAAACAGTTGGAACAGATTCTATTTCCAAACGAGCAACAAATTGCCTCCCTGATGAAAGCGAACCTTAAAAATAAAGTGTAACTTTGCTTTCACCAATCAAGGAGGAGCCCATCATGTGCAAAAATACAACAAGGAGTTGCATATTATGGAGTTTTCAACTATTTGGATATTTGTAATTGCTGCTGCTACATTGTTAATAATACCGGGACCAGCTGTGTTCTATATTATGGCAAGAAGTATAGATCAAGGGAAGAAAGCGGGACTGGTATCAGTTCTTGGTGTATCTCTTGGTGGTTCTATTCACGTTTTAGCTGGAGCAATTGGAGTTTCTGCGATCCTTATGACATCAGCAACAGCCTTTAATATCGTTAAATACCTGGGTGCTGCTTATCTTATCTATCTGGGGTGTAAGACTTTATTTCCTACATCTGATAGTACGACTTCAGATATTCCAAAAGCCCCTCGCCAAAAATTATTAAAGATTTTTTACGAATCAGCGCTCGTAGAAGTAATGAATCCTAAGACAGCACTCTTTTTTTTAGCCTTCTTTCCGCAATTCATATCACCTTCTGCTGGTTCAGTCACAGTACAATTTTTACTTTTAGGAACTATATTTATTATCCTAGCTCTTATTAGTGATGGTCTGTATGCAGTTCTTGCAGCAAGTATTAGAAAGCGGATTAAAGTGAGTTCAAAGTTACAGAATCGGATAACTGGTTATTTATATATTGTTCTAGGGGTATTCTCCGCCTTTGCGAGCCCCTCCAAGACATAAGAGTGTTATGATGAAAATTTATCGTGTGGTCGTGTTGTGACACAACAAATAGCGATTCTACCAAGACAATAAGTAAAATGAAATGGAGAGATATTTTATGCCTGGATTTATCATTGAAGATGATTTTTGGTCGTTATTCCCTCATGCAAAAATAGGCACCGTTATTTGCCAAGGGATTGATAATTCAATAAGGGACGTTGAAATCTACGAGAAGCTGCTGCAGGAGGCAGAGAAAGAAGCACATAAATTTCTCAGTCTGGAGGAATTCAGTAGTAATCCAGTCATATTCGTTTGGCGAGAAGCTTTTCAAAAATTTAAGACAAAGAAAGGGGCAAGGTGTTCCATTGAGGCTTTATTAAAAAGAGTGAAAAATGGCAATCATATCGGAACAATAAACCCGCTTGTTGACATCTATAATTCAATTTCATTACGTTATGGGCTTCCGTGTGGTGGAGAAGATATCGACACTTTTGTAGGAGATATTCGGCTAACCCGGGCAAATGGTAACGAACCGTTTATCCCATTGGGAAGTGATGAAAATGCTTCACCATATGAAGGTGAAATTGTTTATAAAGATGATGCCGGTGCAATATGCAGATGCTGGAATTGGCGTGAAGCTAAGAGGACAATGTTAACAGAAAATACAAAAAATGCATTCCTCTGTATCGAATTAATAGATGAAACAAGAAATGATGAGTTTCATATGGCACTTAAAGAATTGTCTGATTTAGTGTCACAGAATCTTGGTGGTATTGTGAAGATTGAAGTGTTAGATATTAATAATAGGGAAATTACAATCTTTGGTTAAGGTCAAATTGCGTTTAAAAATGATGCCCTGTGAGTCGATATGGACAAAAATACGGTTTCGTCCATAATAAATGCTTATCAGGACTCTACAAGACCCTCGCTGCGGCGGGGTTTTTTTAACAGATTTTCAAAACTCGGAGAACCTTACCACAAGTGATGGTAAACAAGATTAAACATGAGATTGTACTAGACAGTTACTACATAAGCAAGCTTACACGAAATGCTTTCAACTCTACGGCGGAAAATACAGAATACACAGTCGGCATATAACCTTAGCTTACATTGGAGGGAGAAATGGTGGAGCAAAACGGACGCTTTCTTGATAATTGGAAAGAGATGAATGAGGAGAAAAGACAGCAATTTTTACAGAAACTTGAATAGGAACTGCGGATGAAAAAGATAAGATTGTGTTTGCTACACTTCATGCTAATGAGAACTTGACAAACAGCATGACAAAAGGCGGAATACTATTAGAATCAACGAATATATTGAAAAAACTGTTCACTATTGATAAAGTTCAGGAAGTTACGCTGATTTGGCAGTTGCCGCTGGTTGATGCATACGGGAATAAACAAACGGAGCCAGTCTTAAAGATAACGATAGATAAAGAAAAGGCAGCAAAAATTAATTGGTCAAACTTTGACCGGAATAATCTGAAAGGTGTAGTAAATACATACTGGGAGCATCCGGTAATAAAAAACAGTAAGTGAGAAGATATTTACATCAAAAGTAAAAGGTCTTAAAATACATTCAACAAACAATACACACTTTCCAACCTTGAAAAAACTTTGAAGGCTTATTCCACTTTGAATGGAGTAAGCCTTTTTTGCACGCTCAAGAATACTAAGGAGGAAAAGACGATGGCAAAGAAAGTACAGGCGGTAGAGGAAAGAAAAGTGGGTTTAATTGCCCAAGCGCAAGCGGAGTATGACGAAATAATGGATGAGGTTAGGAGGTACTGGCAGAAGGCAAAAGAGTTAAGGGAACAGGCTTACCAGTTGAGACAAAGTAGGAATCCGCAAGCAGCGATGGAAGCAAATCGGCTGTTAGAACAGGCTGAATACTATGAACAGCTAGGCAAAGAAAAGGACGGACACCCAAGACTTGAAGCACTTCGCCGGATTGATGATTTACAACGTCAAGCATCTGCATTGAAAGCAAATATAAGCTATAACGAAAGCGTGTTAGCTAGACAGCAAATGGAATTGAAAGAAGTAATAGAAGAAGCAGCACTAATGGTTAAACGAGCAGAGGAACGAGTACAGGAAACGGAACAGCTTTTAGCTTATGCGATTGAGCAATTAGCCGAATTGGAGGGGAACGGAGTTGAGTAAGGAAGAGATTGAATTTGAAATAGTGGACGACAAGGATTTAATTGAAATAGAAGTGGAGGGTTAGGTATGGCGAAGTTAAGCCCAGAAGCATTAGAAGCAAGACGACGATACAGAAGGGAATATGAAAGGGAATATAAGCGGAAGTGGCGGCAAAAGCCGGAAAACAAAGATAAGCAAAAAGAGTACGAGCGGCGATATTGGGAACGCAAAGCACAACAAAAAGCACAGGGGGAATAGATAAATGGAACAGACTATGGAGCAATTCTTATTTGAAGAACTAAACATGGCATACGAAAGCCATACAAGAATTCTCAACTTATTAGAATGCTATATTGACTTTGTTATTGGAGTTGGACTACAAGATGAGTTTAATGCCTATCTAGCGAGGAAAGCACAAAAGAAACAAGCTGAACATGAGTTGAAATAGCAGATATGAGATTAAAGGGCTGGGGGCTTGTTCCCCATCCCCCCGGTAAGGGAAACAAACCCCATGAATTGAAGTTAGGCGGTGAAAGGATGGAGAAAAGGCTATGCGGAGCAAAGACGAGAAGCGGTGAACCTTGTAAGAAAGCCGGACTGCAGAATGGACGGTGTAGGTTGCATGGAGGAAAGTCCACAGGACCGAAAGACCCTGCAAAGCTAAAAGGCAATAAGAACGCATTGAAACATGGTTTGTATGAAACCATTTGGTTAGATACTTTGACAGACGAAGAACGGGAATTATTTGCCCAGGTGGCAACAGACCCGAAAGCACAGGTTGAAAATGAGTTCCGGCTATGTGACATACGAATTAGGCGCATGATGCAACGGATTAGGCAGGAGGAACAGAAAGACAAGCCGGATAGGATATGCGCCGTATCAATGCACTGGAGGAAGCAATTACAAAGGTGCAGTTGAACAAGGCGAACTTGATACGGGAAAACAGCAGGCTATTAGAGCTGAACGAAACTGATACGGACGGGGCTTTAGATAAACTGGCAGAGATAATCCAACAGGCAAGACAGAAACATGGCAGTTAGAGGGGCAAACAGGGCAGTCAGCTTTGTTATGCCCCTTCTCTTTATCTCAAAACGGTTAGAGCTTAGGAAGCTGAACAAGGAATAAACGGTGTAAATCCTTGTCGTGGCGGTGGATTGGACGGATAATTAGTTACTTCTTTACAAAGACAAGTGACAGGTCGTACACTAAAAACAGGAAATATTTAACAGTAGGGGGAATGGACAGATGAAGGCAGTAGCTTATATTCGTGTTTCAACAGACGAGCAAGTAAGAAACGGACAAGGTTTAGATATACAGGAAAACGAGATAAAGGAGTATTGCAAAAAGAACAAAATTGAACTGGTCAAGATTTTTGAGGATGCAGGGATTTCAGGAGCCAAAGAGGACAGGGACGGAATCAATAAACTGCTAGAGTATGTGAAGGATAAGGGCAACGGAATTGATGCAGTAATCACGCAGAAACTTGACCGCCTTAGCAGGGATACAATGTTCGGTCTTTTCATCCGCAAAGAGTTGAAGAAAGCGGATGTGGAGTTGATTAGCGTAAAGGAAGAAAACATTTCAGGTAATGACCCTATACAGAACCTAATGCAGACGATTGTTTTTGCCTTCGCAGAGTTTGAAAAGGAGCAGATTGCAAGACGGATGCTTTCCGGACGGAGAGAAAAAGCCAAGGAGAAGAAGGAGAAGGCAAGCGGAAACTGCCCGATCGGCTACAAATACCAATACAACGAGCAGGGAAAAAATCCGGTTGTAGTGGTGGACGAAAAGACTGCCCCAATAGTGAAACGTATTTTCAGTGAGTATTTAAAGGGGTATTCGTTGCAGAAAATTGCCGACAGGCTGAACGCCGAAGGGATTACCACACAGAGAGGGAACAAATGGAGCAAAATTGCAGTACATCGCATATTGAAAAACGACTTCTACCTTGGTGTTGTTAGATTTGATGATATTGAGCAACAAGGAAACCATACACCATTGGTTAGCAAAGTGGTATTCGGCAAGGTGAAATCCTTGCTTAGTAAAAATCAGCGGAATGCTAGTTAGGACATAGATAGTCATTAACGACAGGGTGGTGCATTAATGAACGACTCGAAACAACCAAATCATTTGAAGTTAGAAGATTACAACGGACTAATAGATATTGCATTAGCGCAGAAGGATAAGAAATGGTTTGAGGAATTGGTCAAACGACAAAAGAGGTTACGTGAAATGGAGATCGAAGCTCGCCGCTTATTAGGAGTCATTGATTAGGGAACAGCAGACCAACGAGAACCGGGTGAGATGACATTTTCTTGTGAGTTTACCATAAATGACACCGACCAGGGAGGAACAAACGAGAGCGAACCTTCTCATAGGTTTACACGTTATTGTTGACTCCAAACAAAACATGTGTCATAATCTCCATACAGTATCCAATTGCTTTTAACGGTAATTGCTAACTTGTAAACTTTGGAATCTTAGAAAACACGACTCTTAGAGCACTTGATTGCCTGTAATGGGCGACAGGTGCTTTTTTGTTTTTTTACAGGCTGGATGGTAGCGATTCAATCAATTCCCGATAATTACTTAATTAGTCGAGTAAGTTTTAAAAATACAATCATGGTTAGTAAAAAGTTAGTGAAAACGGGAGGACAGCAGGCGATGAAAGCCAAAGTATCTATCGACAAATTTGTTGTGGAATATACAGATGTTACGTTCGGAGCTTATTACGGATTGTTGATTCGCGCGGCGAAAAGAGGCGAGCTATACAAACAGAAGATGTACCATGGGGGTGGATACAGTCATGAATTGCATCTGCGGAAGGCAAATGGAGCTTATTTGCATGTGTTTTACAGGAACTGGGGTGAACCAAAAGGGGTTTCGTACACGTTGCGGTTAGAGACAAGGCCGGAATATTACTTTCACTTCAAAGAAGTGTTGGATACTCTGCGCCGCGTTGCAAGCTCTATTTACTTTGTTAGCAGTGATGTGGCATATGATGTAAAGACTTCAATGGATAATGTGGTAGTCTTTCCTAAACATGGCCGCCGAAAAATGACGGAATTCAAAGGGACACGTTACTTCGGAAAGAAGGAGCAGCGGAAGACGAATGGTCATTGCAAGATATATAATAAACAATTGGAATTGTTAGAGAATCAAAACATAGTAATTGACCACGAATTAACACGAATCGAGATAGTTTACGAGCCAGAGAACAAAATACCATTAGGAGAATTGCTGCACCATCCACCAGAGCAAAACAAGCAATACTTTGGAGCGGTGATTACGGACTGGGATAGCCTACCGAAGAAAAGAGCAGAACAGGTGCGTCAATTAAGAGATGGAGTGGAGATTGAAAAGAAGAAGGATTGGTACAATCGGAAAGTAGTAAAAGAAACCCTTGCTCCCTCGTCTCAAGTGGATTTCAACGAGTTAGCAAGGGAAGCATGGAAGCCGCTGTTAGAAGAACTATGTGGGTTATTGCTTGGGCAGCAGGAACCACAAGTTCAAGAGCGACCGTTACAAATGGCAGTAACAAATACAGTATACGATGAACCCAAGAAAGAAAACGACAGAAAAAATGAGAATCGTGCAGCTTCTGGAAAATGGCGTCACCAGCGATTGGAGAAGCAAAACATTGCGATTGACCACAAGTTAAACCACATTGAGATTGTACACAACTCTGACGAGAAAATCTTGCAGTTGGATGTGGACAGGTATCCTCCAAAGCAAAACGAGAAACATTTTGAGTCGGTGGTACTAGATTGGAGTAAACTTTCTAAGAAACGGTCAGGGCAGGCCCGCAACATGAGAGACAGAGCCGACATGTACATCCATCATATACGAGAAAGGGTAAGAGAAACCCTTGCTCACCAGTATTACGTTGATTTCAACTGGTTGGCAAGGGAACAACGGGGACAGTTAATTGAAGAGCCTTGTAAGGGATTTCTGTGAGCAACATAATAACAGGTTGAACTAAAGTTCGCACTCCAGCAAGAAAAATTTTTTGTTATTCGACTTAAAAAATCTTATAGTTTTGCAATATGTTTATTGACACACAAACTACTAGATTTTTTAAGGAGGCAACGAAATGAATAAGCAGGAAGAAAAAGTAAGAGCAAGATTAGAGGAACATATGGATGTGGGGATGTCTGTTTTTGGAATGGAGTGTCGAATGGGATTATTGATTCGTCATTTGGAAACCTATGTTAGCTCCCTGAATGAGGAACAAAAGGAAGAGATTGATATCTCACGCCTAATCAACCACTTTGATATGAGGCATAAGTTTTACTATTTGCTAGGAATTTATCTTGAAAGGGTTATTATACATGAAGACTTTAGCAATAAAAAGCAAATTATTGATTCAATTATTGAAACTGGACATGCAATTTGATGATGTATAAAAGTTTGTGTAAAGCATTTTGCTAGAACAAAAGAAAAAAGGTA
>JAAROH010008126.1_pt1 | contig 14490 bp, 15 predicted proteins | sample 7248631 | NCBI WGS metagenome assembly JAAROH01 (sample SAMN09772309, study PRJNA484901) | compost metagenome | isolation source: Vermicomposting unit | place: India
TGCATAAGTAAGATGTGGGATGAAAAAATCAAGTACAACTTTTGGTGAAGAGCCAGAAAAATTGGTAAATAACATAATATAGAAACAATATACTATTAATGATAAGCGTAACAAACAAGATTTTGTGGATAGTTGTTTTTCTCTCTCTAACCCCCAAAAACTTAATTTGGAAAAATAAAAGTAGGATATTGAGAAAGGTAGGAACTAAAGTATAAAAATACCTTTCATCACTAATTGATACTACGCTTGGATTAAACCAATAAATGAACGCATCAGAATTTTGAATCATCAAGCTGAATAAAATAATAAACCATGAAATAACTAACAAGAGAACCTTCATGAATATTCCACTTTTTTCAGAAAATCTAAGTTTCATAAAATTGACACTCCAAACGCCTAAAGGCGTGGGATTCTTGGGTCGTTCGCGTCCTCATCCATTTCTGGTTCGGACAACGCCCAAGTTCAGGGGTGTGCCATCACCCCGTCCCATCGGGTTAAGATGTACCCCAATGGGCGGCGCATCTGTGACCAGTGTGCTAGGTTAGGCGGCGAAGCCCGAAATCGCTTTGGCGATGTTGATGGCGCCATTTAAGTCGGCGTGGAGGGTGTATCCGCACTTTTGGCATCGGAAGCGGATGCCGTTTCGGTTCGCTTTCTCTCGATAACCACATTTACACGTTTGGCTTGTGTAGGTTGGATTCACCCACTCAACGCGAATGCCCGCCATTTCGGCTTTATAGGCAATCATCATTTGCAGTTGATGAAACTCCCATGAATGAAGGCTTCGCCCCGCTTCTTTGGGCGATGCTGCCCGTTTCCGAATGCCCGTCAAATCTTCCATCCGAATCACGCCAACACCGTTGGCGAGCGCAAAGTTGACGATTTGATGGCTGATTTTGTGGTTGACATCCTTCATCCAACGGGATTCTTTACGCCCGATTTTACGAATCATATGGAGCTTTTTGGACTTGAATCCATTGTCGTTTCTCAAGCTCATGAGCATAATAGTCAGCAATTTCATCGGCAGACAAAGACAAAACGACAAACTCGACCCTATCGTCTACCGATTGAATTTGGCTCGCTTTTGGATGCAAAGGAATATCTTCATACCCAGGGACAGTCTGTTGTTGCCGACATCCTGAGCAAAGAATCATCATAAAAATGAACATCAACGGGATGCCTACGCGCACTTCATCTTCCTCCGCTCCCACAGACTTAAAACTCTCAGCGTTGGAATACGTCCATAGCACGCGGAATTTTTGCTGGACGATCTATCATGAAACTCCCCAAATTCGAACATGTGGAAAGGTATTTTCATTCTTTCGATGGTGACAAATTTTTTTCGTCATGGAAGTCTAGCATCACACTTCGCAGCAGGTGATTGTATAACAGCGGTTTCCCCTAGTCCATGAACGACGGTGTGAAAAGAATAATTGGGGTTGCAAGGTTTCTTTATTTGAGAAATGATACTGGAAAACCTGTAGACGCTAGGGAAACCGCCTTTTAGGTTAGTTCACCCAATAGTAATCCGTCACATGGAGGAACCGTGTCGTCTTCGCTCCCAAATCCCAATGACGGTGATACGTATCATCTTTTCGAATACGTATCTTGACCGCTCACCTTGACAATCAGCCAATGACCATCCCGTTTGGCCAAGGTAGCGAAATAAGGAATGTTCGCTTCCTTGGTAATCACGACTTCATTTGATCCCGGAAACATAGATTCGTACTCAACTGAAACGAAGACCTGAACCTTGGCTGTTTTGCCGCTAATCTCAACATTTTCGAAGACAGGATGAACCTTTACACTCGTATATCGAAACCCAGCACGAGCAGCCGGTTCCAAGTAATGTCTTCTCACATAGGCACGCTCGCGGCTTTCCTCTTGTTCGGAAGTGTCCGGATCATAAAACGATTTTATGTTCACCTGTGGATCGATCATTAGACGCCATCGTGCCTCTAAAGCTTGAACAATGGTCTGCTGTATAGCGACAAGATCACGGTCACTTGCAGGGCTTGCTACTAAGCTGAACGCTGTAGCCGTGCTCCCCCCTGAGACAAAAAGGCTCGCTAGTCCTGCGACAAAGACAATCAGCGAGGCGATCAATCGCTTCCACTGTAATGGGCGAAACATAACATTCACTCTCCTTTGCTATTCCCTTTTTCCATCAATCATATCAACACCAATGCAGTTGAGAAACACAACGCGAAGCCATTTTAATCTCGTGGATCACCTCCCTTTTTAATGACAGTAGTATAGTTAGCTAGTGAGGTAAACCGGCTGGATTCTTAGTTCAGAAAGTTGAATTCCGTAGTCGTTGCGGAGTCACAAAGCGATGTGGAAACGAGTCGCGTTTTTAGCAGATTATCAAAATTGATTATGATTACGGGAACATTGAACTCCAACGCAATATACAGTCGTGAACTCCCTTTCGAAAGAAAGAGATTAGAAAACAGGAATGTTCCTTCGAAGATGAATACATGTGAAAAGAAGGGCTGATGCCATAAAAACACGATACAGGGAAACTTGCATGCCCTAGAACGGCCTTTTAGAAGGCTGATAAAAACCGCAGATTTGCTCGATTGATGAGAAGCCCCAAGAAATGAAATGACATCGTTGCGAAGTTTTTCAATTTGAGAAGTAATGTTGGACAGCGGTAGTTCCCCGTGGATCACCGGTCTTGAACAGATTGCGAAGAAGGAAACACTCGAACTGGCAAAGGCGGACATTGCCAACGCTAGACACTCGTCCTTGCTCTCGTCTTTCCGCTTTCCAACCCATGGGGTCTTTCACTATTGCTCTTCACCAAAAGTTGTGCTTGACTGTTTCAAAAAACATGCTATACTTCCTCCTGTAAAGAAAAAACAGAAAATGAACAATTTTCATACATATTGACACGAAAAGAAGTCTCAATTGTCAAGTACACGTTGTGGTGATAAACCTATTTTTATCATAACAAAACTGAATCTACCAAATCAACGGTATTTTCCACGATTGGACAAATTTTTTCACCGCTCCCCTTTCGCCAACGTCGGCCAAGCGATTGGCTTGTTTTATGAGACAAAGACCCATCGCAGCCAACTATACGTGGGACGCATTGGACCGCCCACTGCCCTAATCAGCCAAGGATTGTGAAAGGTTTGGACATGGATGAAAACAAATGTCCCAAAGAGGGACGAGCGATGACCAAAAAGGCGGCCGTCGCTCGTGGTGCCGGTCAAAAAGTGGCTCAAAAAGCCTTTGTGAAATAGGTAGGATACCGTTCAATATTGCCGGCTCACATCGACCGCATTGGCAAGCGGTTCGCCCGTTTCGATGCGGCGGAGCGTGTCCAATATAGAGCGGGCGGCGTCCTCGGCCGCGGTGAGCGCCGCGATATGCGGAGTGATGATGACATGCGGATGACCCCATAGCGGCGAGTGCAGCGGCAGCGGTTCTTCTTCAAACACATCGAGCACGGCGAGGCGCACGTTTCGGTTTTCCAGCGCCCCGACAAGCGCCGCCTCCTCGACCGTGGCGCCGCGGCCGACATTGATAAAGCCCGCATTGTGCAGGCAGGAAAAAAACGTCTTATCAAAGAGATGATGCGTTTCCTCTGTCAGCGGAAGCGCGGCGATCACCCAATCGGCGCGAGCAAGCGCTTCCCCCGCCTCTTCATGGCGGTAAACAGCCGAAAACGACGGCGTGTCTCGGCCGCTTCGCGAGACGCCGGCGGGCGAAACCCCAAACAGACGAAGCGTTTCGGCAATGCGTCGGCCGATCTCGCCCGTCCCGTAAATGACCATCCGCTGTTCGCTAAGTCGCTTCGGGGCGACCGGCTTCCACTGCCGCTGTTCTTGATACCAAGCATACACGTCATGGCATTGGGCGTCGCGCAGCAAGTAGCTGAGGCAATATTCGGCGATCTGCTCGCCAAATGACCCGATCGTCCGCGTCAGCAGCACGTCCGGCTTCCATTCCCGCTTCCACAAAAACGCGTCGACCCCCGCGCCGAGCGAATGCACCCAGCGCAAATGGGCAAGCGAAAACGGCCCGGCCGGCCGAAAGCCGATGTACGCGTCCGCCCAAGCAAAATCCGCCTCCTGCAATTCGTCTTCAGCGACAAAGCGAAACGCTTTATCGGGCCGCTTGTCCGGAAGAAGAGAGGCAAGCTCGGCATAAAGCCTTCCCGTCACGAGAATGCGTTGGATGTTCATGGACGCACACCACCTCCAGCCGCTCAAATCAACGTCCCTTCTTCACGCGCTGCTTTTTTATTCGCGATGTAGCCGGCAGCCAAAACAAAAATCGTCACACCGGCCGCGACGGCATAGACGAACGGACCGTGCGAAAGATGAAGCAAGCGGAGCACCCCTTCGTCGCCAACGATCATCTTCCCGGCCGTCCACGCTAAAATGCCCGACCCAACGTACGCGACCCATCGGTGTTGTTCCATCACCCGGACGATCGCTTTGGAGCCGAAAATCATAATCGGGATGCTGATGGCTACCCCGAGCGCCAGCATGCCAAGATGCCCTTCGGCCGCCCCAGCCACAGCAACAACGTTGTCCAAGCTCATCACCGCATCGGCGATGATAATCGTCATAATCGCCTTCAGCAACCGGTCTGATGATTGTACGTTCGCTTCCTCTTCCCGTTCAACAAGCACTTTATAGGCGATCCATACGAGCAGCAATCCGCCAACGAAGTGAACGAACGGAATGTTCAGCAAAAAGACGATGATGGCCGCAAACAAGAGGCGGAGCAACACCGCCCCAGCCGTCCCCCAAAAAATCGCCTTGTTTTGCTGGTCTTTCGGCAGCCGCCGCGTCGCCATCGCAATGACGACCGCATTATCCCCGGACAAAATGATATCAATCGCAATAATTTTCCATAAGGCCAACAACGCCGCGGCCGAAATCGTCAACAGAAGCCACCCTTTCCCCTTTTTCCCTCTTTCTCATCTTACCGCAAATCAAGGAAAGGGACAACTGTACAATACGCCGCGAGAGGACAAGACTTTGCACAAGGTTTTTTCAGTTCGCTAACTTCGCACAACTAGGAAAGGATGAGTCGATACAAAAACGGCAGCGGCTCTAACGATCAGCTGTTTGTCGAGAAAAGCACAAAGAAAGACGGCTATGCATCGCTAAGCCGCCGACCTTTCTAGCACTTTGGCTGTTTTAGCGGTGCTAAGCCGTCACATCAAACTTTTCGGATCGTAAAAAACTTGCGCAGCAACCACGATCCTGGAGCAAATCGAAGCGTAAGCTGCCATGCTCCAACGCCGGCAAGTTGAAATTGCCAAGCTAACTTCATTTTCTGTCCCATGCTTCGGATATCTTCAAACCATACTTCGTGAACGTTCCCGAGTTCATCAGTATACTGGAAAAACGGGGATTCATCCGCCAATGAATACTGAACAAAGGATTGATAGCGCATAGCCGTATGAATCGCTTCTTGATTGGAACGTGCCTTAGCGATTGTTCCAAGTCGATAAGGGATGACCCAGTCATATCCGTAAAGAGGAAGTCCTAACAAGATTTTTTGCCGCGGTACGCGTTCAACGGCAAACTGCAACGCCGCCCTCACCCCGCCGATCGGCGCCACAGGGCCAGGTTCACTGGCCAAATGGTGCCAATCGTAAGCCATGATGAACATATAATCGACAACAGCACCAATTCCTCCATAGTCGTATCCTTGCAGCCATGGAATATTTTCGCTCGTTTTCGCCGGAACCGCAATCGTCACGACGTATCCGGCCGGCTTGAGCCGATCGCGCAGCTGGCGCAGAAAACCGGTGAATAAATCGCGGTCCTCGCCACGGATTTGCTCAAAATCAATGTTGACCCCGCCATATCCCTTTCGCGATACTAAATAAAAAATGTTTTCAATGAGATTCGTCCTAGCCTCTGGGTTGTTCAATACTCGGCTCGCAAGTATTGGGCTGAATCCTTGTGTTGTTAAATTTGTAATAGCAACAAGCGGCGTCACCCGATTTCGCCATGCTTCCCTAACAGCAGCCACATCATCCAGTTCATTCACCACATCGCCGTTTGGGGCAAAGTGATATTCGAAAAGGGTGATATACGACGAATACGGGGCAAAATCACGAATCATCGTCCGGTCGGCGCTCGGTTCGCGAACGACATAGTAGCCTAACGTTGTCGCCTGATACCATGAAATATTGGGAATCGTGATTTTCATCCCAGGGCGCAGGGCATTCGGCTGAAGATGGGGATTGGCTGCCTGCAATTGTTCAAGTGTGACGAATGCCCGCCGAGCAATGGCAGTCAGTGTATCTCCTGGCTGCACCGTGTACGTGTAGAGCGGAATGAGCAACGCTTGGCCGGGGACGATGTTTGACGCTGTCAACCCGTTGACAATGCGAAGATCTTCCACCGAATAATCGTACCGACGGCCGATGGAAAACAGCGAATCTCCGGGTTGCACTGTATGGGTAAACATTTGCACCGCCTCCGTTATGGCTTGATGTGAAAAATGGGTGGCGATATCTTCTAATATATGCGCTTAACCGGGTGTTGCATGTTGTCTTTGATTTTTTTAAACCGATGATGGAAATGTCGTATTGTCCGTCCCGCCATCGTTGCATGTTGTCTTTGTTTTTTTTAAACGCTCGCTCCACTGTTCGCACAGCTGCTGACCGCCCGCCGCTTCAGCCAAGTATCCATGGCCTCAATATCGTGGGAAAACACGCGGTCCGCCACAATGGAAGGAACGATGCGGCGCGCCTCGTGGTAAAACTGCCTCGTTGACGCAGCCAGTCGCTCGATGCCGCGCGCTTCGACAGCCTGCAACGCGCAAATGAGCTCAATCGCCAGCACCTTTCTTGCGTTTTGTACGATCATGTACGCATGGCGGGCGGCGGTCGTCCCCATGCTGACATGATCTTCTTGGTTGGCCGATGACGGAATGGAATCGACGCTGGCGGGATGAGCGAGCGTCTTGTTTTCCGATACGAGCGAAGCCGCGACGTATTGCATAATCATCGCCCCCGACTGCAAACCGGGCTGCGGACTTAAAAACGGCGGCAAGCCTTCGTTCAAATGCGGATTCACGAGCCGCTCAATGCGGCGCTCGCTCATGTTGGCCAGCTCCGCCACCGCGATTTTCAACAAATCCATGGCAATCGCTACCGGCTGGCCGTGAAAGTTGCCGCCGGAAAGAACGTCCCCGTTCGCAAAGATGAGCGGATTGTCCGTGGCGGCGTTCATTTCAATTTCGAGCGTTTCTTTCACATAGCGGAGCGCTCTGAGCGACGCCCCGTGCACTTGCGGGATGCAGCGGATCGAGTACGCATCTTGCACGCGCCGCTCCCCTTGCCTTGTGGTCAGCTGGCTTCCAGCGAGGTAACGGCGCATTCGTTCCGCCACCTCCGCCTGTTCCGGAAATCCACGGGCTTCGTGGATGCGGGCGTCAAAAGCATCGGTCACGCCATAAAGCGCCTCGACCGTCAATGCAGCGATTCGCTCGCTGTCGTAAGCGAGCTGTTCCGCCGCTAAGCAAGCCAAAATTCCGACGGCCGTCATCGCCTGCGTCCCGTTAATGAGAGCCAACCCTTCCTTCTCTTTCAGGGAGAGCGGTGGGATTCCGGCTTGCGAAAGCGCTTGGGCGGCAGGCATCCGCCGGCCTTGATACATCACTTCCCCTTCGCCGACAAGCGCCAGCGCCACGTGAGCCAGCGGCGCCAAATCGCCGCTCGCACCGAGGGAACCTTGCTGGGGCACGATCGGATGAATGCCGGCGTTCAAAAACGTAAGCAGCTGCTCAATGACCGCCGGCCGCACGCCGGAATACCCTTTTAACAAAGCATTCGCCCGCAACAGAAGCAGCGCCCGCACCACTTCCTCGGCAAACGGCTCGCCGACCGCACAGGCGTGTGAGCGGAGAAGATTGATTTGCAGCTGCTCAAGGTCGCTTCCTTCAATGCGCACATCAGCGAGTTTGCCAAAGCCCGTATTCACCCCATAGATCGTTCGTCCACTGGAAATCGCTTGTTCCACTGCCGCTCGGCTTTTTCGAACCGCGTCCATGCTCTCTAAAGCGGCCGCCACTCGTTCCCTCCCATAAATGACGCGTCTTGCCTCGTCAAGCGTTAACGAATACCCGTTCAACACGATCATCATTTCATCCCCTTTCGTTCATGTCCAAACACAAAAAGAGGCGCCCCTGCCGTTTCCGGCAAGATTCGCCTCCTCATGACTCATTGCTTTAGGCGGATCCGTCTCTATCGAATGGCCCGAGCCGCCGCGTTATATATGATTGATGCCGAGCCCAACCGCCTCGTGCTCGAGCCCGCGCACCGGAGCGCCGATCGTCCCGTACAAGGCGACGGCGATCCACTCTCCTTCTTTTGGCCCTTCATACGGTGTGCCGCGCACGACGGCGAAACGAAGGCCGGCCGTTCTTAACAAATCTCCTAGCTCCATCTGCCCCCTCGTCACACCGTGCACCGCCTCTAAAATCGCATGATACAAGGCGTGCATATCGCGGTACAAGCCGCCGTCAACCACTCCATGCCGTTTCGCCGCCGTCTCGATCGCCGCGACGATTTTTTGCGGCTCCATCGCCCCGACGCGCCCTTGGCAATAGCGCCAAACGAGCGACTCAAGCTGATGAAGGACCGGGCCTTCCTCTCCTTCGTCAAGCATCGCCAACAAAAGCGCCAAGCGGCCGATGCGCGCCGATTTTTCGTTTCCCATGCTCGATGCTCCCGTTTGCTTTTTTTCTATTGTATGACAGTGGGAAATATGGAGTCAACCGTTTTTTCCATATTTTAGCACGATGAATTGTTATCGGAATAAAGGCCTATGATCAGAAGGGATGGCAAGTGAGGTTGTTTTCCAAACCCCGATGCTTGATAAATGCTTCCCGACAGATCACACATGAGGGAAAGCAGCGAATGGCTGAAAACCACCATAAGACTCGATTTACATTTTATTGAATGTATGAGATCATAAAAATATCAAATTAATATGAATCAGGGGGACAAGTAATGAGGGAACAGAACGCTTGGTATCTCGATGGATTCACCGGTATCGGCGGCATCGCTATGCTTCTCATCGCCGGGGTTCTCCTCGGCGCAAATGGCAATCGAACAGCTTGACAAAGAAAACCTGTTAGAGTTAGATGATGAACGGAAAGCGGCGATGGTCAACAACTTGATGGTCGCGATCGTCTCCGAACGAGCCACCCAGCCCGTGATCAACACGGGCAGTCTATATTAACGGTTGTGGAGTGCGATGACAAAGAAAAAACCATTCCCTTTGCGCATTGACCATGAGTTGTATGCCGTCTTGGAACAGTGGGCGCAAGAGGAATTTCGCAGCGTCAACAGCCATATCGAGTATTTGCTGCGGGAAGCCGCCAAGCGGGCCGGACGGCTCGGAAAAGGAAAAACGGATCAAAAAAGAAGCTAGCTGGCAACAGCTGGCTTCTTTGTTTTTCAGTCATGGGCATTTGTTACAGAAATATAATGATAGCAGAGCTCTTTTTAAAAAGGGGACGACCCGCTGCCGCCGCTTACGGCCATTATGAAAGTTTATTGATCGTCCCGCCGTGTTTTCAACAGCGGAGCCGCCTTTTTCGCCACGCGGAAGGAGGATAAGCATGGAAAGCTACTATACTGTGCTCGAAGCGATCGCCAGCGCTCCAAGCGATGGCGTGGTAGCCATCATCATTGACGTTGAAGGCTCGGCCTATCAAAAAGAAGGGACGTGCATGTGGATTGACGCAAATGGAGAAACGGTCGGGCTGCTGAGCGGCGGATGCCTTGAAGAAGCGGTGGCGGCCCACGCTCGTGACGTATTAGTGAGCCGCCAAGCCGCTGCTGTTTCGTTTGATTTGCGGACCGAGGACGATTGGTCTTGGGGGCAAGGCGCTGGCTGCAACGGACTCATCCGTGTTTGGCTCGAGCCGGTGACGGAGGATACAAAATCGGTCTGGCTGGCGCTCAAACGCTGCCTTGACCGCAGCGAACATGTGCTGATGGCGCGAAGCATCGCTCATCCGAAGGAACCGCCGTTTTTCCAAAGCGAAACAGGGGAGCGCTTCGGCGGCTATGTTTCACCGCCGAGGCCGGAATGGCTCAACGCGCTGCATGGCACCCCGTTTTTCCGCGGCCGAAATGGGGTGCAGGAAACGGATGACGGCGCGTTTTACATCCAACATTTTTGGCCGAAGCCGCGCCTCGTCATTTTCGGCGCCGGCCCGGACGCCCCGCCGCTCGTGTCAGCGGCCAAAGCCGCCGGGTTTTCCGTCACCGTCAGCGACTGGCGCCCGGCGTTTTGCCAGCCATCGCACATCCCGGACGCCGATGCTTGGGTTGTCGGCTTTCCGCATGAAACGGTGCCGATGCTGCACCTTACTGAACGCGACTTTGTCATTATGATGACCCACCAGTTCGAGCGCGACCGGGAACTTATCCAATGGTTAGCCGACATACCGCTCGCTTATCTTGGCGTGCTTGGACCGCGGCGGCGCACGGATCGCCTTTTTCCTTCCGGCTCGGCTCCGCCGTTTGTCCGTTCACCGGTCGGACTGCCGATCGGTGCGCGCAGCCCGCAGGAAATCGCCATTAGCATAGTTGCCGAGCTGATCAGCGTTCTTCGCGGGCGGCCGCTGGAGGCCTCTCGATGAACAAGGGCGCCATCGCCGCCGTTTATTTAGCGGCCGGGCAAAGCCGGCGGATGGGGACCGATAAGCGCGCCTTACCTTGGGGAGACGGGACGCTCGGGGCAGCCGGGCTCAAGGCGGCGCTTCGTTCCTCCCTCTCGCCCGTCATCGTGGTCGTGCCGCCCAATGACGCGCTCGCTTGGCTTCCTGACGCGCTGCTTCGCCATGACAAATGCCGCCTTGTCCGCTGCGCCGCCTGTCACCGCGGACAGGCGCACTCTCTCGCCTGCGGCTTGCGGGCAGCGATGGCAGAAGAGGCGGACGCCGCCGCCGTATTATTGGCCGATCAGCCGTTTGTAACAGCGGAAACGATCGATGCTCTCGCCGCTCTTTATCGTCGCCATCGCCCGGATTACCTCGCCTTTTCCCGCTCGGGCACGCCGATGCCCCCGGTCATCTGGGGAAAACGGACATTTCCTGCGCTGCTGGCGCTTGAGGGGGATGCAGGCGGTCGGCGACTGTTTCACGATCCGCATTGGCGCGGTCTCTTCTGCGAAGGAGACAAGTGGATCGGCATGGACATCGACACCTATAGCGACTATGAACGCGCGGTCATGGAACAAAAACGAAAGGAGGAATCCTTCCATGGCTGTTGGGAAAAGTGTGATCCGTAAAGAGGCGCGGGATAAGGTGACCGGGCGCGCCAAGTACACAAACGATTTCAAACAGCCGGGAATGCTGCACGCCGCCTTGGTGACAAGCCCATACGCCCACGCGCGTATCGCCTCCATCGAGACAAGCGCCGCGCTTGCCGCCCCCGGCGTCCGCGCCGTCCTGACCGGCGAGGGGCTGCCGCTCACAGGCGAAGACATGCGCGACCGCCCGCCGATCGCTGCTGATAAAGTGCGCTACTTTGGCGAAGTCGTCGCCGTCGTCGTCGCCGACACGCTCGCCCAGGCCGAACAAGCCGCCCGCCTCATCCGCGTCGCTTACGAACCACTGCCAGCGGTCGGCTCGCCGCGCGAGGCGTTGAAAGAAGGCGCTCCGCTATTGCATGAACATCTCGACCGCTACGAAAAAAACAAAACGACTCATCCTGAACCAGGAACTAACATCGCCCACCGGACGAAAATCCGAAAAGGCAACATCGAACAAGGCTTTGCCGAAAGCGATGTCATCATCGAAACGAGCGTCTCTTTCAACCCGTCCGACCACGCAGCGATGGAGACGCGCTGCGCTACAGCGGAAATTGGACCGGACGGCACGATTAGTATCACCGCCTCGTCACAGTCGCCCTTTATGATCAAAAAGCTGCTTCACACCTATTTTGGAGAAGACACAGGCAAGATCATCGTCCACACGCCGCTTGTCGGCGGCGCTTACGGAGGCAAAGCTCCGGTGCAGCTCGAACTGCTCGCCTACCTCGCCGCGAAGGCGGTCGGCGGCCGGAAAGTGAGCGTTTGGAACAGCCGCGAACATGACATGGTCACCTCGCCCGTCCATATCGGATTGGAGGCAACGGTCAAAATCGGCGCGACAAACGACGGCGTTTTCAAAGCGATGGAAATTCTCTTTTTGTTTGACGGCGGCGCTTATTCCGACAAGGCGATTGACGTCAGCCGCGCCGCGGCCGTTGATTGCACCGGCCCGTACCATGTCGAACACGTCTGGTGCGATTCGCTCTGCGTCTATACGAACCGGCCGTATGCGACGCCGTTCCGCAGTTTCGGCCATTGCGAGCAGTCGTTTGCTGTGGAGCGTGCTATTGACGAATTGGCAAAAGCGCTGCGGCTTGACCCGTGGGACGTGCGGCGCAAAAACGTCATCCGCCCAGGGCATACGACCCCGACGCAAGTGCGGCTCACGAAAAGCAATGTCGGGGATATGGCGGCCTGCCTTGACCGATTGCGTGAACTGATGCGCTGGGACGAGTGGCAACGCGTCGAGCTTGACGCCTATACTGTGCGGGCCAAAGGCATCAGCGGCGGTTGGAAAACGTCAACGATTGACACTGACGCGAGTTCCGGCGTCATTTTAACGTTCAATTCAGACGGCAGCGTCAACCTCATTTCCGGCGTCGTCGAAATCGGCACAGGCACGAAAACGGTGCTCGCGCAAATCGTCGCCGAGCGGCTGAACATGAACGTGGACGATGTTCATGTCAAAATGGACATCGATACACAAACGACGCCGGAACATTGGAAAACGGTCGCCAGCCGCGGAACGTTTATGGCCGGGCGCGCGGCTTTGGCCGCCGCCGATGGCGCCATCCGCCAGCTGAAAGAGATTGCCGCCTGCGTGCTGCGAGCCTCACCCGCCGATTTGGAAGTCGGCTTCGGGCGCGTCTTTTTGCGCGATGACCCGGCCATTTTCATCCCAGTAAAAGACATTGCCTACGGCTACAAATTTCCCAACGGCAACGCCATCGGCGGACAAGTGATCGGGCGCGGCCACTATATTTTGCGCCACTTGACCCCGCTTGATCCGGAAACCGGCGCCGGAAAACCGGGGCCGGAATGGGGCGTGTGCGCCGAAGGAGTCGAAGTGGAGTTCAACCGCCGCGACTACACGTACCGCGTTGTCAAAGCGTACGCGGTCATCGATGCCGGCAAGGTGCTCAACCCGAAAGCGGCGCTTGGCCAGGCGATGGGGGCGATGAGCATGGGGCTGAGTTTTGCCAGCCGTGAAGGGTTTCTTTTTGATCAAGCCCAACGTGTCTTAAACCCACAGCTGCGCACGTACCGGCCGATCCGCTTTGGCGAACATCCCGTCTACATTGTCGAATTTGTCGAAACGCCGCAAATCGACGCTCCGTATGGTGCGCGCGGCATCGGCGAACACGGGTTGATCGGCATGCCCGCCGCTTTGGCAAACGCCTTATCGCTTGCCGCTGGTGTGCCGCTTAACGAACTGCCGCTCGTTCCCGAACTCATTTGGCGGAAACAGAAAGGAGACGGCTATGGTTCCCTTTGATTTTGCCTACTATCGGCCACAGTCGATCGCTGAAGCGACGGCGCTATTTCTCGAACTGGAACAACAAGGAAAACAGCCGCTCTATTACAGCGGGGGCACCGAGATCCTCACCCTATCGCGCCTCGGCTTCGTTTCTACCGCCGCTGTCATTGATATTAAGGAGATTCCCGAATGCCGGGTGCTTGACGCCGACGGGGATCCTCTCGTGCTCGGGGCAGCGCTGGCGCTCATCGAGCTCGAAGAAACGAATCCGTTCCCTTTGTTAACAAAGGTGACCAAAGAAATCGCCGATCGGACGGCGCGCAACCAAATTACACTCGGCGGCAACTTATGCGGGCAAATTTTTTATCGTGAAGCAGCGACTGCGCTGCTCGTTGCAGAAGCAGACATCGTCATCGCCGGGCCAGCCGACATCCGTCAAGCCCGCATCAATGATTTATTTCATCAACAGCTTCAGCTGGGCCGCGGTGAGTTTGTCGTCCAGTTCAAGGTTGACCGCGCCACCGCCACCCTGCCCCATTTCCATCGCAAGCGCCGCAAACAAGGTGAAGTCGGCTACCCGCTGGTGACGATTGCAGCGCTAAAAAAAGACGAGGCCGTTCGCGTCGCTTTCAGCGGCATCTGCCCGTTTCCGTTTCGCTCGGCTGACGTCGAGGCGCACCTCAACGACCGGAACCGCCCGATTGGCGAACGGATCCAAGCGGCGATCGCCGCCTTCCCGCGCCCGATTTTGCATGATATTGAAGGATCGGCGGACTACCGTCTGTTTGTCGCCGCCCAACTGTTGGAAGATGCGCTTCGCGAGTTAGGGGAATCCATCTAGGAGGGCAGTGAAAAACCGCTGATTTCTTTCATCAATGGGAGAATGAGCGAAAAGCAGGACCGATGTAACAAGGTTTTTCT
>JAAROH010008127.1_pt1 | contig 14485 bp, 9 predicted proteins | sample 7248631 | NCBI WGS metagenome assembly JAAROH01 (sample SAMN09772309, study PRJNA484901) | compost metagenome | isolation source: Vermicomposting unit | place: India
TGTGCAGTCCGACCCGAACCCCAGGTGTATACTCCGCCTCGAACCGCGGGACGGCGCCCACCCGATACGAGCCCGGCTTGGCCCACTCGCCGTTGTCACACAACGCACGGACGTGAACGAGCGGGTTCTGCAACCTGCAGAAGCGTCATATACTTGTCAGCGTGGGCCCGGGAGGTTGCTGCCCGCACCGAAATGCGGTACAATATGGAACCGTTAGCACTCACCTATGACGAGTGCTAGTAGTATCTCGGGCCGAGGAGGGATCTTCATGGCTGTTCGCGCAATCCTGTTGGCCGGAGGGCTGGGTACGCGGCTGCACCCCCTGACGGTTGAGCTGCCGAAGCCAATGGTGCCTGTACTCGGCAAACCCTGGCTGAGTCGGCTCATCGACCAGCTGGCCGCCTTCGGGGTCACCGACATCACCCTGAGCCTCCGCCACGGCAGGCAGGTCGTCACGGACTACTTCAGGGAATCGCCCCCGGGCGTACGGCTGCGGTTCGCGGTTGAGCCCCAGCCCCTTGGAACCGGTGGTGCCATCCGGTTCGCCGCCGGACCGGACCCCACGGACACCCTACTCATCCTGAACGCGGATATTGTACAGACATTTGATCTGAATGCCCTGTTAGAGTTCCATCGCCAGCACCGTGCCCAGGTGACCATCGGGTTGGTCGAGGTGGCCGATCCGTCCGCCTACGGCGCTGTAGAACTGGATAAGAACAGTCGTGTTACGCGATTTGTGGAAAAGCCACGCCCGGGTGAGACGGACAGCCGGATGGTCAACGCCGGTGTGTACGTGTTCGACCCGGGCGTTCTGTCTTGGATCCCGCCGGAGCGACCCGTCTCGGTGGAGCGGGAGACCTTCCCGGCCCTGCTCCGGGACGGCGTGCGAGTCTACGGCTGCCCCTGCACCGGGTACTGGAAGGACATCGGCACCGGCGACCGATACCTGCAGCTGCACCGGGACATCCTGGAGGGGCGGTGCCCCATCCCGGTCTCCGGCCCCGTGCGCGGCCCGGCCCACTGGCAGGCGGATGACGCGGACGTCTCCCCGGACGCCCGGATCATGCCGCCGGTCTACATCGGGTCCGGCGCGGTGATCGAGGCCGGCGCGCAGGTCGGCCCCCGGGCGGTGATCGGCGCGGGCTGCCTGGTGGCCAAGGGCGCCCGCATCAGCGACTCGGTGCTGTGGGACGGGGCTCGGGTTGGCGCCGGCGCCACCGTGCGCCACTCCGTCATCGGCTTCGCAACGGGGATCGGCGGCGGCACCGTCGAGAACGTGCTGCTGGCCGGCTGGAGGTGAGGGGCGGTGAGTGCGAGGCTTGCGATCGTCAGCACGTACCCCCCCCGGCAGTGCGGCCTGGCGACGTTCTCTGCGCACCTGCGCGGGGGCCTTCTGGCCGCAGGGGCGGAGGACGTGGCCGTGGCGGCGATGGTCAAGCGTGACGCGCCGGCGGAGCAGCTCCCCGAGACGGTGACCGTGATCCGGGACGACCTGGAAATCGACTACCGCCGGGCGGCCCACCTGCTGAACCACGGCGCGTACGACGCGGTGCTGCTGCAGCACGAGTTCGGCATCTTCGGCGGCCAGGCCGGTGTCATGGTGAACCACCTGTTGGACCGGCTGGAGATCCCGGTCATCGCCACCCTGCACACCATCCTGAGCGATCCCGAGCCGGAGTACCGGCACGCCATGACGGCGCTGCTGCAGCGCATCGACGCGACGGTGGTCATGGCCCGGCGGGGCGGGGAGATCATCCAGCAGGTCTACGGCGCCGATCCCGAACGCATCGCCTACATCCCTCACGGCGTCCCCGCGCCGCCGCCCGGAACGCCGGCGGAGTGGAAGAACCGGCTCGGGCTGTCCGGCCGGACCGTGGTCATGACCTTCGGCCTCCTCGGCCCGGGCAAGGGCATCGAGACGGCTCTCCAGGCCGTCGCCCTGGCATCCAGGGGCTGCCCGGACCTCCTATACCTGGTGGTGGGCGCCACCCACCCCGAGGTCCTCCGGCGGGAGGGCGAGCGGTACCGGCAGGGCCTCGAGGCGCAGGTGGCGGAACTGGCGATCCAGGGGCACGTGCGGTTCGTCAACCGCTATCTGGATGAAGACGAACTGTTGGGCTTCCTGCAGGCGGCAGACATCTACCTGGTCCCCTACCCGGGGGCGCAGCAGATCAGCAGCGGTACGCTCACCTACGCGCTGGCCATGGGCAAGCCGATCATCTCCACCCCGTTCGTGTACGCGCAGGAGCTGCTGGGCGAAGGAGCCGGCCTGCTGGTGCCCTTCCACGACGCCGCGGCGATGGGGCGGGCGCTCAGCGCACTGGCCGCCGACGCCGGCTGGCGAACCAGCCTGTCCGCGGCCGCGCGGAACCGGGCGAAGGGGTTCACGTGGCCCGAAGTCGGCCAGTCGTACCTGGACCTGGTCGGCCGGCTGCAGCGGCGCGCAGCACGGGCGCAGGGCGGCGCGCTCAGCGTGCGGGTCCGGCAGCGGCCCGGCGGGACCCGGGAGAAGGCCCTGCCCAGGCCCCGGCTCTCCCACCTGCAGCGGCTGACCGACCCCACCGGGGTGATCCAGCACGCGGTGGGCCCCATCCCCAATCTCACCACCGGGTACACCTCCGACGACAACGCCCGGGCCCTGCTGGTCTCGGTCTGGGCCGCCCGGGCAGGGGAGGCGACGGCCCAGCTCAGCGAGACCTACCTGGCCTTCCTGGCCTACGCCCAGCGGCCCGACGGCTGGTTCCACAACGCCTTCAGCTACGACCGCAACCCGCTGGCCGAAGATCGCTCGGAGGACTGCCAGGCCCGCTGCCTGTGGGGTCTGGCCGCCGCGGCGACGCAGCTCGGCGGCAGCTCGGTCGCCTGGACGGCCGCCCACCTGTTCCGGCGCGGACTCGCGCCGTGCGGCTCCATTCGCACCCTGAGGGGCCGGGCGGGCGTGGCGGTTGCCATGGCCGAGTGGCTGGAGCACCGGCGCGCAGACGGCCGTCCTGACGGGGCGCCCACCGACGACGAGGTGCGGGCCCACCTGATCCGGGCCGCGGACGGGCTGACCGATGCCTGGAAGCAACACGCGACCCGAGACTGGGCCTGGTTCGAGGACCGGCTCACCTACGACAACGCCCTCCTCCCCTACGCCCTGCTGCGGGCGGGACGAATCCTGGACGTCCCGGAGTATCGGCGCATCGGCCTGACGGCCCTGGAGTTCCTGGCCGGGGCGACCTTCCGCGACGGCGTCTTCTGGCCCATCGGCAACGACGGCTGGTACGTGCGGGGCGGACGCCGGGCCGAGTTTGACCAGCAGCCGCTGGAGGCGACGGCGATGGTGCTGGCCTGCCAGGAGGCCGGGGCGGTCACCGGGGACAAGGTCTGGCACGGCATGGCGCTGGACGCGGCCCGGTGGTTCACGGGAAGGAACGCGCTGGGCGTGCCGCTGCTGGACCCCGAGACAGGCGGCTGCCACGACGGCCTGAACCCCCACGGCGTGAACCGCAACCAGGGCGCGGAGTCCACCCTGGCATGGCTGATGGTGGCTTACGGTCTGGAGCAGCGCTCGGCGCTCAGCACGGCTGTGAGGTGATGGACATGACCCAGACAATTTCCCCGCTGCCGGAGGTCATCTTCCGGGAGTACGACATCCGCGGCGTGTACGGCAGGACGATCACCGATGAGACGGCCCGCCTGGTCGGGCGGGCCTTCGCCCGGCTCGCCCGGGAGCGGGGCTTCCGCGAGGTGCTGGTGGGGCGGGACAACCGGCTCTCGTCCCCCGCCCTCGCCCGGGCCCTTACGGAGGGCATCACCCGCGAGGGGCTGGACGTGCTGGACATCGGGCAGGTGGTCACCCCCGTGCTCTACTGGGCTCGGGAGTTCTACGGCATCGACCCGGCGGTCATGATCACCGCCAGCCACAACCCCGGCGACGAGAACGGTTTTAAGCTCTGCCTCGGCCCCGGCACGCTTTACGGGGAAGCGATCCAGGATCTCCGCCGCAGGGCCGGGGCCCTGGCAGACGCCTCCCCCGAGGCGGAGATGGATCCGCGAGGCGGGACTGGCCCCGCGGCAGGAGCGGGCCGGGTGCGCACCCGAGACCCGATCCCCAGCTACTGCGAGATGATCGCCGGCCGGGTGGCACTCCACCGCCCCCTGAAAGTAGTGGTGGACGCCGGCAACGGCACCGCCGGCCCCATCGCACCCGGGCTCTTCCAAGCGCTGGGCTGTGAGGTCATCCCCCTCTACTGCGAGTCGGACCCCACCTTCCCGAACCATCATCCGGATCCGGTGCGGCCCGAGAACCTGCAGGACCTGATCCGCACGGTCCGGGAGACCGGGGCGGACCTGGGGCTGGCCTTCGACGGCGACGGCGATCGGCTGGGCGTCGTGGACGACCAGGGCCAGATCCTCTGGGGCGACCAGCTCATGATCCTCTTCTGGCGGGAGATCCTCCCCCGCTACCCCGGCGCCACCGCCCTGGTGGAGGTCAAGTGCTCCCAGGCCCTGGTGGAGGAGATCGAGCGGCTGGGCGGCCGGCCGCAGTTCCACCGGACGGGCCATTCCTACGTGAAGAAGAGCCTGCGGGAGCTGGGCGGCCCCTTCGCCGGCGAGATGTCGGGCCACCTCTTCTTCGCCGACGGCTACTACGGCTTCGACGATGCCCTCTACGCCGGGGCCAGGCTCTGCCGGCTGGTGGCGGAGAGCGGCCGGCCGCTGTCGGCGCTGTGGGCGGACGTGCCCCGGTACCCGTCCACCCCCGAGATCCGGGTGGACTGCCCGGAGGAGCGCAAGGCCGCGGTGGTCGAGGGCGTGGTGCGGCACTTCCGGGACCGGTACGAGGTGCTGACGGTGGACGGCGCGCGGGTCCTCTTCCCCGGCGGCTGGGGGCTGGTCCGGGCGTCCAACACCCAGCCGGTGCTGGTGCTCCGGTGCGAGGGGCGCTCGACCGAGGACCTGGAGCGGGTGAAGGCGGAGATGGCCGAAGCCCTGGCCCGCTTCCCGGAGCTGGGCCCCGTAAGTTGGGAGTAGGGCGGGTCCGCGATGCAGGTATTCCATGGGCACGAGGTTCAGGCCGGGCAAGGGGGAGCCCCGCTCCCTGCCCGGCCCTGGCTTGCCGGAACAGCGGGAGACGGGGCCAGTCCCTCCCTCAGCCCCTGGCGCAACCGAGCGGCGGGGGACGGGGCCAATCCCTCCCTCAGCCCCTGGCGCACCCGAGCGGCGGGAAACGGGGCCATTCCCTCCCGTCGCCCCTGGCGCAACCGAGCGGCGGGAGACGGGGCCATTCCCTCCCGTCGCCCCTGGCGCATCGGGATGGCGGGCGCCGGGGCGTTTGGCCGGTTCGTCCTGACGGCCCTGGCGCCGCTGCCGGACGTGGAGCTGGCGGCGGTCGCCGCCCGCAGCGAGGCGAGCCGGGCCGCGGCGCTGGCGGCGTGGCGCGCGGCCCGGGAAGTGGCGGGGCTGCCGCCCGGCGCCCCCGAGGCCGTGGACGACGCCGTGGCGCTGGCGCAGCGACCGGACCTGGACGCGGTGCTGGTGGCCACGCCGCCCGACCTGCAACCGCAAGTGGCCGGGGCCGCGATCGCCGCGGGAAAGGCCCTGTTCCTGGAGAAGCCGGGGGCGCTGGCCGCGGAGCCGTTGCGGGAGCTGGCGCTGAGGGCCCGGAGCCGGGGCGTGGTCGCAGCGCTGAACTTCGTCATGCGGGCCAGCCCGCTCATCGCCTGCGTCCGCCGCTGGTACCGGGCCGGCCTGCTGGGGCTTCCGGAGCGGTGGCACGTGGAGAACTGGGCCGGCGGCGAACTGCCCCCGGACCACTGGTTCTGGGATCGCTCCCGCAGCGGCGGCGTCCTGATAGAGCACGGCGTGCACTTCTTCGACGAGGCGGCCTGGGTGCTGGGCGGTCGGCCCGTGCGGGCGTGGGGCGCCGACTGGCCCCATCCCCGCCATCCGGACGCGGCGGCACGGGCCCTGGCGGCGGTAGAGTACGCCGGGGAGCTGGACGGCCGGCCCTGGCACCTGGCCGCGACGTTCTACCACGGGTTCGTCCGTCGGCGGGACGAGCACCAGGTGCGGGAACTGGGCTTCACCGCCGGTTGGCTGCGGATCGAGGACTGGATCCCGCGCCGCCTGACCGGCGTCCTCCGGGTGGAGCCGGAGGCGGCCCGGGCGCTCCAGGAGGCCGCGGCGGACCTGGTTCGCGTGGAGGTCCGTCCCCTGCCGGACGGGCGCACGTGGGTCGAGGCGGCGGTGGCCGGCGGGGAGGCGACGTACCGGGAGATGATCCGGGAGGGGTTCGTCCGTCTTCGCCGGGCGGCGGAGGGCGAGGGCGAGCCGCTGGCGCCGCTCACGGCGGGCGTGGCGGCCCTGCAGGTCGCGGAGGCGGCATCCGCCGGCGGCTGGCGGGCCGTGGATGCATAGACGGTCGCCCTCGCCGGCGCGTGCAGGGTTCGCCGCCCCGGAGGCCGAAACTACCGTCGGGTGATCACATGCAAGTGCGCGACCCCGTCCACGGGGACATCTACCTGACCGATGTCGAAGTCCGGGTGCTCGACACCCGCGAGATGCAGCGGCTCCGCTCGATCAAGCAGCTGGGCACGGCCCACCTGGTCTTCCCCGGCTGCGTCCACACCCGGTTCGACCACAGCCTGGGCGCGCTCCACATGGCGCACCGCCTCATGGAGTCGCTCCGGCTGAACGGCTTCACGATCGCGCCCGAGGACGCGCAGCTGGTGCGGCTGGCGACCCTGGTGCACGACGTAACCCACATCCCCTACGGCCATACCTTCGAGGACGAGCGGCAGATCTTCCCGCGCCACGACGCCGGCCCTCGGCTGGAGCACTTCCTGGGCATCCAGAGCGAGCTGGGCCGGGTCCTGGCCGCGTCGGGCTACCGGGACGGGGTGAAGGCGATCCTGACCGGGCGGCCGCCCGCGCCGTGGATGGGCCAGATCGTCTCCTCCACCATCGACGCCGACCTGCTGGACTACCTGCGCCGGGACTCCTTCTTCGCGGGCCTGCGGATGAACTACGACGACCGGGTCCTCTCCTACTTCATCAAGGAAGACGGCCGGCTCCTGATCAACATGGTCAAGCACGGGCTGGACCGGCCCGACGCCCGCACGGAGATCATCCACCTGCTGCGCATGCGCTACGTCCTGACCGAGCGGCTCTACCTGCACCATGCGAAGATCGCCGCCGGTGCGATGATCTCCAAGGCGGTGGAGCTGCACACCCGGCACACCGGGCTTCGGGAAGAGGCGCTCTACGGCCTGGGGGACCAGACCTTCCTGGACCTGCTGGCCCGGCTGCCGGGGCCGGGGATAATCCAGCAGCTGGTGGAGGGGGTCATCGAGCGGCGGCTGTACAAGCGGGCGTACGTGCTCTCCGGGGACACCCTGGGCCCGGAGCGGGACGCGTTCATCGCCCGGTACGGGGGCCAGTCGGCGGCCCGGGAGGAGCTGGAGGAGCAGATCGCGAAGAAAGCCCGGCTGAAGCCGGGCCAGGTGATCGTCTACTGCCCCAAGGCGAGCTACTTCAAGGAGGTACAGGTACCAGTCCGCTCCCGCCACGGGGTCGGCCCGCTGCTGGAGCTGGACCGCTCGGGCGAGGTGGCCGCCATGGCGAGGCAGTACGAGGGGCTCTGGCGGACGTACGTCTTCTGCCCGGCCGACAAGGTGGATGCCGTGCAGCGGGCGTGTGAGAAGGTCTTTGGGTACGAGAGCGAGTACCGGTAGTTGCGGCGTGCAGACACTGCGCAAGGACATGGACGAGGCGCAGCGGCTGATGCCCAATTCCCCGGGGCTCCGCGGCCTGCTCGCGGCGGCGGCCCCGTATCACTGCAACCGGTGAACCAGAAGGCCCCGGCGGGCGGGCAGCTGCCCTTCCCGGCCGGGGCCGCTTGCGCGGTGCTCTCGCGTTACTCCCTCAACTTCGCCACCGTCACGCCGTCGCCGCCCTCGCCGACGCCGCCCAGCCGGTACGACTCCACCCGGCGGTCGTGCCGCAGGGCCTCGGTGACCGCCTTGCGCAGGGCGCCGGTGCCCTTGCCGTGGATGATGCGCACCTGCGGCAGGCCGGCCAGCACCGCGTCGTCCAGGAACTTGTCGACCCGCTCCAGGGCCTCCTCCACCATCAGGCCCCGCAGGTCGACCTCCGGCGACATCTCCCGCGCCTTGGAGACCGCCAGGCCCTTCCCGTGGGTGCGCATCCGCGCGGGCCCCCCGGCCCCCGCCGCGGGCTGCTCCTCCGACGCCCGCTCCAGGTCGGTCAGCGAGACGGTCATCTTCAGGATGCCCGCCTGCACCAGCACGTTGCCGTCGGCGTCGGGCTCGGAGAGGACGTACCCGGTGGTGTCCAACGAGACGACGCGCACCTTGTCACCGGGCTTCAGCCCCCGGGGCACCTCGCCCCGGCGGCGGGCCCGCTGCTCCTCCTCCGTGGGCTCCACGGCCTGCCGCGCCCGGGCGAGCCGGCTGCGGGCGGACTGGATGGCCTGCATCCGCTCCGCCTCCCGCTGCTCCCGCAGGGCCTGCTTCAGCTCGGCGATCACCGCCTCGGCCTCGCGGCGGGCCGTGGCCAGGATCTGCTGCGCCTGGGCCCTGGCCTTCTCCACCCTCTCGGCGGCCTTGCGCTGGGCGTCGCCGTAGCGCCGCTCGTACTCCTCCCGCATGCGCTGGGCCTCCGCCCGGAGCCGGTGGGCCTCGGCCCGCTCCTTCTCCAGCTCGGCCCTCGTGGCATGGATGCCCTGGATCAGGTCCTCCACCCGCTCCTGCTCCTGGGTCAGGAACTGGCGGGCCCGGTCGACGATGTGGGGCGAAAGCCCCAACCGCCGGGAGATCTCGAACGCGTTGGACGAACCGGGCACCCCGATGAGCAGCCGGAAGGTGGGCCGGAGCGTCTCCACGTCGAACTCCACCGAGGCGTTCTCCACCCGGCTGCGGGTATAGGCGTAGGTCTTCAGCTCCGAGTAGTGGGTGGTGGCCACCGTCTTCGCCCCGCGCTTGTGCAGGTGCTCCAGGATGGACATGGCGAGGGCGGCGCCCTCGGTGGGGTCCGTCCCGGCCCCGAGCTCGTCCAGCAGCACCAGGGCAGGGCCTTCGAGCGCGTCCAGGATGCGGATGATGTTGGTCATGTGGCCGGAGAAGGTGGAAAGCGACTGCTCGATGGACTGCTCGTCGCCGATGTCCACAAAGACCTGCTGGAACACGCCGACCCGGGTGCCGTGGCCCGCGGGCAGGTGCAGGCCCGCCTGAGCCATCAGGACGAACAGCCCCATGGTCTTCAGGGCGACGGTCTTGCCGCCCGTGTTGGGGCCGGTGATCACCAGCGTGTCGAAGGTGATCCCGATGTGGACGTCGATGGGCACGACCCGCCCCTTCAGCAGCGGGTGGCGCCCCTTGTGGATCTCCAGGATGGGCTCCCGGACCAGCTCGGGTTCGGTGCAGTCCAGGTCCAGCGAGAGCTTGCCCTTGGCCGAGGCGAAGTCGATCTGGGCCACGGCCTGCAGCGTGTCCAGGAGCGCGTCCGCCTCGCCGGCCACCAGGCTCGAGAGGCGGGCGAGGATGCGCTCCACCTCCTCCCGCTCCTTCAGGGCCAGCTCCCGCAGGTCGTTGTTCATCTCGACGATGGCCATCGGCTCGATGAAGAGCGTCGAGCCGGAGGCGGACTGATCGTGAACGATGCCGGGCACCTGTGCCCGGTACTCGATCTTCACCGGCACCACGAACCGGCCGTCGCGGATGGTCACGATCGGGTCCTGGAGGTACCTCGCGGCCGATCCCCGCACGAAGGCGTCCAGCCGCTCCTTCATGCGGTTCTGCAGGATGCGCATCGAGCGGCGGATCTCTGCCAGGGCCGGGCTGGCATCGTCCCGCACCTCGCCGTGCTCGTCCACCGCCTGCCGGATCTCCGCCTCCAGGTGGTGGAACGTGCCCAGCATGCGGGAGAGCGCCGTCAGAATCGGCAGCCCTTCCTGCTCCTCCAGGAAGCGCTTCAGCCGCCGGCTGCTGGCCGCGGTGTCCGCCACGTCCAGCAGATCGCCGGGGTCCAGCACGCCGCCGCGCACCGCGCGCTGCACGTGCGCGCGAAGGTCGCGCAGCCCGCCCAGCGGGATCGCGTGGCCACCCTCGTAGAGCCGCCGCGCCTCGCTGGTCTCCGCCTGCCGGTGCTGCACCTCCAGGAAGTCGGTCGCGGGCGCAAGCGACTCGACGACCTCCCGCCCCAGGGACGTCGCGGTCCGCTCCGCCAGCATCTCCTTGATCTTCGCGAACTCCAGGGTCCGCAGGGTGCGTTCATCCATGGCGATGATGTGTCCAAGCTCCTCTCATTTCGCAAACGGCAAATAACCGGCCCCCAGGGTTCAGACGTGGTAGACCGGATTTTGTTCCGGGGCCGGACGGGGGCCGGACGCTACCCCACCACGTCCAGGATCGCCGGGGCGATGTCCTCCAGCGAGCGGATGCGCCCGGCCACGTCGGCCGCGCCGGGCCCCCGCACGATGGTCGCCACGGGGTTGGTGGTGTGCTGCTTCACCGACAGCTCCTCGATGTTGCCGTGGTCCGACGTGATCACCAGCAGGTGATCGGGCGGCAGGGCCTCCAGCAGGCCCGCCAGGAAGCCGTCCAGCCGCTCCAGTACCCGCCGGGCCTCCGCCATGTCCTGAGCGTGGCCCGCCTTGTCGGTGAGGAAGTGCTCATACAGGGTGAAGTGGTGCTGCGCGGCCACCCGGGCCGCCCGCCGCCCGGCCTCCGCGGGGTCGACCGGATCCAGGTCATAGCCCAGCTCCCGGAGGAGGTGGTGGTCGATGTCAAAGCCGACCGCCTCCCCCCGCCGCAGCTGGTCGAAGTCACGGAAGACCTGCAGCCCGGCGGCCAGGGCGGCCACGGTGGACGCCGAGGGCCGGTAGCGCCGGTCCGGGTGCTGCGGCTGCCCCGCGGCCACCCACGCGAAGAACTCGGGCCGGAACGCGTTCAGAAAGGTGGCGGAGAGCCCCCGCTCCACCACCCGCTTGAAGATGGAATGCTCGTTCAGGATCGCCTTCAGGCTGGGGGTCGGATAGGCGTTGAGATGCCGCCCGATCGCCTGTGCCCCGTTCCGGCCGGTGAAGATGGTGGTCTGCCCCGTCGCGCTCTGAGGCAGGCCGGGAACGCCCAGGCAGGCGTCCGTGGGCACCGCGGCCACGTCGGCCCCCCGGAACGGCACCGCCCCTCGCCAGAGCGGCCTTCCGCCCAACAGGGACCGGAAGGCCGGCATCGCCGCGGTCATCAGCGGGTTGCGGTCCGGGTCGTCGTCGCCCAGGCCCAGTCCGTCAATGAAGAACATCATCACCTTCACGGTACCACCTCCGGCCATCCGGCTGCCGGGGTCGGGCATGGGCCTCGGCGGACGGCTTCCCCGCCGCGGCGATGGCGTCCCGCACCGCCCGTTCGACGGCCTCCTGCACCACGCCCGGCAGCCGGCGGGCCAGCACCCGCTCCACCACGAGCTCCACGTCCCGGGGCGTCGCCGGTCCGGCCTCCCGCTTCAAGATCACGCTGATGCCCCCGGCCTGTTCCATCCAGGCCTCCTTGACCTCCGACACGTCCTCCACCTCCTTGTGGCGGAGGGCGGTCATGAGGTCGGCCATGGACACCCGCTCTTTGAGAAGATTTCGCCTCAGCACCCGGCCATCCTTCACCAGCAGCGTGGGAAAGCCCTCGGTCCACCGCTCGAACGACTTCCAGTGGAGGTTGACGGTGGTGAGGGCCACGTGTAGGCCGCCGAGCAGCGCCACGGGGATCAGGCCGTGCAGGAAGTCGACGTCCAGCTCGCCGATGGGGATGGCGGCGACCTCGCCGATCATGATCATCATGGCCAGGTCAAACGGGGCCAGGTTGGCGATGGAGCGCTTGCCAGTCCACCGGACGACGATCATGACCAGGATGAACGTCAGGACCGTCCGCATGAGCAGCACCGGCACGTGCTGGATGAGCTCCTTCGCCCAGTCACTGGTGAAAATCTGCGCCAGGATCCACACCCTCGGTTCCACGCCCCCTTCCCGCGGGTCCCGTCGGACCGCTCCCTTAGGATACCCCGGGGAAGACGTTCGGAACGGGCGGGAACAGGGGTCAGCCGCCGGCCAGCTCCGCCGCGAGCTCCTCCCACTCCACGTAGAGCCGCTCCAGCTCGTCCCGGACGGCGTTGTATTCCGCGACGGCCTCCCGGCCCGTGGCGCTCCGGTAGATGTCCGGGTCGGCCATCCGCTCCTCCAGCTCGGCCTTCCGCTGCTCCAGCCGCTGGATCTCGGCCTCCAGCCGGCGAACCGCTTCCGCCGCCTTCCGCTCTTCCTTGCGGGAGCGCGCCGGCCTGCGCCCCGCGCCGTCCTGGCCTGCGCCCGACCGCGGCAGCTCGGCCCGCCCGTCCGCCCCGGCGGCCGCAGCCGCCTGCGCCGCCAGGAGCGCCTGCCGCTCCTTCTCCTCCCGGTACGCCGTGTAGTTGCCCTCGTAGACGGCGATGCCCTCAGGCTGGCCGAACTCCCAGACGTGGGTGGCGATCCGGTCCACGAAGAAGCGGTCGTGGGAGACAAACAGCACGGTGCCCGGGTAGGCCCGCAGCGCCTCTTCCAGCACCTGCTTGGACTCCAGATCCAGGTGGTTGGTGGGCTCGTCCAGCAGCAGGACGTTGGCGCCGCTCACCATCAACTTGGCCAGGATCAGCCGGTTGCGCTCGCCGCCGGAGCAGTCGCCGATGCGCTTCAGGGCGTCCTCGCCGGAGAAAAGGAACTGTCCCAGCAGGGAGTGGGCGTCGTACCGGGTGAAGCCCGGCAGCGCCATGATCTCCTCCAGGCAGGTGCGGCTCGGGTCCAGGTCGTCCAGGTCCTGGCTGAAGTAGCCCCGCTGGACGCCGACGCCCCAGCGGTAGGAGCCGGCGCTCGGCTGCACGAGGCCGTGGATGATCTTCAGGAAGGTGGTCTTGCCGGAGCCGTTGGGCCCCACCAGGGCGATCCGGTCGCCCTTCTGCACGGTGAGGTTGGCGTTCCGGAACAGGGTGCGATCGCCGAAGGACTTGGCCAGCCCCTCCACGACGAGCACGTCGTCCCCCGACTCGTAGTCGACATCAAAGGACAGTCTCATCGTGCGCCGCTTCACCTGCGGCCGCTCCATGAGCTCCATCTTCTCCAGCTGCCGCTTGCGGGACATCGCCTGGCCCTTGCGGTTGGCGTTGCTCCGCCACTTCTCGTAGAAGGTCCGCAGCCGCTCGGCCTCCCGCTGCTGCCGCTCGTACGCGGAGAGCCGGGCCTCCAGCCGCCGCTTCTTCTCCTCCAGGTAGTACGAGTAGTTGCCGTGGTACATGTCGCAGGTGTGGTTGTCGATCTCCAGCGTGCGGCTGATCACCCGGTCCAGGAAGTACCGGTCGTGGGAGACCAGGATGGCCGCGGACTTCACCTGCCGGAAGTAGCCCTCCAGCCACTCCACCGCCTGCAGGTCCAGGTGGTTGGTGGGCTCGTCCAGGAGCATCAGGTCGGGCTCCGCCAGCAGGATCTTCGCGAGGCCCAGGCGGACCTTCTGGCCGCCCGACAGCACCTCGACCGGCTTCTCCAGGTCCGCCTCGGTGAAGCCGAGGCCGAAGAGCACCGCCCGTGTGCGCGCCGGCGCGTCGTAGGCGCCGGCCGCCTCGTAGAGCGCCGTCACCCGGGTGTACTCGTCCATGACGGCCTGCAGGGCCTCCTCGGACTCCGCCTCCCCCATCCGGGCCTCCAGCTCCCGCAGATCCCGCTCCCACTTGGCCAGATGGCTGAACACCGACCGGGCCTCCTGGAAGACGGTCCGGCCGGGGGTGAACTCGGGGTCCTGGCTCAGGTAAGCCACCCGGGTACCGGCGGGCATGATGATCCGCCCCTCGTCGTACTCCATGCGGCCGAGCAGGATGCGCAGCAGGGTGGTCTTTCCGGCCCCATTGGGGCCCACGAGGGCCATCTTCTCGCCCTCGTTCAGCAGGAACGAGATATCCTTGAAGAGCAGGTCAACCCCCCAGTACTTGGTGAGCCCCTGCACGGTCAGAATCGCCATCGTGCAACGCTCCTTCCGTCATCCCCCGCGAAGGGCCATCACGGTTTCGGGGGACGGCAGGTGTAGGGGCCGCACAGACACGCAAAAGCCGCGGGTAAGCCCTCTTACCGCGGCGCACGAGAGGCGCGGTGGCGAGGCTTGCCGCCCTGACTGCTGGTCGTGGTCCCGTCCTGCCGTCCAAAAGGGCACACGTCCCCCTTGGTGCGCTACGCGCGTGCGGCGCAGACCGGAAGCACGACCATCAGCATCATGGCGGTCTCCTCTCCCCCCGCTTCGCATAGATTAATTTGATGATATGCTGTCGGCACCGTCCGTGTCAAGGCACGGCCGCGGCGGAGGAAGCGCAGCCCGGAGGGCCACAAGGAAAGCAGGTGTGCCTCCGCACACCTGCTTTCCTTATGGTCGGGGTGACAGGATTTGAACCTGCGACCTCACGGTCCCGAACCGTGCGC
>JAAROH010008128.1_pt1 | contig 14483 bp, 9 predicted proteins | sample 7248631 | NCBI WGS metagenome assembly JAAROH01 (sample SAMN09772309, study PRJNA484901) | compost metagenome | isolation source: Vermicomposting unit | place: India
CATATATTTGAAGTCGCTTTTTCTCTTCTTATGTGTTGTTCCCTTGCTTGAAGCGTCAGTACATATCCTCTTTTGCCGTCAACATCATTTGTTTCACCGATGATCCTTCCAGGCAATTTGCGTATAAGTTTTTTTGTTGTCGCCATAAAACCAAGATGAGGTCCGCCAAAATTGAGACTATTTCCAAGAGGCTGACCATCGCCGACTGCTATATCAGCGCCGATTTCTCCTGGAGTCTTTAAGATTGACAGAGATATTGGTTCCACGTACATTATAAGAAGTGAACCATTTTCATGAACCATTTTTTCAATATCTTCAAGGTCTTCTATTATGCCAAAGAAATTCGGATTTTGAACTATAAATGCTGCTGTGTCTCTATCCAAAGATGATTTTAGAAGCTCTAAATTTACTGTTCCATCTAAGTCGTCGATTTCAACAAGCTCAATATTACTGAACCTCATGTATGTATGAAGTACTTTTTTTACTTCAGGATTAAGTGACGATGATATAAGGACTTTTTTCCGATTTGTTGCATTAGAAGCCATTTTTGCTGCTTCACTTAAAGCAGTGGCTCCATCGTACATAGATGCATTTGATACATCCATTCCAGTAAGATTACAAATCATTGTCTGATATTCAAATATCGCTTGCAAAGTCCCTTGACTTATTTCAGGTTGATATGGAGTGTACGCTGTATAAAACTCTGGCTTTGATACTACATGTTTAACGACAGATGGAATAAAGTGATCATAAACACCTGCTCCTAAAAAGCATGTAAGTTCATCTGTGGTTTTTATCTCTTTTGATATTTCATTCATGTGATTTAACAGTTCTGGTTCGGATAAAGGACCTTTTAAGTTTAGATTTTTTTTTAAGCGAATGCTTTCTGGTATATCTACAAATAGATCTTCTATCGATTTAGCATTCACAGATTTAAGCATTTCCATCTGCTCATCGTTTGATGATGGAATGTATTGATTCATGATATCACTCCTTTTGAGGATGATTTAATTTGACTATTTGCAAAAATCGCTGTATTCTTCAGGCGACATCAGTTCATCTAGCTCACTGGGATCATTCATCTCTACGCATATCATCCAATTTTCATATGGGTCGCTGTTTAAAAGTGATGGATCGTCTGCAACAGATTGGTTAACCTCGATAACCTTGCCACTTATGGGACAATAGACATCAGATGCGGCTTTTACAGATTCTACGGTGCCAAGTGTATCTCCTGCATTTAGAATTGTGTCAACATCAGGAAGCTCTGCATAAACTATGTCACCTAAGGAGTGTTGAGCATAATCTGTTATTCCTACATATGCTTTGTCACCTTCAACTTTTACCCATTCATGATTCTTTGAATAATAAAGACCCTCTTGAATTCTCATAATAACAACCTCCTATTTTTTGTAATTTTTCTTATAAAAGTTTTTGCTTGTTACGATAGCTTTTAAAGGTTTATTTCTTATTATTATACTTATTTCATTGCCAATGTTGGCAAATTTGCTGCTTATTAAGGCCATTCCAATATTTTTCTTCAAAGTAGGCGATAAATATCCAGTTGTTACATATCCGATTTTTTCACCTTGTGCGCATACATCATAGCCATGGCGTGGTATTCCGTTTTCTATCATTTCAAAACCTACTATCTTTCTTTTTAGTCCATCTTGCTTTTGCTTAAAAAGAGCATCTCTACCTATAAAATCTTTCTCAAATTTTACAAAAGAACCTAATCCAGCTTCCAATGGGGTTATCTCATCAGAAAGTTCATTACCGTAAAGGGGAAGACCTGCTTCAAACCTTAATGTATCTCTTGCACCTAAACCAGCTGGTTTAATTCCAAATTCTTCTCCAACAGCCAAGATTTTTTCCCACATTGATTGAGCATCAACATTTTTCAAGAATATCTCAAAACCATCTTCGCCAGTATAACCTGATCTTGAGATTAGGCAATTTACTCCAGCCAAATTGATTTTGTCAAAGTGGTAATATTTCATGTCATCTAAGTTGTACTCTGTCGTTTTTTGAAGTATTTCCTGCGCTTTAGGCCCCTGCAGCGCTAGTTCAGAAACCTCATTTGATATGTTTTTTACTGCAATATTGTAGCCGCTTTTGTTTTCAAATATCCAGTTGTAATCCTTATCTATGTTGCTAGCATTGACTACCAACATGTATTTTTCATTGGAAAATTTGTAAACAAGTAAGTCATCAACTGTGGTGCCGTTAGCATAGCACATAGGAGAATACATTGCCTGATTATCACTTATCTTTGCTATGTTATTTGAGATAATGTAGTTTATGAATTTTTCAGAGTCTTTGCCTTCTATTATTAATTCTCCCATATGTGACACATCAAAAAGTCCTGCACTTTTTCTGACTGCTTCATGCTCTTTTAGTATGCTTTCATACTGTACAGGCATTGCAAAACCTGCAAAATCTATCATTTTTGCCCCGTATTTCAGGTGTGTTTCGTAAAGAGGTGTTTTTTTAAGATTATTGTCCAAATAGCTCATTCCTTTCTATTTAAAAGTAGAAAACAAAAAAAGGAATATGAAGATAAGTGTCATCATCATATTCCTCTGTATCTAGACCTGAGAGTTTCTACACAAAGGTATTGCCCCATCGGTGCCAAATGGCTTTCCAGAGTCCCATCAAATAGCGATTAATTTGCCTGAGAGATTTTATGAGGCCATGACACACCTCATATTGCTCCTTCGGCCACCATTACAGGTGTCTCTCGCTATTCTCATTTGGATGATATTAAATTCGTACTACTAGTATATTATAGTGTAGTGAAATTATTAATTCAATATATTTTAATACGTTTTGCAAATTAAAGGTTTTTATATTTTAAAAACAAATAAAATTCAGTTTACAAGAACTGAAGTTAGTGATATAACGTTCTAATAAAGAATACAATGTTTTGAAGGAGAATGAAAAAAACAAAATATAATATGCGTATTTATTTAATCTCTTATTTGCTTTATCCAAACTTATTGGAGATATGTCAATATTCCGTTAAATATGGCTAATGCAATTTTGCTTTTATAATCAATATCCCTCAGATGTGCGTCATCTAATCGGCTGTTTTCGATACCGGGTATGACTGTAACTGTAGCGGCGTCTTTCCTTGTGCCATTATATTTTGTCGGATGCATGCCTAGGTTATCCAAGGGAGATTTTCTTTCTATGGATTTATTCAGCAATTCTGCAAGTTTTTTAGACTTTTCATTGTCTTTGTCATAGTAGACTTTAAAACCACTTTCGTTTTTTGTCGATATTTCTGTCGTTAGGTTAATAATCACATCACCTTTAAAATCACCATTCGATATATTTTCGCTATAATTAATCATTGAAATTAATACATCTGCTTCTAATAGAGTAAGTAATTCTTTTGTTTTTTTTGAAATATCCATCATTGGTATATGCGATGATAGATTCGTTGGACTTTTTGTTGTCTTTTTATATACGGGATTTAAGATTATCTTTTTTCCTTTAAGAATATTTTTTAAAGGTGTTCTATCAACAAAAAAGTTTAATTTTGCTGGAATTCCGTCTATAGATTCTATTTCATAACTTGTTTCCGTTGATAAATCAATTTTAACTTCTACATTATTGTCATTGGAGCTTATGAAGATTTTATTGATTATCCCATCGTCAATTGCATAAGAACCACTTGGCATATTAAGTAAGACATCATGAAATCTCATTTTATAATTTTTGCCTTCTTTTTTTACTTCATATTCCGGAATGACAGAGGAAAAATCAAAACCTATTAAGCTTTTGTTGTCTTTAATACAAGGATTGACAGCTTTTGTATCAAGTCTTACATTAGTTAATACATTAATCAAATAAAAAATCTCCTTTCTCTTATATTATTGACATAAATTTGATATAAATGTGATATAATTATTGTGTACAATCTTAATATATCACAAAATCAAAAAAATGGAAGTAAATTTTATGGGGGTTATATTAATTGACGTACGGCAAGATTCCAATAAGAACCCATATTATAACGAAAGATGACAATATAGTAGATGTCGTCTCAAAGTATACGAGAAATATTGCTGAAGAAGGAGATCTCATAGCTATCGCAGAAAGTGTTGTAGCTATAACACAGGGAAGAGCATACCTTCCGGAAGAGATAAAGGTAGGATTATTAGCTAGGATTTTGTGTAGATTTACAGGTAGAAATGGCAGTTTGACTTCGCCGCAGGCGATGCAATGTGCGATTAATGAAGTAGGATGGCTTAGAATTCTTGTGGCTTCATTGATAAGTGCAATAGGAAAGATATTTAAAAAGAAAGGGCTTTTTTTCAAAATAGCAGGAAGAAAAGTAGCTCTTATTGATGATGTTGCCGGAACAATGGCCCCATACCACAGATACATAGTGTTAGGACCTGCCGATCCTGATTTAGTGTGCAATGAGATAAAAGAAAAGACAGGTGTCGATGCTGTCATAATTGATGCTAATGACTTGCACTGTGCTGATTGCATTGGTGCATCGAAAGGCGTCTCAAAATCGTATGCTGAAAAGCTGTTTTTAGACAATCCATCAGGAAATTCTGAGCAGCAGACGCCGATTGTTGTAATTAAATCGTATAAAGAGCAGAAACTTGAAAGCTTAAACGATGTAAGAAGCGAAAAAGAATTGCATGAGATTTTGCAAAATTAATTAAGATATGTAATAAAGATTAATAATATATCAACTATAGTAAATCTTTTTGTGAGCAAGTATAGATGCATTTTTCTATAGTTGATTTTTTTTATTTTGTGCAATTAAGCATTCATGCAATAAATCGAGATTAATAAACAAAATATATAATAGATATCGATGGAATGAAAATGTATAGCTTTAATTGAGCTTTATATGGCTAAATTAAAGCTTTAATCTGTCAATTAATAATGTTATACTGGAGAAAAATGTATGAGGTGATTTTTATGCCGTTATGAAGTTTAATGCGAAATTTATTATAGAGAGAATTATTAACTATAAGGAGGTGTGAAACCTGTTTAATACAGGTTTGCTGCTTTGAAGATTGATGATATATTTAGATTGACAGAAGATGAACTATTTAGTGAACTGAATACATCTATAAAGGGTCTTTCTACAGATGAAGTAAATGAGCGACTTCAGAAATATGGATACAATGAAATAAAAGAAGTCAAAAAATCATCAATGCTGTCTAGGTTTATAGCAAATTTTACTCATTTATTGGCAATACTCCTTTGGATAGCCAGCATACTTTCTTTTATTGGAGGAATGCCGCAGCTAGGATGGGCAATAATACTTGTCATAATCGTAAATGCTTTATTCAGCTTTTGGCAGGAATTTAAAGCAGAGCAGGCTACAGAAAGTCTTAAAAAGATGTTGCCATCGTACGTGAAAGTGATAAGAAATGGTCGTCAGGAGCAAATTTTAGCACGGGAGTTAGTACCTGGAGATCTTATATACCTTGAAGAAGGCGATCACGTGCCGGCTGATGCTAGGCTTATAGAGGCTTTTGAAATGCGGACTATTAATGCTGCATTGACTGGAGAATCTGAGCCTGTTAGAAGAACATCTGATGTAGTTTTAGATGAAGATGTCTCACTGTTGCAGTCACCAAATATAGTGTTTATGGGAACAAATGTAGCATCAGGTTCTGGAACGGCAGTAGTTTATGCAACAGGCATGAATACGCAATTTGGCAAAATTGCCTCTTTAACGCAGACAATAAGTGTAGAACAGAGCCCGCTTCAAAAACAGTTGACGAGAGTTGCAAAGGTTATTGCACTTTTATCTCTTGTGATGGGGGTATTCTTTTTCCTCCTGGGCTTGTTTATGGGAAGGTCCTTAGTCGATACATTTATGTTTGCAATAGGCATTATTACTGCTAATGTGCCTGAAGGATTGCTGCCGACAGTGACATTAGCGCTTGCCATGGGTGTACAGCGAATGGCTAAAAGACATGCGCTTGTAAAAAAACTTTCCAGTGTTGAAACGTTGGGGGGAGCGACTGTCATCTGTACAGATAAGACAGGTACGCTGACGCAAAATGAAATGACAGTCAGAGAAATCTGGACCCCAGTTGCATTTTACAATGTAAGCGGTGTTGGATACGAGCCGAAAGGCGACTTTTATGTGGATGACAAAAAGATAGACAGCAAAAATCTTCCTAATGAGTTGTCATTGCTATTAAAAATAGGTTTGCTATGCAACAACAGCCGGTTAGTTAGGCCTACGGATGAGAACCCGTCTTGGAGTATAATTGGTGACCCAACCGAAGGTTCATTAGTGGTACTGGCGGAGAAAGCAGGATTTACATTAGAAGAAATGTTGAGGGAATATCCAAGGATATCTCAACTTCCTTTTGATTCCAGGCGGAAAAGGATGACTTCTATTCATAAGTATGGAAAAGAAATCTACGTATTTACTAAAGGTGCGCCAAAAGAAACACTTTCAGTTTGCAGCTACATTTTTAAGGGCAGCGAAGTGGTAAAGAAATTAGAACAATCGGATATCGATAATATAATAAAGCAGAATGACAAATTTGCTGAATCCGGGCTTAGAGTACTTGCAATGGCATATAAAATAATGGATAATGAGAATAAAGAATATACAGTAGAAGATACAGAAACTGACTTAATCTTCGTCGGATTAGTAGCTATGATGGATCCACCGAGGCCTGAAGTTGAATTGGCTGTTAAACAGGCTCATAAAGCTGGCATAAAGATTATCATGATAACGGGCGACTACGGATTAACAGCAGAATCTATTGCTAGGAGAATTGGCATAGTAAAAGGACCTCGCCCAAGGATAATAACTGGCAATGAACTTGATAAAATGTCAGATGAAGATTTGAAGAAAGAATTGAAGAATAAAGAAATCATATTTGCCAGAGTTGCTCCAGAGCACAAAATGAAAGTTGTTGCTGCATTAAAAGAAATGGGTGAAGTTGTTGCTGTTACTGGTGACGGTGTTAATGACTCACCTGCATTGAAAAGGGCTGACATAGGTATTGCAATGGGTAAATCAGGTACTGATGTTGCAAGGGAAGTTGCAACTATGGTCTTGACAGATGACAATTTTGCTAGCATAGTTAATGCTATTGAAGAAGGCAGAGCGGTTTACGACAACGTAAGGAAATTTATAACATACATTTTTGCGCATTTGACACCAGAGGCTATACCTTATATACTGTTTTCTCTATTTAATATTCCTGTCCCAATAACGGTAATGCAGATATTAGCAATAGATTTAGGAACGGAGACGCTGCCGGCTCTTGCACTTGGAGTTGAGCCGCCTGAACCGGGTGTTATGGATAGGCCACCTAGATCACCTAAAGAAAAATTATTAAACTTGTCCCTATTCCTAAGAGGGTATGTTTTACTAGGAATAATTAGCTCGATAGCAGTTCTATCAGGCTATTTTTGGGTTTTATTAAGCGGAGGTTGGCACTGGGGCGAGACGCTTCCACTGACAGATCCACTGGCGAGAAAAGCTGCTACAATGAGCTTCTTAGGGATAGTTATTATGCAGGTGGCTAATGTGTTTGCCTGCCGCACTGAAGTTGCTTCTATGTTTAGCGTCAGTTTCTTTAAAAATAGATTATTAAATATTGGCGTAATATTTGAAATAGTACTTACTGCATTGCTTATATATATTCCGTTTTTGCAGAAAATATTTGACACGTACCCAGTTTCATTAAAGCACTGGCTGTTTTACGTAGCATTTATGCCGATACTTATTGGGGCAGAGGAGATCAGAAAATATTTCTTGCGCAAAAAAATTGCATTAAATGAAAAGGAGGTGAAAGGCTCTATATGAGCCTGATTTATGAATATAATTGTTGCAGGATGCGGCAGGCTTGGTGCTGAGTTAGCTCAGATATTAGATTCTGACGGTAATCATGTTGCTGTTATAGATAGAGACAAAGATGCTTTTAAAAGATTGAAGTCGTCTTTTAAAGGTGAATTTATAGAGGGGATTGCATTTGACAAAGCTACTTTAATAAAAGCTGGCATTGAACATGCTGATGCTGTTGCTTCTACTACTAATGGCGATAATACTAATATTGTTACAGCTTTGATTGCAAAAAAGAAATTTAAAATACCAACGATAGTAGCCAGGATATACGATCCTATTCGAGCGGAAATATACAGAAAAATGGGTATAAATACGGTTTCACCTACTTTGTGGGGCGCAAATAAGATAAAAGATTTGATATGTCATCCTGATCTTTTTAGAGTATCGTCGTTTGGAAGTGGTGAAGTAGAAATAATTGAAACGGAAGCGACAGCATTCTTGGATGGCCGTCATGTAAGAGATATAGCTATACCATCTGAAATAAATGTTGTCAGTATAGTCAGAGACGGCATAGCACTTATACCAACGCATAGTACGACTTTTAAAAAAGGCGATAAAATATTTATAGCTTTAACAGCTTTCGGGAAGACAAAGATAAAACAAATGCTTATGTCGTAGAGATTTTAATAGGAGGTGAAAGAACCTGACGGGAACAATGCAATAAAGTTTCCAAATAGCAGGTTACGATATGTCGATAATGATTGTTGGTGCTGGACGATTAGGTTCATACCTAGCTCAATTGATGGAGGAAAGAAATGAGAAAGTCGTTGTTGTTGAAAAAGATGAGTCTAGAATTGAAAAACTTAAAAGAGAATTAAAGTGCAATATTGTAGTTGGAGATGGCTGTAATTCAGATACATTAAAAAAGGCAGGGATTATCGGTACTGAGATAGTTGTTGCGGCAACTGGCCATGATGAAGATAATCTTATAATATGCCAGCTTGCCAAGTATGAATTTGGTGTATCAAGGGTGGTATCCAGGATAAACAATCCAAAAAATGAGTGGCTTTTTACAAGGGATATGGGCATTGATGCAGCCGTCAGCAGTGCCAGAATTATTGCAAAATTAATTGAAGAGGAGACAGAAATCAGCGGGCTTACGACTGTAATGAATCTTGCAGAGGGAAAAATATCCATTGTCAGAAGCATGGTGGAGAAAGATTCAAAAGCTGCAAATAAGATGATTAAAGATTTGATGCTTCCCGGTAACTGTGTGATAATGTCGATAGTCAGAAGTAATAAAGTTTTGTTGCCAAATGGCAGCACGTATATTTTGCCTGGCGATGAGGTTTTAAGCGTTGTTAGCGATGAGAGCAAAGAAAAATTGAAAGATCTGTTTGATGTGTAATAAAAATAAAATTAAGGTTGATAGCACTTATTTGCTATTAACCTTTTTTGTTTTTGTATGCTGACTGGTCATTAAAAATTTTAAATAATTTATAAAAAAACATGGAGGAATTTTCATATGTGTGTAGAAATAATATAATAATAAAAATATTATTTAATATAAGGAGATGGTCTAATTGAATTCCTATCTTTTTCTAATCTATGGAGTTGTTATTATTGCAGCTCTTGCCATCATTGGTTTTATTAGGTTTATTTTTACACAAGATAAAGGTGACGAGAAGATGCAGCAGATTTCAGACTCCATAAAGGAAGGCGCAATGGCTTTTCTAAACAGGCAGTATAAAACGATAACAGTGCTGGCTTTGATTGTGGCTGTTTTAATCATAATAGCAAATTATTACGGTCATCAATCAGAAGGAGCAGGTGCTGCTATTAGCTATGCATGGCATGTAGGATTGGCCTTTATATCGGGAGCTTTGTGCTCAGCTATATCAGGCTACATAGGCATGTACATGGCAGTTAATTCAAATGTTAGGGCAGCAAGTGGTGCAAGAAAAGGTCTTAATAAAGCATTACAGATTGCTTTAAGAGGAGGAGCAGTGACAGGCCTTGCAGTGACTGCGTTGTCTCTGTTTGGGGTTGCTACTTTGTTCTTTGCATACGGTGGAGCATCAGGTCAGCAAGAATTGGTAAAAAATGCTCCATCATTGATAGTAGGCTTTGGATTTGGTGCTTCATTTGTAGCATTGTTTGCACAGCTAGGCGGTGGTATTTATACAAAAGCTGCTGATGTTGGTGCAGACCTTGTCGGCAAGGTAGAAGCGGGCATTCCAGAGGACGACCCAAGAAATCCTGCAGTAATCGCTGATTTGGTTGGCGATAACGTTGGAGACTGTGCCGGAAGAGGAGCTGACCTTTTCGAGTCAACAGCCGCTGAAAATATAGGTGCAATGATATTGGGTGTAGGCTTGTATCCTGTCTTTGGATTAAAGGGAATACTGTTTCCACTAGTGGCTCGTGCTATCGGTATTATTGCTTCAATTATTGGAATTGTATTCGTAAACACAAAAGATGAATCAAAAGATCCTATGATAGCTTTAAACAAAGGATATTTTATTACGACAATAGTAAATCTAATTGTTCTCTTCTTTGCAGTGAAGGTTATGCTTTCCGGACATTTGTCAAATGGCTCTGAAGTTAACTATTTACTTCTCTATGGTGCAGCAGTTGCAGGTATATTATTAAGCTATGTGTTTGTATTTTTGACAAATTACTACACTTCTATGAGTAAAAGACCAGTTCAAGAAATTGCAAAGGCTTCAACAACCGGAGCTGCTACAAATATAATCACAGGTATTTCTGTAGGTATGGAGTCTCCGGCACTTCCTGTACTGTTTATTTCAGCAGCAATAATTATTGCATATAGGTTTGGTCAGCTTGCACTTCCTAATATAGCCACGGCAGGCTTCTACGGTACTGCTATAGCTACAATGGGAATGTTATCTACAACTGCTTATATATTAGCAATGGATACATTTGGACCTATCACTGACAATGCTGGTGGAATCACTGAAATGTCCGAAGCTCCTGAGTCAGTTAGGCTTGTGACAGATAGACTTGATGCATGTGGAAATACGACAAAAGCTTTGACAAAAGGATATGCAGTAGGATCTGCAGCTTTAGCTACTTTCTTGCTTTTCTCTGCATACCTTGATGAAGTAAAGAAGATACTCGGCAAACCTATCGATTCTTGGTTTGCTGTAGATATAGGTAAACCTGAGGTTTTCATAGGAGCATTTATAGGAGCTATGATAGTATTTCTCTTCAGCTCTACAGCTATAAGAGCTGTTGGCAAAGCAGCCCAGTATGTCATACTGGAGGTAAGAAGGCAATTTAAAGAGAATCCAGGCATAATGGAAGGCACATCAAAGCCAGACTATGCAAAAACAGTAGACATTGTTACAAAAGGCGCATTGAAAGAGATGGTCATTCCAGGACTTATAGTCGTTGTTGCGCCGATACTAGTTGGAATTATACTTGGCAAAGAATCTGCAGCAGCTTTTTTGATGGTTGGCACTATTTCAGGCGTAATAATGGCGTTGTTCTTGAATAACGGCGGCGGTGCTTGGGATAATGCTAAAAAATATATTGAATTAGGTAATTATGGTGGCAAAAAGTCTGAAGCTCATAAAGCAGGTGTCGTAGGTGATACAGTAGGTGATCCATTTAAAGATACAGCAGGTCCTTCATTGCACGTTTTGATAAAACTTATAAGCACTATCACGTTGGTATTTGCATCTTTGTTTAGATAAAAATTGTAAATATGTTGCAAGTTTTAAGGTGGAGTTTAAATGCTCCACCTTTTTATGTTGTACTAATCAATTAAGCTGGAGATGAATGTGGAAATGTTTTTTTATATTTGTATTGACGTACCTATATAACAATGATATACTATATATTGGTGTTGTGATATTTATATACACAATATATAGAGTTAATATTGGAAAATTTCAGATATGTGTGCTTATTTAATTAACTCATTAAATTGGTGCAGCTTTTAGGTGGGATTATTTTTACGGAAGATAATTTAATGGAGGGTTTAAATTGGAAAACGCAATGAAGGTTATTAAAAGAAATGGTATGGAAGAAGAATTCAACAAGGAAAAGATTGCAAATGCTATATACAAGGCGTTTGAAGCAGTCGATGAAGGAGAATACAATGATGCCTTAAAGATAGCGGATGAAGTCACAAAATACATAGAAGAAAATTTTGATGGACATGCAAATGTGGAACAGATTCAGGACATTGTAGAGCAATTTTTGATAAAACATGGATTTGCAAAAGCGGCAAAAGCGTACATATTGTACAGAAAACAACATCAGGACATAAGAGAATTTAAAAACATGTTTATGGACATTGAAAAAATGGTGGATGAATACATAGGTAAGCTTGACTGGAGAGTAAATGAAAACAGCAACATGAGCTACTCTCTCCAAGGCTTGAATAATCACATAGCAAGTACGATAACGGCTAATTACTGGTTGAATAAGATATATCCAAAAGAAGTAAGAGATGCCCATGTAAATGGTGATTTGCATATCCACGATTTAAGCCTTTTATCAGTGTACTGTTGCGGATGGGATTTGAAAGATTTGCTTATTTCGGGTTTTACAGGTGTAGAGGGAAAAGTTCAAAGTAAGCCACCTAAGCATTTTAGATCAGCATTAGGTCAAATTGTCAACTTTTTCTATACGCTTCAAGGTGAAGCGGCAGGTGCACAAGCATTTTCTAATTTTGATACTTATTTAGCTCCATTTATATATTACGATAAGTTATCGTATAAAGAAGTCAAACAGTCCTTGCAGGAATTCATATTCAACATAAATGTTCCAACAAGAGTAGGATTTCAAACTCCATTTACAAATATAACGATGGATCTCGTCGTTCCTGATATATTGGCTGATGAGCCTGTAGTAATAGGCGGTAAGCCTATGAATAGGACATATAAAGAATTTCAAAAAGAGATGGACATGTTAAATATGGCCTTTGCGGAAGTCATGATGGAAGGTGACGCAAATGGCAGAATATTTACTTTTCCTATACCAACGTACAATATTACAAAAGATTTCGACTGGGAAAGTCCTGTTATAGATAAAATTATGGAGATGACTGCAAAGTACGGCCTTCCCTATTTCAGCAATTTTGTCAACAGTGATCTAAACCCAGAAGATGCAAGATCAATGTGTTGTCGTTTAAGGCTTGATAATAGAGAGCTGAGAAAGCGGGGTGGCGGACTTTTTGGTGCTAATCCTCTTACAGGATCAATTGGCGTCGTAACGATAAACATGCCAAGAATTGGGTATTTATCAAATTCAAAAGAAGAGTTCTTTGAAAGATTAGGAAAACAGATGGATATAGCGAGAAAGAGCCTTGAGATAAAAAGAAAAGTGCTGGAGAATATGACTGAAATGGGATTATATCCATACTCAAAGTTTTACTTGAGGGATATAAAAAAGAGGTTTGGCTCATACTGGCAAAACCATTTTAATACAATAGGATTAATTGGCATGAATGAAGCACTTTTAAATTTCATGGGATGTGGTATTACAAGTGAAAAAGGCAGAAATTTTGCTATAGAAGTTTTGGATTTTATGAGAAATAGATTAGAAGACTATCAGATAGAGTCAAATTACCTTTATAACCTTGAAGCATCACCTGCTGAAGGTGCGTCGTACAGACTGGCGAAAAAAGACAAAGAGTTTTATAAAGACATCATCACTGCAGGAGGAGATGTGCCGTATTACACAAATTCTACACAGCTTCCTGTCGACTTTACAGATGACATATTTACGGCTCTTGATTTGCAGGATGAGCTTCAGACAAAATACACAGGTGGGACTGTATTTCACGGCTTTTTAGGTGAAAGCATAAGCGATCCAAGTACTTGCAAAGAATTAGTAAAGAAGATAGCATACAACTATAGGCTTCCTTATTATACCATTACGCCTACATTCTCCATATGCGACAACCATGGCTATATATCAGGAGAACATTTTAACTGTCCGCAATGTGGCAATGAATGCGAAGTATACAGCAGGGTTGTGGGATATTACAGACCGCTTCAAAACTGGAATGAAGGCAAAAGAGAAGAGTTTTCTGATAGGAAGGAATTCGCAATATGATATATGATTACATGATGGTGTCGTTGGCAGATTATCCTGGAAAGGTTGCATCTACTGTTTTTACAAGTGGATGCAACTTTACATGTCCTTACTGCCACAACAGCCAATTGATTGATTTGCAGAAACCTATAAAAAGTGAAGAAGAATTTATAGATTATCTAAAGAAAAGAAAAAATCTCATAGATGGCGTTTGCATAACAGGCGGAGAGCCTACACTTTGGAAAGACTTGAAAAACTTCATTAAAACAATAAAAGATTTGGGATTCAGCGTCAAGCTGGATACAAATGGTTCCAGGCCTAATGTAATAGAAGATTTGCTTAATGATAATCTTTTGGACTACATTGCTATGGATGTAAAAGCACCTAAAAATAAATACGGTTTATTCGTAAAAAACAATGAAGATATAGGGAGAATTGTAAAAAGCATTGATTTAATTAAAAACTGTGGAATAGATTATGAATTCAGGACGACTGTAAATAAAAAATTGCTTTCTACAGATGATTTTTTATCTATAGCAAATATGATATCTGTTTGCAAAAGATATGTACTACAAAGATACAAATACTCAGAAGGCGTATTAAATAAAGATTTGTGCGG
>JAAROH010008129.1_pt1 | contig 14475 bp, 19 predicted proteins | sample 7248631 | NCBI WGS metagenome assembly JAAROH01 (sample SAMN09772309, study PRJNA484901) | compost metagenome | isolation source: Vermicomposting unit | place: India
TGCCTGCCTGTCACGCAGGAGATCGCGGGTTCGATTCCCGTCGGGACCGCCATTACAACAATATACGAACAACTAACGAAACGTTCAACGTTTCGTTTTTTTATTTTATGAATATCTTGGATAAGCTAAACATATGCGGTAAACTATACAAGAGGATTGAATTGGATTCTTTAGGAGAGCATCTTTTAAAGAAAGAGGTTTTATATGTCAATTCAGGATGAATTTGAGTTTATCCGAAGTATTCGGCCAGCACATTATTTTCATGAAGGCCTTGTTGTCGGAATAGGTGACGATGCCGCAGTTTACACACCGAATAAAGGTTTTCAGCAAATAGTCTGCACAGACACAATGGTCGAAGGGGTTCATTTTTTACGTAAAACAATGGAGCCTTTTGATATCGGCTTTAAATGTTTGGCAGTGAACATTAGTGATATTGCCGCAATGGGCGGGATTCCAAAGTATTTTTTAGTTTCCATTGCGATTCCCTCTCGATGGCACGAGAAAGACTTACAATCTATATACAAAGGAATGGCAGATGCCGCAGAAAAATATAAAGTGGATTTAATCGGTGGAGATACTGTTTCTATTGCTGATCACCTCGTCATCACCGTCACCTTGATTGGAGAAGTTGAACGCGGGAAAGCCCAATTGAGAAGCTCAGCAAGACCGGGGGATGTGGTTTTTGTTACGGGTACTCTGGGGGATTCAGCTGCTGGATTGCACCTTCTATTAAACGATGAGTTCAATTTGCCGGAGGACGATTATCAATATTTAGTATCTCGCCATAGACGTCCGAAGCCGCAAGTAAAAGCGGGCAGGATTATTTCTGAAGTGGATCGGGCGAGCCTTAATGATATTAGTGACGGTATTGCAAGCGAATTGAATGAGATAGCTGACATGAGCAACGTACAAATCGTCGTACATAAAGATCTTCTTCCATTAAGTGATTCAATACAATTATTGCCGTTAGAAAAGCAATTTGAGTGGGCTATCACTGGAGGAGAAGATTTTGAACTGGTAGGGACGACTTCTAAACATTCCTTTGAAGTGTTGAAAAAAAAATGCGAGCAAGAAGGAATACGCATAACGAAGATCGGAGAAGTATTTGAAGGCAGCCCATCGGTTTATTTGCAAGAAAAAAATATTCGCAAACGGCTACTAAGCAAAGGCTACAATCATTTTAAAAAAGGTGATTCATTTGGATCAATTTGAAATAAAAACGACAAATCCTGAAGAGACAGGGAATATGGCGATGAAGCTGGCTCAGCACTTACAAGCGGGCGATGTGATTACGCTTGAAGGAGATCTTGGAGCAGGCAAAACTACATTTGTGAAAGGACTGGCAAAAGGTTTGGGCATTGGCAGAACAGTGAACAGTCCTACTTTTACAATCATGAAGGAGTATACAGACGGCAGACTGCCGCTTTATCATATGGACGTTTATCGGATTGAAAATAGCGATGAGGATTTAGGGTTTGATGAGTTTTTTGATGGAGACGGTGTAACAGTTGTAGAGTGGGCGCAATATATAGAAGATCAACTGCCGGAGGAAAGACTGGATATATTCATCCGTTACATTCAGGACAATGCAAGATCTCTAATTTTTAGGCCGAAGGGAAAAAGATATATTAAGCTGTGTAAGGAGTTTTTCACTGATGACGGTATTAGCGATTGATACATCAAACGACTGTTTAGGCATTGCGTTAGTAGACGAAACTAAAATTATTGGCGAATATATGACGAACTTGAAAAAAAACCATTCTGTTCGTGCAATGCCGGCAGTTGATTATCTTTTGAAAGAGTGCCACGTTCAGCCCAGCGACTTAACAAAGATTGTGGTTGCCCAAGGTCCTGGCTCTTATACTGGTGTGCGAATCGGTGTAACAATTGCTAAGACGCTTGCATGGGCTAGAAACATTCCTTTAACGGGCGTTTCCAGTCTTGAAGTGCTTGCGCTGAACGGGCGTTTTTTTGACGGATTGATTTGCCCTTTATTTGATGCAAGAAGAGGACGAGTTTATACCGGGCTGTATGAATTTAAAGAAAACATACTTTGTGTGAAAGAAGACAGAAATATTCTGCTAGAAGATTGGTTGAATGAAATAAAACAGCTCAAAAAGCGGGTGCTCTTTTTAGGGAATGATGTTTCTCTTCATTTAGATCTGATCAAAGAAATAATGGGTGAGTTGGCAGTCATCGGGGATCCGTCATTGCACCAGCCGCGTCCGGGATTGCTAGGTTTGATGGGAATGACTAGAGAAGCAGTCAATGTTCATCAGTTTGTGCCAAATTATTTAAGGTTAGCAGAGGCGGAAGCGAAATGGATCGAGCAGCAAAAAACGTCAACATGATTAATAATCAAGTAAATGTTCGAAAAATGACAGTTGAAGATATACATCGTGTTTATGAAATCGAACAGCTGTCATTTTCGGTTCCTTGGACAAAGGAATCATTTTATCGGGAATTGGTCCATAATCATTTTGCTACTTATTTAGTAATAGAATATGAAGGAAAAGTTGTAGGGTATTGCGGTTTATGGGTGATTGTTGATGATGGGCAGATTACCAATATTGCTATTTCTCCAGCGTATCGGGGAAAAAAGCTGGGAGAGACCCTGCTTAGAAGCGTTTTAAACGTAGCAAAAGAAAAAGGAGCCAAAACCGTTACATTAGAAGTCCGAGTTTCGAATACGGTTGCGCAATCATTATATAAGAAATTGAATTTTGAACCAATCGGAATCCGGGAAAACTATTATACGGATAACCAAGAAGATGCGATATTAATGCAGGTGAATTTATAATGAAAGATCGATTAATTTTAGGAATTGAAACAAGCTGTGATGAAACAGCAGCTGCCATTGTGAAAAACGGAAAAGAAATTGTTGCACAAGTCGTTGCTTCCCAAATTGAAAGCCATAAACGTTTTGGCGGAGTCGTTCCAGAAATCGCTTCACGCCATCATGTCGAGCAAATTACTCTCGTATTAGAAGAAACGTTAAAACAGGCGAATCTTTCGTATCACGATTTGAACGCCATAGCCGTGACAGAAGGACCGGGGCTGGTTGGTGCATTATTGATTGGAGTCAATGCCGCAAAGGCTTTAGCTTTTGCGTATGATCTTCCACTAATCGGAGTACATCATATTGCAGGACACATTTATGCAAACCGTCTTGTGAAAGAATTTTCTTTCCCGCTGATTGCATTAGTTGTTTCCGGCGGCCATACAGAGCTTGTCTATATGAAGGAGCACGGTTGTTTTGAGGTGATTGGGGAAACACTTGATGATGCAGCAGGAGAGGCTTATGATAAAGTAGCGCGAACATTAAACCTGCCTTATCCGGGCGGGCCTCATATCGACAGGCTAGCACATGAAGGAACTGCTTCCATTGATTTGCCGCGAGCATGGCTTGAAGAAGGCTCGTTTCATTTTAGTTTCAGCGGGCTGAAGTCAGCGGTGATTAACACTCTTCATAACGCGGCGCAAAGAGGGATCACGATAGATCCGAAAGATATGGCTGCAAGTTTTCAGCAAAGTGTTGTAGAAGTTTTAGTGGAAAAAACTGTTCGTGCCAGTGAGAAGTATCAAGCTAAGCAAGTTCTTTTATCAGGCGGAGTAGCGGCGAATAAAGGATTAAGAACTGCTATGGAGGTAGCATTCAAAAAGAAAAAAGGGATCGACCTTGTCATTCCACCATTGTCCTTATGCACAGATAATGCGGCCATGATTGCAGCTTTCGCTGATGTACTTTATGAAAAAGGAATTTTCGGTGATTATCGTATGAATGCTCATCCTGGATTGGAATTAACGTCATATATATAAAGGCAAAATAGGGTCGAATGAACAGCGGCCCTATTTTTTTATTTTAACCACAGGTTATCCACAAAGAAAATCTTCATTTTGGATAAATAAGACGAAACGTTGAAATAGAAGAAGAAAAAATAAGGTGAAACATGTGGATAACTAAAGGGGTTTGTTGTGGATAATGTGAACAAATAAGAAAAATATTATAAGGTAAGGAACTAATGATGTGGATAACTGTTTGAGAGAAACATGCTGAAGGAAACAAAATAAATAAAAAACCGGCATGAGCCGGTTATTCAGAAAGAAGTGATTCCCATTCCTCTATCAGCTGATCTAGTTGTTCCGTTAACATGACATTTTGATCATGAAGTTTTTGAGCTTTTTCATGATCTTGGTATATATTTGGATCGCAAAGCATTTCATTGTTTTCAGCGATCGCTTCTTCAATTTCTGCTATTTTGTTTTCAAGTTCTTCAATGCGGCGCTGTCTTTGCCGTTCCTTTTTTTTCAATATTTTTTCTTGTTCATAAGATAATTTTCCTTGTTTTTGCTCTTTGGTTTCGATAGTTGGTTCTTTCAACTGTTCAAGCTCGATCATCTCCGCTTTTTTTGCAATGTAATAATCATAGTCCCCGATATATTCGGCAATGCCTTCTGTGGATAATTCAAAAATTTTGGTCGCGATTTTGTTGATAAAATAACGATCGTGCGAAACAAACAAGATTGTTCCAGGAAAATTTATCAGAGCGTTTTCCAATACTTCTTTGCTGTCGAGATCCAGATGATTCGTAGGTTCATCCATGATGAGAAAGTTAGCTTTTTTTAGCATTAATTTCGCTAAAGCGAGCCGAGCTTTTTCTCCTCCGCTTAAAGACGAGACGGTTTTCAGCACTTCATCTCCTGAAAAAAGGAAATTCCCTAAAACCGTTCGGATTTCTTTTTCTGTTTTTTCGGGATAGTCATCCCACAATTCATCTAAAACCCGTTTAGATGAAGACAAATCCGCTTGTTCCTGGTCATAATATCCGATTTGGACATTAGATCCAAACTGAATTTTTCCGCTCAGCGGCTTTAAGCGGTTGATGATCGTTTTTAATAAGGTAGATTTTCCAACTCCGTTTGGCCCTATTAAGGCAATTGAGTCCTTCCTGTTGATCGAAAAGTTAATATTTTTCACGATCGGAGTTTTTTGATCGTAGGAAAGGGACAAATCAATGGCTTTTAACACGTCATTGCCGCTTTGCTTTTCGATTTCGAAGGAAAAGCTGGCTGACTTCTCGTCCCCAGCGGGCCTGTCCAGTATTTCCATTTTCTCAAGCATTTTCCTTCTGCTTTGCGCACGTTTCGTTGTCGATGCTCTTGCTAAGTTTCGTTGAATAAAATCTTTCATCCGCGCGATTTCTTCTTGCTGTTTTTCAAATTGTTTTAATTCCCTTTCGTACGCTTCCGCTTTTTGTTTTAAATAAGCGCTGTAATTCCCAACATACTTCGTACAAACTGTTCGTGATATTTCATAAACAGTGTTGACAACGCGATCTAAAAAGTACCGGTCATGGGAAACAATTAGAACCGCTCCATTATAATGCTGTAAATATTGTTCGAGCCAGTTTAATGTTTCCATGTCGAGATGGTTTGTCGGCTCGTCGAGTATGAGCAGATCCGGTTTTTTCATCAGGAGCTTTCCGAGTGCTAACCGGGTTTTTTGTCCTCCGCTCAAAACCGAAATTTTAGTTGAATAGTCGTAATCAGCAAACCCTAATCCATGCAGCACAGAACGGATATCCGCCTCATATTGATATCCGCCATTTTCTTTATATAAATGTTGGAGTGAATCATATTCCTTCATTAAGCTTTGCAAAGCATGAGAATCTCCAGCTGAGGAGATAGCTGCCATTTTTTGTTCAATATTTCGCAGCTCAGCTTCGATGTTCCGCAGCTCTTCAAAAACGGTTAGCATTTCATCCCATATCGACTTAGTTGATTCTAATCCTGTGTTTTGTGCCAGATAGCCGATTGTTAAATCTTTTGGCTTCACAATTTCACCAGAATCAAAGGGCATTTCACCGGCAATGATTTTCAATAATGTTGATTTTCCGGCTCCATTGCGGCCTACAACGGCGATTTTATCTCCTGTTTGGATTTCCAGCTTAATATTCGATAAAATAAGGTCAGCACCATAATATTTTGTGATTTTGTTTAACTGCAATAAAATCATCCATAGTTCACCTCAATCTTTGCTAGAATAAGTGTAGCCTATATATTTGACTGCAGGCAACTGACCTGATGAACAAAAGGACAAGAAATTGTAACAATCGTTCAAAAGACACGAATAAAAAAATAGTGTATAGTTTTTATATAAGGAGAGTTTGGAGAAAAAACAAATAAAAAGAAATGTAGACGGAGAAGAAGATCAGGATGGAAGCGTTATCAGTCTGATATTGTTTCATACAGGCGAGCAGCCGCTTGCTAGAAAACATAGTTAAAAACAAAATTAGTCAGGTTGTTTTGGATTGCGAGGGATGAGCATTGAATCAAGATCAATCTAAGATACCGCAAGCAACTGCAAAAAGATTACCTCTATATTATCGGTTTTTGCAAAATTTACATGCCTCGGGAAAACAACGTGTTTCCTCTCAAGAACTGAGTGAAGCAGTAAAAGTAGATTCTGCGACAATTAGAAGGGACTTTTCATATTTCGGAGCGCTGGGCAAAAAAGGTTATGGATATAATGTCAATTATTTGTTATCATTTTTTAGAAAGACGCTTGACCAAGATGAGTTGACCAAAGTTGCCCTCATTGGAGTCGGAAATTTGGGAACAGCTTTTTTAAATTACAATTTTACAAAAAATAACAACACACAAATTGTTATTGCATTTGACATTAATAAACGAAAAGTAGGAATGAAAATTGGTGGAGTTCCAATTTATCATTTGGATCAGCTAGAAAGTGAATTGCCTGATGATGTGCCTGTTGCGATATTAACGGTCCCGGCAACTGCCGCTCAAGGAATAACGGATCGGTTAGTGGAAAAAGGCATAAAAGGCATTTTAAATTTTACGCCGGCTCGCTTAAATGTTCCGGATAAAATTCGGATTCATCATATCGATCTATCTGTTGAACTTCAGGCTCTTGCATATTTTTTAAAACATTATTCGAATGAAGATTGAAGGAGCGATATTAAATGCCAACAATTGGAATTGGAAGCTTGCTGTTGATTGTATTTGCAGCTCTGCTTGTTTTCGGGCCGAAAAAACTTCCTGAGCTTGGAAAAGCTATAGGAGAATCATTAAAGGAGTTTAAAAGTGCCACGAAGGGCTTAGCAGACGATGATGAAGAAAACAAGAAAAATGAATAGCAAGAAGAATGGATGAATAATGATGAGCGAAAAAAAAATGTCCGTGTTGGAGCATATAGCGGAGCTTAGAAAACGGCTGATTATTGTAGTCGTTTTCTTTTTCGTTGCTATGATTACTGGCTTTTTCATAGCGAAGCCAATTATTGTTTTTTTACAGCAAACTGATGAAGCAAAGCAATTCGCCTTAAATGCTTTTCGTCCTGCAGATCCATTGATCGTTTATATGCAGATTACATTTATTATTGCTTTAATTCTAACTTTCCCTGTTTTATTGTACCAGCTTTGGGCGTTTATCAGCCCAGGACTGTATGAAAAAGAAAGGCGGGTCACATTAAGCTATATACCGTTGTCGGTTGCTTTATTTCTTTTAGGAATAAGCTTCTCTTATTTTATTTTGTTTCCTTTTGTCATCGATTTTATGGGGCGGCTTTCCAATGATTTAAACATTCAACAAATGATAGGAATAAATGAATACTTTCGTTTCCTGCTGCAGTTAACATTGCCTTTCGGACTGTTGTTTCAGCTTCCCGTTGTCATTATGTTTTTAACAAGACTCGGGATCATCAATCCGGCGTTTTTGGCAAAGGTTAGAAAATATGCGTATTTTGTATTGCTTGTTATCGCAGCGATTATTACGCCGCCTGAAATTGTGTCGCATTTAATGGTCACGATTCCGCTATTCATTTTGTATGAAATAAGTATCATTGTTTCAAGATTTGCTTACAAAAAAGCACAGTCTTCTCAAATAAAAGAATCAGATCAAAAGTAAAACCGATGGGCTGTTATAAACATATCCCTCTTGTGAAGACAGTATAGGCTTTTTTCCTACTGTCTACACAAGAGGGATAATATCATTACACCTCATCGGTTGTTTTTTGCTTTCCGAATTTTATATGAGAAAGTGAACATGCGGATGGAAACAGCAAAATCAAACGTGGCTAAAATCATTAAAATCATATTTGTAGCTGTCCACATACCATTTTCAGCATGATGAATTGCTAAATATGTAAATAGAACTCCCATGATAAAATAGAAGAGTCCCATGGAAACGGGATGAAAATTCATAATCTTAGCTGCCTCCAATAATGATTTGTATTTGTTCCATTTGCTTCATCATGTTTTCAATCTCATCATGATAAATTGTTTGAATGATGACTACGATTGTATTCATCATTGTATGGGCAAAAATAGGGACTAATATGCGTTTTGTTTTATAATATAAAAAAGCGAACGTAAACCCCATTGCTGTATAACGCAATAAAAGTTCAGGTTCCCCATGCACGATGCCGAACAATAGCGAGCTGACAAGCGCGCCGATCCAAAAATTCGTTTTTTGATAAATCACCCCGAAAATAATTTTTCGGAAGATAATTTCTTCAAGAATCGGTCCTATTATTGATGTGACAATAATCAAATAAGGCGTTGCTTCAATTAAATCCATAATAACTTGAGTATTTTCCGACATCGGATTAACTTTAAGTACATATATTTCAATATTGCCAACGATTGTTTGAATGAAAAAAGCTAAAAAAACTCCGAAAACAGCCCATATGGCAGATTCGCCGAAAGAAGCTTTTTCAATCCGGACATTATTTTTCCGTTCATGACGAAGGAGAAATAAAATAATGACGAACGCAGCAGTAAAACTTGTAATCGACCAATATGCTTGCGCTTGAAAAAGTCCTGCATTGAGATTTTCATCGTCGCCAACACCCAGTTCATAAAAAAGGGGAACTCCAATATAGGATGAGAGCTGCATAATGATGTACGTAATGATGATCCACCAATATTGCTTTTTCACGAATAGTTCTCCTTTATAAAAGATTCATATGACTATTTTAACACACAATGTTTTAAAGAAAGAAAAACAATTTTGACAAGGTAAGCACTTAATGGTGGATGTTAAAATTTTTTTAAAAGAGACTTGAAAAATAGCGGAGGTTTCTTTAATATAATAATTGGTGTTAGCACTCGATAGCAATGAGTGCTAATAATGAATAAGGAATAAATTTTGAAAATCTCAAAAGATATTTGAGGAGGTTGTTTCCCTTGTTAAAGCCATTAGGTGATCGCGTTGTAATTGAACTTGTTGAAACAGAAGAAAAAACAGCAAGCGGCATCGTATTGCCTGACACAGCTAAAGAAAAACCTCAAGAAGGTAAAGTAGTAGCAGTTGGTACTGGTCGTGTATTAGACAGCGGTGAACGTGTTGCAGTTGAAGTTGCTGTTGGCGATCGCATTATCTTCTCAAAATACGCCGGCACAGAAGTAAAATATGACGGCAAAGAATACTTAATTTTGCGTGAAAGCGACATTTTGGCTGTGATCGGCTAATAGAGACAGCCCAATATCATAGACAATTTAAATTTTGAGGAGGTTTTCGCAACATGGCAAAAGAAATTAAATTCAGTGAAGAAGCACGTCGTGCAATGCTGCGTGGTGTGGATAAATTAGCAGATGCGGTTAAAGTTACTTTAGGACCAAAAGGCCGTAACGTTGTTCTTGAGAAAAAATTCGGTTCTCCGTTAATTACAAACGATGGCGTTACGATTGCAAAAGAAATTGAATTAGAAGATCCATTTGAAAACATGGGTGCAAAATTAGTTGCAGAAGTTGCTAGCAAAACAAACGATGTTGCTGGGGACGGTACAACTACTGCAACAGTTTTAGCTCAAGCAATGATCCGCGAAGGACTTAAAAACGTAACAGCTGGCGCAAACCCAATGGGTGTACGTAAAGGTATTGAAAAAGCAGTTGCTACAGCTGTTGAAGAATTAAAAGCAATTTCTAAACCAATTGAAGGAAAAGAATCAATTGCTCAAGTTGCTGCTATTTCTGCTGCGGATGATGAAGTAGGTAAATTAATTGCTGAAGCAATGGAACGTGTTGGTAACGATGGCGTTATCACTATTGAAGAATCTAAAGGTTTCACTACTGAGCTTGACGTTGTAGAAGGAATGCAGTTTGACCGCGGATATGCTTCTCCATACATGGTAACAGATTCTGATAAAATGGAAGCTGTTCTTGAAAATCCATACATTTTAATTACTGACAAGAAAATCTCTAACATCCAAGAAATCTTGCCAGTTCTTGAGCAAGTTGTACAACAAGGCAAACCTTTATTAATCATTGCTGAAGATGTTGAAGGCGAAGCTTTAGCAACATTAGTTGTGAACAAACTTCGCGGTACATTTAATGCTGTAGCTGTAAAAGCTCCTGGATTCGGTGACCGCCGCAAAGCAATGTTAGAAGATATCGCCATTTTAACAGATGGTGAAGTTATTACAGAAGATTTAGGTTTAGATCTTAAGAGCGCTACTATTTCTCAATTAGGCCGCGCTGCAAAAGTTGTTGTAACGAAAGAAACAACTACAATTGTTGAAGGCGCAGGCGCAAGCGACAAAATTGCAGCTCGCGTAAATCAAATTAAAGCTCAATTGGAAGAAACAACTTCTGAATTTGATAAAGAAAAACTTCAAGAGCGCTTAGCAAAATTAGCTGGTGGCGTAGCAGTTATCAAAGTTGGTGCCGCTACTGAAACAGAATTGAAAGAACGTAAACTTCGCATCGAAGACGCTCTTAACTCCACTCGTGCAGCAGTGGAAGAAGGAATTGTCTCCGGTGGTGGTACAGCTCTAGTTAACGTTTACAAAAAAGTTGCTGAAATTGAAGCAGAAGGCGACGTTCAAACTGGTGTAAACATCGTTCTTCGCGCTTTAGAAGAGCCAGTTCGCCAAATCGCTCACAACGCTGGTTTAGAAGGCTCTGTTATCGTTGAACGCTTGAAAAAAGAAGAAGTTGGAATCGGCTTTAACGCTGCTACAGGCGAATGGGTGAACATGATCGAAGCTGGTATCGTTGACCCAACAAAAGTAACTCGTTCTGCTCTTCAAAACGCAGCATCCGTTGCCGCTATGTTCTTAACAACTGAAGCAGTTGTTGCTGACAAACCAGAAGAAAACAAAGGCAACGGCAACCCAGGCATGCCTGACATGGGCGGAATGATGTAATAATTGCCAAGAGAACTAGTCGCAGAAACAAATATATTCAATCGTAAGGACTACTTCCTATAAAGAAGGGAGGTAGTCCTTTTTTGTTGCTCAAATTTGCATATCAAGATTTTTTAGAAGATCGGAAATTCAAAAACACAACAAAAGCGAACATAAGAAATTATGAAACGCTTCTAGGTGAATTTATCAACTATTGATTGATGGTCAATATGCTTATAAGGAAGAAGAACTTTTTAAGCCGAATGAGGATATTTTAAAGAAATTTAATTATGATGAAAAAGCTGCACATGCCTACATAGACGAACAATGGAAAAAGAATGTGATTGAGTTTTTTAATGATAAACCTGAATATGCGGAAATGTATATGCATTACATAATTAATTTTAGGCAGTATAAAGAAGTTCCTTTTGATGATGATTTTTACCGTTATTGTACTTTGAAGTTGTTGCAGCAAGGCGATTGGATAGAGTTTGAGATTAAGAAGGTAATATAATCAATTAGAAAGGTGAATTGAATGAAAAAAATTGAAATTCCTAGTTTATTTAAATGTACTAAATGTGGTTTAAAAATCCCGTATGAGAAAGCTGGAGAAATGGAATGTGGACAGTGTTCGTTTGAGGATTGGGAGAATGGCTTTAAGGATAAACATGCTGTTTTTAGTGATTATTGTGATGCCGGGCAAGAAATATTTGATACATACGAGGAAGCAAAGGCAGAATTTGAACGAAGAAAAAATGATGAAAACGAAAATGGTGTAGATGTTTACTTATGCAAGGTAATTGAAGAATATCATGCTAAGTGAAAGGGAATAAATCAAATATTTAAAATGATAGATCACAAAAAGTTATCACAGCTATTATTTCTTTGATGTGGTGTACTGTATTTGCGGCTTTAGCGTGTGGAATTGCTTGGTTGATTGAAACGCTATTTAAAGTAAATGTTAATTATTATGTAGCTGGTGGAATTGGCGTGTTTATTTATGTGTTATTGTTTTTGATTGCGTTGAACCAATATTTGTTTATGAAGAAATTTAGTAATGAGATTGAAAAGAATTGGTGATGAAAACTACATTCTGGGAATGTGGTTTTTTATTTTTTCTTTTTGGACTCGTAGCTCAACGGTTAGAGCAGCCAGTTTGAATACTGTGCGGTTTGCAGGTTCGAATCCTGCCGAGTTCACCGTAAAATGTGTTTTCTCTTGTCGAAGTTACTAGGAAATTCCTCCTATCATTCTCGAAATATGGTAAAATATAGAGAAGATTGGAGGATGATATGAGTATTGAAGAAAAAATGTCAAAACTTGTTAAGGAAGTTCAAGATCTAAAACCAAAAATGAAAGAAGAATACTTTCCTAAAGCAGAGGGGATTATAAAAAATATACCTATTGAATGCTCATTACATGAATTAGCAATTCAAAATCAAAAAAAAAGAAATGCTAATCCTAATAAAATTCATCCTATTCAAGTTAAACGAGGTCAAATTTACAATGCTCTAATTGGAGAGAATATAGGTAGCGAACTCTGTGAAAATCATTTGGTCTTAATATTACAAAACGACACCGGAAATATGTTTGCTGATACCGTTAATGTATTAACGATTAAAGGTGATGGAAATAATATTAACGAAACGTTTCATGTCAAACTCACTAATAATGATATGTATTATGGCAAACTAGATAAAGATCCATCTAGAATAAATGTTACAGAAATACTAACAATTGATAAAGCTCGATTAGATAAAAGAGTAGGTAAGATAAAAAATGAATTATTCAAAGAAATAAATAAAAAAGTAAAAAATCAATTAGGTTTAAAATAAATCTATTGACAAACCCTTATATAATACTTTAAAATGGACTCATAAAATTTATTTAGCCTTAAACAAGGCAAATGGCTCAATCTTTTGAGTTTTGTTAGGGGGAGAAATTGTCTTCCCCAATTTCATTTAATAATCATATTTTTGTCAACAGTGCATAAAATATTTACACCATTTCAAAAAATTATTTAGTCACTTTAGTGACAATAGGCTTCCAAATGGAAGTTTTGTGTATCTTTGAAATGGGGCAGGAGTTTTGTCTCCTGCTTTTATCAGTCATTAAAGACCTCCTCAATAACCATATGGAGGTCTTTTTCGTTGTAAATTTTTTAAAAAAGAAGGAATTTTGTAATGCCCTATTGAATTATACTAACGTATAATTCAATAGTTAATCAAAAAATTAATAAAAATTGTGTATAAGCATCCTTTTTTCAGGGTGCTTTTTTTATTTGGAGGGAAGAAGATGATAAAAGCCAGTGATTTGTTTGAAATAAAGACGGAAACAGTAAGTGAATCTGATTATAGTGTAACATTTGCTCATTATATAAAGCTAAAAGGAACAGATGAATGGCAGTACATTGGAGCAGTACAGTATTTTGCCAATGGCGATATTGATTTAGTGGTGATGCAATTTATCAGGAGGGAAGAAAATGAACGAAATAAAAATAAAGTAAGAAAATGTTACTTGAAATACTTTCTTAAATTAAATGAGAATCATTTGTTAATATTAAGAGTTCTTCGTGATATTTGTATTGCTAATGATTATAACCTTCGTCAAATTGTATCAGTACATGAAGATTATCGAAATAATAAAAAAGAATATGATTACCTTCATAAGAAGGGTTATATCGACCTTTATTGTGATACTGTGAATGAATCAAATCGACATGCTTCATTAACCGAAAAGGGAATAAAATTTGTACTCAAAAATCTTGGCTTTCTGACTGATGATGAACTTGAACAATTAAAAGAAATTATCAATAATTCACCGAAAAATAATATAACAAGTGATCAACTTAAATTGATAAATAGATGATAAATACGCTGTGTTAGGAGATGATATATGAAGAATTTTTGTGTTGAGAAGATCGAATTTATTAATAATGAGGAGTTTAAGGTTATAGTGAAGCTTATACATAAAGGAGAAGAAAAATATTTTGTAAAAAACTTTGGTAAAGAATATGGAGAGGAGTATTAGCGAACTGGAACAGATTATGAAAGGAATTGTTTTTGATTGTATTTTAGATGGCGTGTGTAAATTGTAGACAATTCTTATTTTTTTAATTATATAAGTGAATTATTATATGTTTATATAAAACATCCTTTTTCATCTGGTAACAATGTTACATTTTCATTAAATAGATATTCGTTGTCTTCATCTCTGTGAATTTTTAAGTATAATCCAAAGTAGTAATACTCCCACTTTTTACATTAAATTGGTATGTCAACACTAAACTAGACAATTTTTTTGAGGTGTTTCTCTTTGTACTCCACCGG
>JAAROH010008132.1_pt1 | contig 14297 bp, 18 predicted proteins | sample 7248631 | NCBI WGS metagenome assembly JAAROH01 (sample SAMN09772309, study PRJNA484901) | compost metagenome | isolation source: Vermicomposting unit | place: India
AGAAAATCAGTCCCCTATCAATTCAAATCCATTTCAGAGAAACCCTACCCCATTATATTACACAAAATTGTTGACGGTACCGATAATTTGGATAAGCGTTCCAAGGTAAGTGGTGAACTTTTAGACAAAATGCTTACTTGCAATGTAAGAAATTTTATTACAATGAACCTCTCCCACCTACCCTTCGCTTAGAGGTGGGAGACTTCTCGGTGAACAGGTTAAATAATCGTCAATTTTTAAAATGAACAGCACATCGTTGTTCCAAACGGACGGGTCTTTGCCGTAATAGGCATCGAGCTGAATCGCCGGATGAAGCCGATTTTGATAGCGCTGCAGCTCATGATGATAGTCTTCTATAAATCTGCTTTTATAAATGCGATATTGAAAAGCGAGAGACGGTGTTCTCGTTGTCCGCCCTTTCGACTTCACCATGTCAAGCACCCGCTCCGCCTCCAAACGTAAAATTATTTCGGAAAACTTATCATACGTACGCACAAAAGGCTGAATGAGCTGTTCCAACTCCCCTAACGAAATCGTCCGCTTCGGAAAAGCGGCTAGCAATCTTTCAATTGGTTCCAATCTCGCTTCACTCCCACAAACTGGATTTTCTCTTATTATACAAGAAAACAAGAGAAGGAGGATATGAATGATTGTTCCCAAACTTGAGGGGGATTGCAAAACGAGGGAAGATGATGAAACACTGGCTAAGGGGCTTTCACTTTTAAGCCAGAAACTTGAGGAGTATTTTTCGTTAAACTATAGTTTTACGCAAAGTTTGAGGCAGGAAATAAAAAGTAATATAATGAAAGAAAATGGCCCGGATTGCGGCGAAGAAAAGGAGGGGCAGTGTTGACTGAACAGATCGAGCCAATCATTATTGAAGTGTTGACCGAAACGGTGTCCCCATATTTGATTTATTTGTTTGGATCAACGGTTGCAGGACATGTTCATCAAGACAGCGACATTGATATCGCTTTTCTCAGCGACCAAAAACAATTGGATCATTATGAACGATTTATGGTTGCGCAAGAATTGGCATCCAGGCTGCACCGGGACGTCGATCTTGTGGACCTCAAACAAGCAAGCACCGTGTTTCAGGCGCAAGTGGTCAGTAACGGCAAAGTCATCTATTGTACAAATGAACAGAAAAAAGCCGAATATGAATGGAGAGCCTTGAAGATGTATGCAAAATTGAATGAAGAACGCACGGAAATCTTGCGAAACATTAATGAAAGCGGGTCGGTTTATGAAAAATGATGTCATTTTAAATAAAATTAGCGTGATCGAACGGTGCATAAAGCGCATTCACGAAGAATATGAGAACAACCCGAAAAATTTAGAAAACTACACGAAGCAAGACTCCATTATCTTAAATCTCCAACGAGCATGTGAAGCAAGCATCGACTTGGCGATGCACGTGGTCGCACAGAAAAAGCTAGGCCTCCCCCAAAACAGTCGAGACGCTTTTTCTCTTTTAGAACAGCACGGCATCATCACTCCTTTTCTTTCACAAAAAATGAAAGCGATGGTCGGATTTAGAAACATCGCCGTTCACGACTACCAGGAAATTAATTTGACCATTTTGCAAAAAATACTTGATCACCATCTAACCGACTTTACCGAGTTCACGAAAGCGATTCTTTTTTATGAGCAGTAAAGCGGGCGGTGCAGATGCGCACCGTCCGAGCATGTTATTTAAGCAAAGACATAATTCAAGATAGAGACTTCTCATAAATCATTATTCCATCGCGCTCAATTTGCCGTTAGATTTCCTCATTCAGCGAATCGAAAGACAGCACATCACACGAATAAATGCCGACAATGTTGTCAATCTTATTCATGATTTTCCCTTTTTGTTTCCCTTATAATTAATGTACAAATCAATACCGTCTCTTTTGGAAGCTCGGTGTTTTCATATTGCACATCAACAATCCGATCGCGGCCCGTGCGATTTAAAATCCCGTTCAAAAATGCGATCGTAATTCGCTTTTGGTTTGGGTGGCCGAACAGCTGCTTGAACATAAAATCCATTTTCAAATCGAGGTATTCTTCTGTCATTGGAGACCATCCTTTCGGGGAAATTTTTGAGAGGAGATAGGTGGATACGATTTTATTAAACACTGAATGAAGGGGAAGTAACCAAGAATTTAAACGGAATTTTCTGAACAAAAGTAAGAAGAGAGCCGAATGATTTTTTGGAATATTACTGACTCTCTTTTTCTCATATTCTAACAATTTTCGACATACCTCGGGGCGTGCCAGGCACGCAAACTGCGCCAATTGCGGCGCGGACGTCACTCCATTTGTGTTTACGAACGGTTATACGATGGCGTTTGATTCCAATAAAAAAGTCGGCATCACGCTGCATAAAGAAGCGGCAGAACATATCGCACAACAAGGGCGCTATTACATGGCGACCCCTGACAACTCGGTGCAAAACCCGATCGTCACTTTTGCACCTCACGATTTAGTCGGAACTGTCGCCAGACTTCGACCTTTCCTTGGACAACTTGGCACAACGCCGGCACGGCCGTTTCCAGACTCGCACAACGCGGGGGACTTCGGACAGTTTCTCGTTGATGCCCCACATGAATACGGGATCACAAAAGAGCAACTCGAAGACCGCAAAGACGGACATATGGATATTAATCGCGTACGGGAAGGCGCCGTCTTGATCTGCCCTGTGAAAGTGCCAGGCGGCGGCGTTTATCTCGGGGATATGCACGCCATGCAAGGAGATGGGGAAATCGCGGGACATACAACAGATGTAGCTGGTATCGTCACGCTTCAAGTAAAAGTGATTAAAGGTTTAACGATTGAAGGTCCGATCCTTCTTCCTGTCGAAGAAGATCTTCCGTATTTAGCAAAGCCAATAACGAAAAAAGAAAAAGAAATTGCGCTTGACCTCGCGCAAACATGGGGCGTGAAAAAGCTAGAAGAATCCCTTCCGATTTCCTTTATCGGAACAGGCGCAAACTTGAATGAAGCGACGGAAAACGGATTACAAAGAGCGGCGAATGTGTTAGGCATTTCCGTCCCTGAAGTGATGAACCGCGCAACGATCACCGGCGCGATCGAAATCGGCAGACACCCAGGAGTCGTCACTGTCACATTCCTATGTCCTGTCCGTTATTTAGACAATATTGGCCTTACGACATTAATCCGAGATCAATATCGCGATAGTTTGGAATAACAATTTAAAACACGCACTCCCTATCAATCTCACATGAAAAGAGAGCCGCTCCATTCCAATTGCATCGACGGCTCTCTATGATTGGAAAAAGACGGACAGTGCCTATCACTGTCCGTCAACCAACTAAGCAATCTTTTCTATTCTTGAAGCAAACTCCATTTTCAACTCAAATACTGCCCCGCCTCTTTTGGGAACACCCGTGACACATAGATGAATTTCCAACGGCTAGAGTTTGCCGTTTTGACAATGTTTCCGCGAATGATCATCCCTGCTTTCGCATAAGAACGAACAAATGAAGTGACGGATATCGTATATTGCTTTCCGCTTTCTGCATGTTTACATTTCATCGTCGCAGCGGAAACATCGGTAATTTGAAACAGGCCGCTTACTTGATGGTTCGCTAATGCGTTTTCAACTACATCTCTTTCTATTTCCTGTAACCAATAATGGTATTTTCTCGTTGTATACGGAACGTATAAATCAAGCAAACGAATCGCGTCATATATCTCTTCTTCCACCGTCTGGATGATGGATCGAACCGTTTTATCATGATTCGTTCCATATCGCGCGTCAATCCACTTTGCCAACGCTTTTACCGTGCTGAAAAACGACTTCGCTTGATTGATGCTCGCATCACCGTTCATTTCTAAATAATGATAAACGATGCATTGCTGCCAATGGTCTTTTGTGATGCTTGTCCATGACGAAAGACGAGACTGTAACAAATATTGGGCGATAATGGATAGCCCTGTTCCATATTTCGATACCGTTGCTTCTGATTTTCCTCTCGTTTTTTCGATAAAAAACTCCGCTATATCTTTACCAAAGAAGGAATCCATCCATTCAAGCGGCATGTCATATTGCTCGTATTGTTCCATTTCGTCTGTTCGCTGCTTCTCCAGCAATCGCGTTTGTCGTTTTTCCCCTAACGTGACAAATGGAGATAAAGGAAGACCAAACTTCCGGCGAATCGTATTAAAATCAACCGTAACCGGACATTCTAGACGCTCGGCGTTCATAAAACTAATATACTCGCGTTCTTGCAGCCATCGCTCGACTTCTTCTTTTTTCCCTTGTTCCACCATTTGCATCACGGTTTTCCCGTCCCATTCCTCTTGCGGAGTGTGCAATGACTGGTAAATATCTAGCGTCTGATTCGCCAGTGCGCCAAAATAAAGCGGTACATTTTCTCCTAACTGCATCGCATAAGAGCGAAATTCGACGTTTTTCGGCGCGTCCAATTTGCGTACCGTTTTTTTGATAAAACGGGCAACAGATCCCGCTTTCTCCATCACTTTTATAAACGATTCCACCGCATCTGGCAAAAAAGTCACAAACTTTAGGTGGTGTTTATTGATTTCTATAAATCCTAACACTTCGCGCATATACACCGGACTTGAAGCTAGATTGTCCTCATATATATACTGTTTGCCTGCAAAACTTAACTTTGTTATTTTTCCTTTCTGTTCATCCACGATAACGACGTCTTGTTTTTCTAAAGAATGAACCAGCTTTTTTCCATCATCCACTTCATAATGCAATGTCACTTCATCAATTTTTGTCATTTCGCGATGCCGAAAATCATACGGATCCATTAATTCATTCACAATTTCTAAAAAGCAGGTCATCGCGATTTGTTCATATGATTGTCTCGTTTCTGACATCAATTCGTTGATCTTTGCATATGCGCGCTTGACTCCACGTGGTCCTTCCATAATTGCCACACCATGAACATAATAACCTTCGCCGAATGGCTCAAGCAGACAAAACGTTCCTCCCCACGGAATAGGCTTACTCATCGTTTCACAAAACGGCATATGAAACCGTTCGTGCGTAAACGCATCTTCCACCGTTATTCCATTGTCATCCATATCTACAATTTGAATAAGGCGTGGGACAAGTGATACCCATGTTTCAAGCAATCGCGCTTTCTCCGCCTTTAAACCATTTTTTTTCTCTTGATAAAACCATTCGACTCCGCGCAATCCGTTGTCAAATCGATGGAAAAATAAATACCAAAGACGAAACAAAGGTCCAAACATATCACCATTTTGTGTTGAGTTTATTTTTTGATCGAACACTGTTTCCGCGCGCAGTTTTTCCGAAAAAGGCAACGACCGCTCTAAAAATTGGTAAATTTCTTCCGATAACTCATTTTTTAATTGAAAAAAGCGCTCCTCCCTCACTTTTCGGATTTCTACAACAGCATCCTTTTTCATACAACACTTTTTATACTTTTTCCCGCTTCCACAAGGGCAAGGATCGTTTCTTCCTACTTTCATTTCTTTTCTCCTTATCATCATTTTTAAAAAATAAGAAGCATCCATTAGTAAATAAGCAACAATCATATTATAACTGTTGAGACGTGTCTTTTAGACAAATAAAAAAATTTGATCTTTTCTTCTCCATAAAAGCAGACGCTCAAGAACATCATATCCAATGTCTTTTTTGCTGTCTACTTATAGGGGATAGTAACAAAAAGACAGATGTATTAGGCTCCTGCCTACACCTTTTTGTCTTTTCTTGTCTATATGATCGGGTTATACTGTTTAGTGAGGAGGTGAATGACGTGGAACAACAAACGATGTTAAAAGAAATTTTAAAGGCGCTCGATCTGCATGCATCTGACTTTCGCTCGCAAATCACTGCATTAGACAAAAAAGTCGAAGCAATAGATAAAAAAGTCGAAGCAATGAATGATGAATTTAAAAGCAAGTTTGCGGAAATGAACGAACGATTTAATCGATTAGAAACAAAAATCGACAACTTGCGCATTGAACTTATCGAAACACAAGAAACCGTCGATTTCCACTCAGCCAAAATCGCCCAACATGACCGAAAAATCCGCAAGCTCTCCCAGCAACAATAACCTCTCCATCCGTAACGTTCTCTCCACGATGAAATTGCCCCCATCGCCAAACAGATGGGGGTGTTTGTTTTCACAGCCGTTCTAAACATGTGCGCATATATGTGTTTATTATAACCGTTGAAACACATCTTTTAGGCAAATCTTTAAGTCTGGATGCAGAAAAGAAACTAGCACATCTTGTTCTCCAAATACTTCCCTTTTTTCATATACTCCGTTATGCCATCCGTACACCTCGATAGTTCGATGCAGCGGGTCAACCATCCAGTATTCTTTTACTTCAAACCGTTGATATAATTTGTATTTTTCATTTCGGTCTTTTAACGCCGTACTCGGAGACAACACCTCTACGATTAAGTCAGGTGCGCCTACGCATCCCTTTTCTGTGATTTTCTCTCGATCACAAATAACGGAAATATCGGGCTGTACCACATTTTTCACAGATTTGTCATCAAGATTTGAAGCGAATATGACATCAAACGGTGCCATGACCACTATGCATCCTTGTTGTTGAAAATAATCCCGCAACGCCGCATAAAGCTCACCGATGATATATTGATGGGTAAACGAAGGAGAAGGAGCCATACTATATGGCACGCCGTCAATCAATTCCCATTGTCCGTCCCATTTTAGATAATCTTCATACGTGTAGTTGTGATTTGGAAACTCTGGAGTTTTCACCGCGCCTTCACTCCATTTCGTTTTTTGTTTCCATTATATCATAGCGCCGATATCATTCTTTGGTTGTGAATTGAAGCCGTGTTAGCGGATTTGTTCCTTGTTATATTACGTTATTTGTTTTTAACCATTCTTCCAATAGCTTGCTTCCGACTTCATAAGATAAATCATCTGCATCAATAGTAAAAATCTTGTAACCATATTTTTCATGGTAATCATATTGATCTAATATTTTTTGAACTAATGTAGTATCTTGTTCATGATCTAAAAAAACCACCCACTTATTTTCATTCTGAATTTTATATGCGACTGCTTCTAAGCCAACATTGCTCTTACAATATCCTAAATTAAAGATGTTGATTTGAATCAAATTTCACGTTTATCCAAACAAACCTAGCAGTGATCGATGCACCCATGCTATAATATGGTGATAAAGAATGGATGGAAAGGACGGACAAACATGCTGCAAACGGCGATATCCAAACCACTCTTGCGGAAGGCGGCAGCAGAACTGCAAAAAGAACTGCCGTTTTCCATTTTTAAACATCTTATCGAAAAGGGACGGAACTTATCTCGCTTCGGACTCGTCTATAACGTCGTCGTCAAAGACGAGCATCACGTGGAAGGGGAAGTTGCCGACCAGACGGTCCACCGCGTCGCGTTTGATTTAACCGATATCGTTCGCCGCCATCGCTGCCCGTGCGGGACGGAAAGCCTTTGCCCGCACGTTTTAGCGTTGTTTTTTTACGTCTATGGGAACGTCTTTGACAGCGGTGAACTGTTTCAGCGCTGGAAACAAGGAGAGAGCAAGCAGCCTCGGCAACGCCAAACGCGCATTGAGATGCCGACATTGCCGCCCGCAGAGCCAGCCGAGTCGGTTGATCAATGGCGGAACTGTTTCACCGAAACATACGCTGAGTTTGAAGCCAGCATCCGCAGCCATGACAATTGGCCATACCGATCAGCCCACCATCTTTTCCCGTCACTGGCAAAAGGCGGCCCAAAAAGCGTAGTCGCCCGCCCGTTGTACCGGTTCCATGCCGCATTGTTTTTGCTTGAGCGCCTCTTTGAATACGGGAAAGAACGAGGCTGGCATCAAGGGATATTCGGCTCGTACGGACAGTTTTCCTGGCGGCAGGACATCAACTATATCGCCGACGAATTGTTCAAGCTATTGGAACGATTTCCATCCGAACGGCGTACGCCCCAGCTGGAGCAACTGATTGAACAAACGATTCCATACGTACGCGAACTACTGCAAACGACCGAGATGTTCGCTTTACTCATCTATGATCTTTACACAGCTGCCTGGGAAGTGCTGTTTACGAAAGAAGAGTGGCGCCGACAAGAAAAAGAGCAGCTGCTGCATCTAACGAGACAAGAACGGCTGCCACTCGCTTTTCTAGCTGCCGCCCATTTGGCTTTTTTGCTCGAAGATGATGAGGAGGCGCTTGCCTTATACCGCGGCTTCCCTAGCGGGGCCGTGCCGCTTTTTGTCGAGTGGATGGAGCGATTCATCACCGATGATCGGCCCGCCCGCTTTGAATCGTTTTGGGCGCATGGGAAACAAGAACTGCCTCATTACTTATCCGCCCTTCCCGAATCCGAACGGTCCAAGTTTGCAAACGAAGTGTGCCGACTGTACGAGTCATACGCTAAACGGAGAAACAAATTGGACGAGTATGAGGAGCTTTTAAAACAATGCATGCCGTACAGCGCCAACCGTTATGTTTTCTTTTTATACCAACAAGGGCTCTACCGGCAAATGATCGACTTATACTTGCTTGCCGATGTGACTGCCCATGAGATGTATCCGCAATTTTTAAAAACGCTCGAAAAGCGGGATCCTTCACTCGTATTGCCGCTTTACCACCGGGCGGTCATGAGGTTTGTCAGAGCGAAAAACCGAGAGAGCTACCGCATGGCCGTCCATTATTTGAAAAAACTGCGCGCCTGCTACCGGTCGATGAAACAAATGACCCAATGGGAGGCCTATATCGAGCAGTTGAGCGCACGGACAGTGCGCATGCGGGCGTTTCATGAAGAATTGCGGAAAGGAAAGATGCTTCCATGACGGAACAAGCGTTACAGACAATCACACTTTCGTGCAAATGGAATGAAAAAAAGCAATGTTTTCTGTTAATCGGTCCTGATTCCGTAGCCAGCTGGGCTCCGCTCGTCTTCGCTTGGCACGAAGAAACGTTTTACGGCACGCTGCTTGACGTTGTGACGGTCGACGGGCGCGAAGCAGTCAAACTGTCGCCATGGCAGGCGCTCACGTTTTTCGCCTTTCGCCCAACCATTGACTTTCTTTCACTTGAGTGGGGCGACGAACAAACGGCGGCGCTGGAAACGTGGGCTAAGCAGATTATCGACAATGTGTGCGAGCGCCGGTTCCGCCCCGATTTTTCCGCATGGAAACAACAAGGGCGCCCCGGCGTTTGGCTGGCAGCGAAAAACACCCGCTGGAGCGCGATCGGGGACGATCTTCATCCGTTCGCAGCCGAATGGCTATCGCTTGCGATCGCCGATTGGCTTGAACGCGATCCGGAGTTGCGGAAATTATGGCAAGAAATCGTACACGCCAACCCAGCCATCATGGCCCACCCTGAGCAATGGACAAGCGGAGAAGATGATTGGCTCGAACAAATCGGCTGGCTTGGTGAACGCCCGCCATTTACCGTCGGCTTGCGCCTTATCGAGCCGCCTGATGACGGCGGGCCGTGGACGCTCGAAGCCGTGTTGATCGCCATGGATGAAAGTTTGATCGTCTCTTGGGAAGACAAAGCTCATCTGCCCCGCTCATGGCGCCCATATGAAGTATCGGTTGCACGCGCCATCCGCCGTTTTCAAACGATCGTTCCATGGCTTGGCGGTGAAGACGGCACGCTGCGCGCCGAACTGTCGGAAGACGAAGCATGGCGCTTTTTGTCGGAAGAAAGCCTCAAATTAACTGATGCTGGCATCCGTCTATTGTTGCCGCCGTGGTGGGAAGACGTCAAGCAGATGCACCTCGCTGTGAAAGCGAAACTGTCGCCGTCATTTGATGCCGCCAACTCAATCTTCGGCTTAAATAGCCTCGTCGATTTTGACTGGCGCATCGCCGCCGGCGATACGGAACTGACCGAAGAACAATTCGCCGAACTCGTCGAAAAGCAGCGCCGCCTCGTCAAACTACGCGGCCAATGGATCGCCCTCGACCCAGCGCTCATCCGCCGTGTACAAACGCTCATGAACAAATCGAAAAAAGAAGGGCTGCCGTTGCGCGATGTGCTGGCGCAAACGCTCATCACCGAGGCCGCCGACGGAAACGAACGGTTTCATGAGAACGAGGAGACAATTCAAATCGAAGTGCACGACCAATTTCGCGACTTTATCCGCCAGCTGCGGGACGTCAACGAGCTGCCCTCGGCCGCTGTTCCGCCGTCCTTCCAAGGCACGCTTCGACCCTACCAGCAGCGCGGCGTCGACTGGCTCGTCTTTTTGCGTCGCTTCGGCTTTGGGGCCTGCTTGGCGGACGACATGGGGTTAGGCAAAACAGTCCAAGTGCTCGCTTATTTGGCTTATGTCAAGGAAACGGAGCAGCCCGGCACCCCGGCGCTCCTCATTTGTCCGACGAGCGTCATCGGCAACTGGCAAAAAGAATGTGCCCGCTTCACGCCATCGCTGCGCGTCTATACGCACCACGGGCCGAACCGAGCGAAAAACGAAGCGTTTTGCGAAGCGGCGAGCGAGGCACATCTTGTCATTACATCATACAACCTTGCTCACCTTGACCAAGACGATTTGAAACAGATCGAGTGGCATACGATTTGCCTTGACGAAGCACAAAACATTAAAAACGCGCAAACAAAGCAAGCGCGCGCCATCCGCCAATTGCGTGGGCGGCATAAAATCGCCTTGTCCGGCACTCCGGTCGAAAACCGATTGAGCGAGCTCTGGAGCATTTTCCATTTTCTAAACCCCGGCTACCTTGGCAGCGCCGCCGACTTTGAACGGCGGTTTGCCGGACCGATCGAAAAAGAAGGCGACACACGCAAAAAAATGGCCTTGCAGGCGCTCATCCGCCCGTTTTTACTGCGGCGGACAAAGACGGATGAAGCGGTCTCCCTCAACTTGCCGGACAAGCTCGAACAAAAAGAATATTGCCTGCTTACCGCCGAACAGGCCGCCCTTTACGAACAGCTCGTCCAAGACACGCTCGAACGGGCGAAAGATGCAAACCCGTTCCAGCGGCGCGGCTTGATTTTGCAAATGCTAAACGGCGTCAAACAAATTTGCGACCATCCGGCGCTGTATTTAAAAGAACGCACGCCGCGCCGTGTGCTCGAACGGTCGCATAAACTGAAAAAACTCGTCGAACTTCTCGAGCAAATTCGCGCCAATGACGAAAGCTGCCTCATTTTCACGCAATACGTGCGCATGGGCGATATGATCCAGCAATTGCTCACCGACTTGTTCGACGAACCGGTGCTCTTTTTAAACGGCAGCGTCCCGAAAGCCGCGCGCGACCGGATGGTCGAGCAATTCCAAAAGCGGCAGGCACCGATTTTCATCTTATCTCTTAAAGCGGGAGGCACCGGGCTCAACTTAACCGCCGCCAACCATGTCATCCATTTTGACCGCTGGTGGAACCCGGCCGTCGAAAACCAAGCGACGGACCGCGCCTACCGCATCGGGCAAACGAAATTCGTCCACGTCCATAAACTGATCACAATCGGGACGATCGAAGAAAAAATTGACGACATGCTCGAACAAAAACTAGCGCTCGCTGACGTCATCACTGAAGGCGAAACATGGATCACCGAACTGTCCGACGAAGAACTGCGCGACTTGCTCGCCTTGTCCGCGGCTGTTAAAGGAGGGGCATGATCATGGTCGAAAAAACAAAACTGAAGAAAAAAAAGAAAAACGAGAATCCGTGGGAAAAATTGCTTAGGCGCATGGAGGAAAAACTGCGCGAACGCAACAAGCGCCGCCCATAGCGGCGCAAAAAAACAGCCTGCCGCACAAATTGCGGGCAGGCTATTTTTTCAGCGAAAGAGGTCTTCGATATCCAACCGAGTTCGATGCTTACTAGCTCGCTACACATATTACGTGTTCATCTAATTTTAAAACTCCCGAACAACCGAATTTTCCTGTATAACTCTTCCTTCCTCAGCAACGTAAAAAATATCTATCTCGCAGCCATACAATAGCTTTAGCAGCGCCAATCCCCTTATTTGCGCATCATTTAACTGATCGTTAATGTACACGTTCTCGCTCTCTGTTAAATTCTTCATGCAACTTCCCTTGTTCATATTCCATCAAATAATTTAATGTCTGTTCAATGGCTGCTATTTTCATTATTATCGACAAGTGACAGGCACCGCGTTCAATGCACTGACACCCCCACAACGGCAGCCGACAAAGCAAAAAAAAGCAGGGGCCGATAGACCCGCTGCTTTCCCATTACGATTTCAGCCGCACCGCCGTCCCCGTCGCGATGCACATCATCATGCCGTCGCGCAGCGTTTCAAAATCGAGATCCACCCCGATGACGGCGTTGGCGCCAAGGCTTCTCGCCTTATTGACCATCTCCTTGATCGCCATCTCCCGCCCTTCGGCCAGCTTGCTTTCATACGTTTCGCTCCGCCCGCCGATCGCCGATGATGTCGGTGATGCTGGCGAGAAAATCACGGACGACATTGGCGCCCAAAATGACCTCTCCCGCTACGATGCCCAAATACTCTTCAATTTCTTTTCCCTCAATGGTATTGGTGGTCGTGACAATCACAGCTATGTCCCCCTCGTGGCTCATCATAATAGGTGGAAGCACCCAATTCCATTATACTACATTGCATCTATGACGTCGCCGATGAATCTGTCCGCAGTGCAGCCAATGCCGAATGAGTACCGTACAGCAACAACTGCGCGATGCCGACAAAATACTCCGATTCGCGAATGATGTGATCGAGCACCACCTTGGCGGTCGGGTTTTGGCTGACGGCTTTGCTGCGGGTTTTGATTTGCCGGCATAATTCGATGACCTGAAGGCTCTGCTCTAGGCAGTACGACACAAAATGGAGCACTTGTTGATGCAGTTGTTCAGGAACATAATGGCCGGCCCGAACCACCGATTCGATATAACGGACCGCGTGCTGATGCGTAGCCGAAAGCGCCTCCTCCCATTTTTTCAACGCTTCTACATATGGCGCTTCCAATCCAGACGCAAGCTCGCGAATGACGACCGTATGTTCTTCCTCTTGGTGCTTCCAGAATTCAATCTCATCCATAACGCGCAGCGGCATGTGTGGGCCGTAGTAAAATTGCACGCTCTTCCCTCCCTGTTTCCCCTCTTCTTTCAGTGTATGGGCAAAACAACGCGGATATGCACCATGATCGAAATGATCACAGCCTTCGTCCTTGTTTCACCTTGAAGATCGGCATAGCGACATGCATAGAAACTTGAGATGGGCGTGGATCCAGCCAAAATGGTGATGGCCGTCGCTTGGGGCGAATGGAGCAACATGATCCAACCGTTTTGGGCTATCCCGCTCCTTGCCATTGCCGGCCTACGCATTCGCGACATTATGGGCTTTACAACGATCACCTTCCTTTACGTCGGCATTGTTGCTTCCGTCTTTTTGTACGTGCTTTAACCAAACAACGGCCTGCAGCCAACCTATTGAACTGGCTGCGGGCAACATTTTTCATCCATTAAAGAAATTCCCCTTTCTAGCGGATAGTTTTTTCCAAGAATTGAAACTATTATGGTCTATTCCTGCACACGAATAAACTCATCATAAAAAGCCGCCAGCGACGTGTACACATAAGGAATCAGCCATAACAACCCGATGCCGAGCGTCAGAAGGGATAAAATCCCCCAGCCGAGAAAACTCAAATAAAGCAAAAAAAGCTTCCATTTATACCCTTTCATCCGCTTGTTGCTTTCACGAATCGCTTGAAGCGCCCCATACTCCGGATGGTCTTTTAACAAAAAGAACGTCTGCGAGTAAGCCAATGATTTGATAATCCCCGGGATGATGAGCAAAAGAGTCCATAGGAAAACAAAAATGCCGTACAAAATCGATGCGCCGATCAACTTAAGCGGCAGCTTTCCTTGCCGATACACGGTGAAGAGCGGCGCCACCGAAAGCGGCTGCCCTCGATAGGCATCCAAAAACACCCAATAGACCGCGATACCGAGCGGAAGCAGCGCCGCCGTATACAACAAACTGACCAGCTGGGCCGCAAAAGGCGGATCCTCTTGCGCCATCCAAGCGCTCCATCCACCGCTGAGCACCATTTCCAACACTGTTGGGATGACCGTATTCAACACAAAATACACGAGCATGATAAGAACTGCCATTCCCCATTGCCCTTTTAACGCCTGCCTCGCTTGCCTTCTGAGTTGCGATAATGTCATGTGGCTCCCCCTTGACTAATTATGAAAGTTAAAAATCCCCAATGGAATATTATGAATTATAACTGTAATTTATCATATATTCCTATTTTTATAAATATATAGACTTCCATGACGAAACATTTTCGTCACCATCGGAAGGATGAAAATGTCCT
>JAAROH010008133.1_pt1 | contig 14287 bp, 15 predicted proteins | sample 7248631 | NCBI WGS metagenome assembly JAAROH01 (sample SAMN09772309, study PRJNA484901) | compost metagenome | isolation source: Vermicomposting unit | place: India
TAATTGAGAAACGAGTGGAATCAGTCGTTTTTGCACGAAATCACCAGCCTCCTAGAAAGTCGGTGAAAAACCGCTTTCGCTGCCAATGAATATTTCGATTTCGGATGGAGATAAATAGAGGTGTGAGAGGAGTTGAGAGCATTGAATGGGTTTAGGCAGTTTGTGCGCCGGTCTGCGATGACACTCTTGTTTTTCGCCGCGTTGACCGCAACGTTTCAATCCGTTTCAGGGGTTGAGGCGAAAACGGTTCTCCATTCCTTTCCAAACGTTTTATCGGTGGGTCATCCGCCTGTTTGGGAACTAAAGGAGCGCGCGAAAAACAGTCAGCACTCCCCGCCACGCCTTGAAGACCATTTTGATTGGTCAAAATATCCGTCCGTGGAAGTGATCGCGACCGGCTACACAGCTGGCGCCGAGTCAACGGGCAAAACGCCCGATCATCCTGAGTATGGCATTACATACTCCGGTGTCCGCGTCAAACGCGACCTTTATTCGACAATTGCCGCGGATTTAAGCGTTTTCCCGCTCGGCACGATTTTGTTTATTCCCGGCTACGGCTTCGGCGTCGTGGCCGATAAAGGCGGGGCGATCAAAGGGAATCGCATCGACTTATATTACGAAACCGTCGAAGATGTCTATAAATATTGGGGAAAAAGGAAAGTTCACGTCTATGTGGTGCAAAAAGGGGACGGCACCTTGTCGGAGGAAGAGTTGAAGCGGCTCAACGAAGATGAAACGATGCAAGTGTTTCGCCAGCAATATTTGCAGTCGAAAAGCTAAGCAGGCATCGATGGACTGCGCGGTGGCGCGGACAATCGAATCATTGACAGGCCCCCCGCCTGTCAGCGCCCGAGGAGCGGGTCGCTGTCGTCGGCGGGAGGAAAGAGCGACGGATGCAAAAGCGGCGCTAATTTTTTTAATCCGACTAGCAAGCGCGGCGACGGCCGGCAATAGAGCGCTTCTTCAAGAAGATGGATGCGCCCGTTTCGGACGGCGTCCGTTTCGTTGGCCTTCGGGCGCTGCGTGACCGCGCTGGGCCTCATTTTTTTTGTCTGCACCCCCACCCAGACGAGCAATATGTGCGCTGGATTGCGGGCGACGACTTCGTCCCATTCCGTCTGAATGCTCGCCTGCGGGCAGTCGGCAAACACGTTGCGTCCGCCGGCGAGTTCGCTGAGCTCGCTCAGCCAGTTGCCGCCGCCGGGCGTAAAAATCGGCCGCGGCCACCATTCCCAATACAGGCGGACCGGTTCGGCCGCAGCGGCTCGTTCGCGGTACTCAGCGAGAAACTCGCGATACCGGCGGACGAGATCAGCCGCTTTTTGCGTTTCACCAATGGCTTCGCCTAACGTAAGAAGGTCGGAGGCGATGTCATCGAGCGTATTCGGCGCCAGAACGAGATGGGGCAGCCGCCGGCGCGCGAGTTCCTCGACGTTGCGCTCCATCCCGGGAACGCTCAGCGAAGCGACGACAAGGTCCGGTTTCAGCGCTTCGACTTGATCGATGTCAATGCGCAAATCCGGCCCGACGTTCGGCAGCCGCTTGACCTCCGGGGGCCAATCGGACGATTGGTCGACGGCGATGACATCATCGAGCCGGCCAAGGTAAGCGAGCAATTCCGTGTTGCTTGGGCAAAGGGAGACAATATTCATGGCGTTATTCCTCCTTGGAAATGCTGGGGCGGCGCGTTTCGCCCTCATTCATTGCGCTTTTCCTCCTCGGAAAAGGCCGTCGGATTCGGGCGCGGCTAGGAGACCAATGATTTGAGGAAGCAAGCCGCTTCTCAAGCCCGTTTCTCAAATCAAAAAGCCTTATCGCATCAGAATCGCCTTTCAAACGCTCCCCATTGCTCAAGAGAAACAACCGTTTTTTTACCATATTTCTGGAAGGGTGATGAAAAACCGATGATTCCCTTCATCAATGGGGGAACGGGTGAAAAGCAGGACTGATGCAACGAGTTTTTCTGCTGGGGAAAGGCGAGTCAATCACCAGCCTCCTAGAAGCCAGGTGAAAAACCGCTGTCGCACACCAATCGGCGGCATTTTCATTCAAAAAAGAAAGTTGGTTCTGCAAAGTTTCTCTAATTGAGAAATGGATGGAGCATTTTGCACTAAATCACCGGCCTCCTAGGAGCGGTCCGCGAAGAGCCGTTAATGTGATATTCTATTTGCTGGCCGCGTTTTCCTTCTATCGTGTGCGGTGTAGCCGGAAAGAAAACCACGGTGGGGCGCTCCCGGCAGAAAAAAGCAAGCTATTGATTAGGGACTCGAAACAATAACCCCATTTCGATATAATGGAACATGAAAGCCATGACGAAAGGGGAGGAAACGATGTTTACTGTAAAACCGTTGCCATCGGCCGAAACGAATGAGGACGCGCTTGTGATCGGGTTGTTTGAAGGAGCGAAACCGTGGCGCGGCCTGGCCGGAGCGTATGATGCCCGCCTTGGCGGGCGGCTGGCCGAGCTGCAAAAGGAAGGCGACATTTCCGCGAAATGGGGGCGCCTTTCCGTCATCCATCCTTTTTTGCCCACTGGAGCGAAGCGGTTGTATTTTGTCGGGCTTGGCAAACAAGAAGAGCTGACGTTTGCGCGGCTGCGTGAAGGATTTGGCAAGCTCTTTCGCGCGCTCAAGCAGGCGAAGCGGACCGCGGCGGCCGTTGTGCTCGACACGTTTACGACCGAAGCGGTCGATGCGAACGAGGCGGCCCATGCCTTGGCCGAAGCGTGCTATTTGGCCACGTATGAGTTTTCCGGCTACAAGCAGAAAAAAGCAGAACCGGATGCAACGCTGGCGTCGCTTACCGTCTATACGGCAGCCGATGCAGCAGACATCAAGGCGAGCTTGGTTGTCGGCTCGGTGTACGGAAAGGCGACCAACTCGGCGCGCACACTCGTCAATACGCCAGGGAATTTGTTGACGGCGTCCGATTTGGCTGATTATGCGGTGAAGCTCGCTACCCGGTACGATTTGGACTATGAAATTTTGGAAAAAGAAGAGATGGAGCGGCTCGGCATGGGTGCGCTCTTGGCGGTGAATCAAGGATCGGCGCAGCCGCCGAAGCTGATCGTTCTCAAATACAAAGGAAAAGAGCGGTGGGAGGACGTGATCGCCCTCGTCGGCAAAGGGGTGACGTTTGATACGGGCGGGTATTGCCTGAGGCCGCGCGACAGCATGATCAACATGAAAACCGATATGGCCGGCGCCGCCGCGGTGCTTGGGGCGATGGAAATTATCGGTGAGCTGCGGCCAGAGCAAAACGTGCTTGCCGTCATTCCAGCGACCGACAACATGATCGGCGGCGGGGCGTTCAAGCCGGATGATGTCATTACATCGCTGTCCGGCAAGACGATCGAAGTGAGAAACACAGATGCGGAAGGGCGGTTGATTTTAGCGGATGCCGTCACGTACGCAAAGCAGCACGGCGCCAGCTATATTATTGACGTTGCCACGCTAACGGGCGGTGTCATCGTTGCGCTCGGCACCGACAAAACAGGAGCGATGACGAACAATGAAGCGCTGTTTGAGCAGCTGCTTGAAGCGTCTATGGAGACCGGAGAATTCATTTGGCGGCTGCCGATTACAGAAAACGACCGCGAGCGGGTGCGAAGCAGCAACATCGCCGATTTGAACAATTCTCCGGGGCGCGAAGGCCACGCCATTATGGGCGGAGCGTTCATCGGTGAATTCGCCGAAGACACGCCGTGGGTGCATTTGGATATCGCCGGAACGGCCACGGTGAAGAAAGACGGCGACCTCGGGCCGGCGGGAGCGACAGGCGTCATGGTGCGCACGCTGGCGGCGTTTGTCGAACGGTTTGTCGATCATAACCAAGGCTAACTAAGAGGCGATTGATCGGCAAGGGAAACCAACCGATCGTGCGACCGAAGCAGCGGGTGCGGATCGATAGCAATGGAGATGACCTAAAAGGCGATCCCCCCTCAAGAAAGGCAGAACATATAGTGTGGTGGGCGCGGTTAGTGCTTATATATTAGCGATGAGAGAGGGTGTCCCAGTTCTTTTGGGCACCCTCTTGTCGGTCGGTGAACGAAAGCGGACATGTATAGCTTCGTCGCTCTTTTGGCACGCTATGTAATACGCAGCTGGAAAGGCGAACAAAATGTAAAGGTCATGTAAATTTTGCGTAAAGTTTCTTTTTTCTTATTGTAAACAAACTTGAACCTGCTACAATAAGTAGCGGTGACTTTCATTCCATCAATGGAGGGTGTTCGGGCCATGATTTTTTCGCCAAAAAAGGACGTTTTCTTCGATATGTTGTTCACGATTTCGGAAAATGTGAAGGAAGCGGCCCAATATTTTGTCGAATACAAAATCCGCAACGTCGGCGACTTGAAAGAGTTCGCGCGGGTGATGAAGGAGTATGAACGGAAAGGCGATTCGTTCATCCATGAATTGGTCGTCCAGCTCAATAAAACGTTTATTACCCCAATCGAGCGCGAAGACATTCACCAGCTGGCGATGAAAATGGACGATGTGCTCGATGGCCTCGAGCAATGTTCGGCCCGTTTTGAAATGTTCTCGTTTACCGACATTGACGAACATATGGGGAAATTTTTCGACTATATTTACCAAAGTACGATTGAAATCGTTCATGCGTTAGAGCTACTTTCGCATAAAAAATTGCTCGATATGCGCCAGCACGCCATCAAGATCAAAGACTACGAAACGAAATGCGACGAAATTTTGCGCGCTTCCATCAAAAACTTGTTTGTCTCCCAAAAAGATCCGATTAAACTCATCCAATATAAAGAGCTGTATGAAATGCTCGAGGAAATTGCCGACAGCTGTGAGGATGTCGCCAATACGATTGAGACGATTATTATGCGCAACGCATAAAAGGGGACGTTGTTTTTATGGATATGATTCTTGTCTTGACGATATGCATCGTGATTTTTGCGCTGGCGTTTGACTTCATCAACGGCTTCCATGATACGGCCAACGCCATTGCCACTTCGGTGTCGACGAGGGCGCTTACGCCGCGGCGCGCTATTTTGCTGGCTGCGGCGATGAACTTTATCGGCGCTTTGACGTTTACCGGCGTAGCCAAAACGATTACGAAGGACATCGTTGACCCGTTTGCGTTGGAAAACGGGCCGATCATCATTTTGGCGGCGTTGACGTCCGCGATCGCGTGGAACTTAATCACGTGGTACTATGGGATCCCGAGCAGCTCTTCCCACGCGCTGATCGGTTCGATTGCCGGCGCGGCGGTCTCGGCGGCCGGAATCGGCATTTTAAATTACCAAGGTTTTTTGAAAATTTTAGAGTCCCTGATTTTGTCACCGTTTTTGGCGCTGGGTGTCGGTTTTGTCATCATGACAATTTTTCGATTCCTGTTTAAAAATGCGAACTTATACGGTACAACCAAAGGATTTCGCCTCTTTCAAATCGTGACCGCCGCTTTGCAGGCGTACACGCACGGAACGAACGACGCTCAAAAAGCGATGGGGATTATTACGATGGCGCTGATCGCCGGCGGATATCACGCGACGACCGACATTCCGGAGTGGGTGCGCATTGCCGCCGCTACGGCCATGGGGCTGGGAACGGCGGTCGGCGGGTGGAAAATCATTAAAACAGTCGGCGGAAAAATCATGAAAATCCGCCCGATCAACGGGGCGGCCGCGGATTTATCGTCCGCGCTCGTCATTTTTTCAGCGACAACGTTTCATTTGCCGGTCAGCACAACCCACGTCATTTCCTCGGCTATTATGGGAGTGGGCGCCGCGCAGCGGGTGAAAGGAGTCAAATGGGGCGTCGCTCGCCGGATTGTGATTACATGGGTGATTACGCTCCCGATTTCTGCGCTCATAGCTGGTTTTCTGTACCAAGTGTTCAATTTATTTTTCTAACGAAAAACGCGCCTGTTGTTCAACAGGCGCGTTTCGTTTATGCCGCCGGCCGGCTCGCGGAAGAGGAGCGGCCGATCGCCCGGCAAAGCTTTGGAGCGATCAGGCCGGCGACGATCGATAACAAAATGTCCTTTGGCAGCGGGACAAGCATCCAGCCCCATACCATTTCGTACGACAGCCCTTTTGGCGCTTCCGCCCATAATTTGTACGCCATATACATCCAGTTCGTGCCGATGACATAGTTGATGACCATCCCGACAAGCGCGGCGGTGACAAAGCGGACGGTGGGTGCCGGCTGCGGGCCGCGTTCGATGATCCAGCCGGTCACATACGCAGCGGCGATAAAGGAGAGAATAAAGCCAAATGTCGGTTGGAAAATGATTGATAATCCGCCGCTAAGCTTGGAAAACACCGGCGCGCCGGCTAGGCCGACGAACATATACACCGTCATCGCCACCGCGCCGAGCCGCCGCCCTAACACCGCGCCGGCAAGGACGCAGAAAAACGTCTGCAGCGTGATCGGTACGCCGCCGACAACAAGAAACGGCACCCACGATGTAATGTTGGCGCCGATGGCCATCAAGGCGACGAACATCGCGGCAAGCGTCATGTCAAGCGGGCGAAGCGAAGTCCGTTGTTTCATATGTAAACCCCCTTTTTATGTTTGTTAACAAAATCGTACTGAACAACCGCTAGGCTGTCAATCCTTTTTTCCGGGAATGATGGGGTGAGTGGCGGGGGATATTAAGGAAAAGCGCTGCCCGAAAGGTCCACCGCTTCCACCGGGGTTTCCGGTTCTTCCCAAGACGCTAAGCAAAAGCGCTGCCCTAAAAGGCCGGTGAAAAACAGCTGCCACGAGCAACTCAGCGGCATTTCGCCAAACAAAAACGCCGATTTCGCCAAGCTTCTCTAACTGAAAAACAGATGGAATCGCAGTATTTTGTACGACATCACCGCCCCTCTAAGCTGAAAACTGAATCAAAGCCGACAAGGACGAAAGAAGCGAAAGGAGGATGGCGATGGAGCGGTTTATGCCGGATGAGGAACTGAAGCGGGCAAGCAAAATCGGAGCGAACGAAGACATCATCCATACGAGCAAAAACGATGATGGCTACGATTTGCGGACCCCGGCTGAAATCGGGAAGCGGCAGCCGATCGATGAAAACGGCAATGCGTGAAAGAAGAGGTGCGGACCGACAGGAAAGAAAAACGTCTTGGCCTGTTCCGCGCCTTGAAAAAACCGGGAATTTTGTATGACATCACCGCCCCTCTAAAAGGCTGGTAAAAAACAACGGATTCGTTGGATTAGTGGGAAATCACAAGGAATGAACTGATGACGTTGCCCGGTTTTTCCGTTTGAGAAACACGGTTGGAGAGCAGTATTTCCCCTTAAATCACTAACCTCCTAAATTTAGAAGGCCGGTGAACAACCGCTGTCACACCAATTGGAGTCATATTTCCATTCAGACAAGAAAGCTGATTCTGTGAAGTTTCTCTCATTGAAAAATGGGTGGAACTCAGCAGTATTTTGCCCTAAATCACCGGACTCTTAGGAGTAAGAAAAAGAAACTATCTTGCACAACCAACATAGTCCATGGCACTATGAAACTAGTGGATGGTCATATCAAACGGCCAAAAATTAAAAAGCCGATAACAATAATGAAAGCATTCGATATTTTTACAATCTTGGGGTTCCCAAAACGTTTATCGGCCTTTCGCTTCGAATGCGCCATGGAAACGGAAGAGGCCGGTGAGTTCGCCGAGATATTGGACGGGGATGGGACGCCCCCCGTCTTTTTTCGTTGGCAAACATCGTTTTTGTGCAGAAACGGTTTCTAGTGCGGCAAGACGCCGACGACAGCCCGCTTCCAGCGTCGCGGGTGGAAGCGGTGTTGTCACATCGGGTGCGGCGCCTTTGAACGGGTGGCCGCTCATCGTCCAATGGCAGCCGACGTGATGAGCGCAAAAAGCGGCGTCTTGCCAACCATTTCCCCCGTTTCGCCCGCCGCCGTGCTGGCGAAGGCTATCGGTGTGAAGGCGGAAACACGTTCCAGCGCAAGCCGACAACGAGCTGGCAGCACGGGAACGCGCCGGGCGGCGGCGAGAGCGTCAGGCGGATGCCGTCGGGATTGAAATACACCTCGGTTTGCGAGCGGATGCCAAGCGAACGGATCAGGCGCTTCACTTCATCCGTTTTCCCTTCTTGGGCGGCCGACATGACCGCGGCGGCAAACGAGCGCGATTCGGCCAGTTTTTTCAAAACAGCGGCACCGTCGTTCATCAACGTCTGGGCGGTGGCGGCCGACTGGGAAAAGAGCGTCGGGTCGATCGGGGGGTACGGGCCGGCCGGCAGCCTTGGGAAATAAGCAAACATGGCTGTTTGCGCCTCCTTTCCAACAATGGAATCGATATTACAATATGAGCGGATAGCAAAAAAGGAGCGAAATCACCATTTCGATTTCGCTCCCTCCATTTGTTATAAATAGCGCAGCCATAAATAGCCGTGCGACAAGAGCAAGGCAATGAGCGTGAGCGGGCCCCCGATTTTCAAAAAGTCCATGTACGTAAATCCATGCCCTTCGCGCGAAGCGATGCCAGCGACAATGACGTTGGCTGAGGCGCCGATGAGCGTTCCGTTTCCGCCGAGGCAGGCGCCGAGCGACAAGGCCCACCAAAGCACGTCGATCTGCGGCGAGTCTGGGGATAAGCCCATGCCGACAGCCATATCTTGAATGAGCGGGATCATCGTCGCCACAAACGGGATGTTATCGATCGTCGCTGAAGCGATGCCGGACAGCCAAAGGATGAAATAGGCGGACGTGGAAATATCGCCGCCGGTGACGTCGAGCGCTCTTTCCGCCAATGTCTTGATAAGGCCGATGTCAACAAGTCCGCCGACCAAGACGAACAGACCGGCGAAAAAGAAAATAGTGATCCATTCGATCGAATGAAAGATCTCTTCTATTTCATGCTCTGGCACGGCGATGAGCATGAGCACGATCGCTCCGGCCATGGCGATGACCGCCGCATCGACATGAATGGCCGAATGCAGGATAAAGCCAAGAATCGTCAGCCCGAGCACGGCGACCGATTTGCGCATCAGCTTTGCGTCTTGAATGTAGTCGGCATCGCGAAGCTCCATCAATGTTTGAATTAACGCTGGATCGGTTTGCAGCTGCTTGCGGTAAACGAAGGCGAGCAGTGCGACTGTGACGATGGCGATGACGATGACAATTGGCGTTAAGTTCAATAAAAAAGCGTTGAAATCGAGATGCTTGTTCGCCGAACCGATCATAATGTTTGGCGGGTCGCCGATCAAGGTCGCCGTGCCCCCGATGTTTGACAACAGCACTTCGGAGATTAAGTACGGCACCGGGTTGACGTGAAGCATCCGCGTGATCGAAAACGTCACCGGCACGACGAGCAAGACGGTGGTGACGTTGTCCAAAAACGCCGACAGCAGTCCTGTCAACAGCGAAAGCATCACTAAAATGCGGATCGGGCTGCCCTTGGCCAGCTTGGCTGCTTTAATGGCCATGTATTGAAAAAAACCGGATTTGCTTGTGATGCTGACTAAAATCATCATGCCGATCAACAGCGTGATGGTGCCCCATTCAATATGGTGGGTGAAGGCGTTTTCGGTGTCAACGATGCCGAAAATGACCATGAGCGCGGCGCCGAGCAAGGCGATGACGGCGCGGTTGACCTTTTCGGAAATGATGATGGCGTATGTAGCGAGAAACACAGCAATGGCCAAATAGTATTGAAATTGTGAGACGTCAGCGGCAGAATGGCTCATCATGGTCCCCTCCTTTACAGTGTTGGTGATGGCGCGCCGTGGAAGCCGTTGGCGCACGATGGGCATGTCCAGTCGCCGCTCTCGCCGATGGCATCGCGCACATAAAAGGTGAATGAACAGTGCGGACAGGCGATTTCACGCACTCGATCGATCAGCATTCGCCGCGATGGTTCGGCCGCCGCATCGGTGTCGACGATTTCCACATGGATCGTTTCACGAGATTCATCTTCGGCGATCACTTTCCCCCGCGCGTCTTCTTCTGTGCGCCATCCGCCGCCGAGCACATGCTGCTTGAGCTGGCTGGATGAGGAATGTTCAAGCATGTCCTCAGCGAGTTCCATATATTGCTTTGGCGTCAACTCATCGAAAGGAAGAACCGATGCTTGTCCCTCCCAATAGGCACGCAGCTGTTCTTCCGTGAAAATGTAGGTGACAATTTGATGAATGACGACATTTTTCATAACATCCGCCTCCTTTTTTTCATCATATCATAGCATCTCGCTGGAAAACAGGGGCGGAGGCTTCGCTTCGCCTAGGGGAACATTCCTGTTTTCGGCGTGAGGGGAGTGGATTCCTCCGTCATCCGCCCCTTTTTCGTCATTTTCTGAAAAAAGAAATAAACAATCGTTCCCTCGTGATATAATAATAGTAAGACAGATCGCAGCTATGCAGGAAAGGAGGGAAGCGACGATGGACATCCCGCAATATTTGTTCCTTGATTTTGAGTTTACGATGCCGGAGACGAAAACGGAGCCAAACGGATTTTGCCCGGAAATCATCGAAGTTGGCCTTGTCGCGGTCGTTGACGAACAAATTGTGAACCAGTTTTCCGCTTATGTGAAACCGCTCCGTTTTCCGCAGCTGACCGACCGATGCAAATCGTTTCTCAACATCACCCAAGAACAAATCGACAGCGGCATCAGCTTTTATGAACTCGTTACGTTGCTTCGGCAATATGACCGTGAGCGTCCGACGACGGTCGTGACATGGGGAAGTATGGATATGAAAGTGCTTCGGGAAAACTGCCAGTCAGCGCAAGTGGCCTTTCCGTTTACAGGCGAGCACCGCGATTTAGCTTTGGAGTATAAGCGGTTTTTTGGAAACAAAAACCAAACGGCTTTGCGCAAGGCGGTTCAGGAGTACGGCAACGAAGGGATCGGAAACGCGCATTGTGCGCTCGATGACGCTTTTACCGCCTACACGATTTTCCGCCTCATTGAAAACGACAAAAAGTATTTGGCGAAGACAAAGCCGCCTACGCTCGGAGAACGAATCGATTTCACCCAGCTGCGAAAAAAATTTGCCTTGTAGACGATCCGGTTCGGAATGCGTCGCAGCCACGCCCGCCGAAGGAAAGCGCCGCTGCTAGAGACGGTGGCCGCTTGCCGATGAAGCGCTGCTTGGCTGAGAGATGGAAACAACGGGCGGGTTGGCGGCGGCCGGCGGATGTGATAAGCTATGGGGGAGTAAACCGCTTCGGCCTAAACGCGGGCGTCAAGGATGGTGCGGTGCGGCTTGCCTTCGGACGGAACGATGCCGGCGGCCGAAAGTCCGCGCCTTGGACAGAAGCGGGAAATTCAGGCAGGAAAGGTTGTCTTGGAGATGATATGGCCATCGGTGTTGAACTTGTTTTTGTATTTCCCTGAAGATAAGCGCGAATATATCCCTGCGGCGATTTCGTTTGCCGTCTTTTTCTTGATGGCGGTCTTTACGATGCGGCTGATCATCGTCATTTCGCGGAAACAAGAGAACGAAGCGAAGCGGCTCGAGCGGGAGTTGCTTGGAAAAAAGGACGAGCCTGAGCGGACAAAGGACGTATAAATCGCTCCTTCCCCGGCGATACTGGCAGGTAGTAGTTTCCAAGAGTTGGAGGGGATGGAGTGTTGCGCGGAAGACGATGGTTGGCCGCGGCCATGGCGCTCGCCTTGGTTGGCTGCGGAAAAGAGGAAGGCATGAGCCGGAAAGTGGAAATGATCAATGCCGACGGCGATCCGATCGGCACGATCGAATTGGTCGAGCAGTCTGAAGGAGTGCGCTTGAAGCTTGATTTGCAAGGCCTTCCACCGGGGGAGCACGCCATTCATATTCATGAAAAAGGAAGTTGTCAGCCGCCCGATTTTCAGTCGGCCGGCGGCCATTACAATCCCGATGGAAAAAAACACGGCCTTCTCCACCCGGAAGGTGCGCACGCTGGGGATTTGCCAAACATTATTGTCAAAGACGACGGCACGGTCAACGTTGAATTGACGGCGCCGCATGTGACGCTGAAAAAAGGAGCGAAAGGATCGCTGCTGACGAAAGAGGGGACATCAATTGTCATTCATGCCAAAAAGGATGACGGCATGACCCAACCGGCGGGGGATGCAGGCGGCCGCATCGCCTGTGGGAAAATCAAGTCGTCTTGAACCAAATCGGCGTCTCGAACACCGTTTTGGCTCGGGAAAACAATTTAGGGTGCCGGTGATTTCGTGCAAAACACCGTTGAGTTCGACCTATTTCTCAATGAGAGAAACCTTGCGGAATCGGTTTTGTTTATGAAAATGTCGCCGATTGGTGGCGACATCGTTTTTTCACCAGCCTTTTAGAAAAACCGCTGATTCTTTCATCAGTGGGAGAATGAGTGCAAAACGGGACTGATGCAACAAGATTTTTCTAATTGAGGATCTGTTCGAGCCGCTCCCCGTTATGAATATACCGCTGACGTTTCGCTTTATGTGTCACAGGCAGCTGGCCTGTTGACTCCCTTTGGTGAACAAAACGTCCGCGGAGGGAGCGGCTTACCCAGACAGACGTCAGCCAGCGTTAGCGGAGCGCAGCCGCCAACCGCCGCAGCCCTTCGTTGAGTGTTGGCCGTGGGCAGGCGACGTTTAAGCGGATGAAGCCGTCTCCTTCCGGGCCGAATTTGCGGCCGAACTCGACGGCGATTTGTCCTTTCTCCAAGAGCCGCCGCTTCAGTTCCGTTTCGGACAGGCCGAGGCGGCGGACATCGATCCAGACAAGATACGTCGCTTCGGGGCGGATTGGGCGCACCGTTGGCAGCTCGGCGGCCAAATAGGCTGCGGTGGCGTCGATGTTGGCCTGCACATATTGAAGCAGCTCATCGAGCCATGGTCCGCCATGGCGGTAGGCCGCCTCTGCGCCAACCACGGCGAACGTGTTCAACGTAAAAAACCCGTGTCGCTGTTGAACGCGGCGGAACGCCCGGCGCCGCGCCTCATCGGGAATGATCGCCTCGGCTGCCTGCAAGCCGGCAAGATTGAACGTTTTCGTCGGCGCGCGGAACGTGGCGCTCCACGCGGCCAACTCGGGGGAGAGGGAAGCAAACGGCACATGCCGGTGCGGCGGAAACGTCAAATCGGCGTGAATTTCGTCGGAAAGGACGAAGACGCCATGCCGCAAGCACAGCTCCCCGAGCTGCTTGAGTTCTTCGCCAGTCCACGATTTGCCGCCCGGGTTGTGCGGATGGCAAAGGATGAGCAGTTTTGCTTTCGGCAGCTTATCTTCCAAGTCATTCCAGTCGATGACGTAATGCTCTTCCGTCAGACGGAGCGGACTGAAAAGCAGCGTGCGGCCGTGACGGCGGACGAGATCGAACAGCGGTCGGTAGACGGGGGAGAAGACGATAATGCCATCCCCGGGCTCGGAAAAGGCTTCAATGGCGGCGGCGACCGCCGGCACGACGCCGGGGGCAAACGTGAGCCACTCCGGATCGATGCGCCAGCCGTGGCGGCCTTCAAGCCACTCGCACACCGCCTCCCGCAGCGAGTCTGGGACGATCGTGTAACCGAAAATTCCGTGTTCGATGCGCGCCCGCAGCGCGTCTTGCACCGCTTGCGGGGCTGGAAAATCCATATCAGCGACCCACATCGGCCATACTTCGTCATGGCCGAACACCCGCTTCGCGTCATCCCATTTCAACGATTGCGTCCCCCGACGGTCCACGACTTGATCAAATGAAAACATGACATCGTCTCCCTTCTTTTTTTTCGATAAATGGCTTATAATGAGTTATATCATATTTCCAGAAAGAAGGTGGATGGCGGCGCATGGACGGACCACTGCTCAATCAGCGGCTTCTTGAGGCGGTTGGCGCTTGGGATCCGTTTGGCTGCGGAAGCGATGCGTACGAGGTGGAAGCGGCGGATGTGCTTCAAGCCGTATATGACACGGATGACCCTCGCCTGCTCGCGGCCCGCATCCAGTCGATATATGAATTCGCTTTTGACCACACCATTCCTTTTTATGATTGTTTGCAGCTGGCATGGCAGTTGCTCGAGTTGAAACGGGCAGCGTCTTGTTCGCCGCCGGTGTGACGGACCGCTGCCGACAGGACGAGGCCATTCGCCCCACGGTGGTGGGACAGTTTTACGTGCGTTCCCTCGTTGCCTAGGAGTCCGGTGATTTCGTGTAAAACGCTGCTGGACCCACCCATTTCTCAATGAGAGAAACTTTGCAGAATCAGCTTTCTTTTTTGAATGAAAATGCCTCCCATTGGTGTGCGGCAGCGGTTTTTCATCTGCCTTCTAGGAGGCTGGTGAAAAACGGTTGCTTCTCTTGAGCCATGGGGGAACGTTTGAAAGGCGCTCCTGATGCGACAAGGCTTATCTATTTGAGAA
>JAAROH010008134.1_pt1 | contig 14280 bp, 10 predicted proteins | sample 7248631 | NCBI WGS metagenome assembly JAAROH01 (sample SAMN09772309, study PRJNA484901) | compost metagenome | isolation source: Vermicomposting unit | place: India
AAAGTAAACAAAAAATTTATAACTTTTTATAATTTATTAAAAACTGTTTAAATCCCTCATGATTCTCACAAGATAATGGTTTATGTTTATTTTTTAGCTGGCCATTCATGAATTAAAATCTCAAACTCCAATCTTTGTCGCAAGAAGATGATTTAGGCTTTTTTTACTGGCCATTCACGGTTTAAAATCACAAGCCCTCATGGTTGACACGAGGGCCCTAAATAGATTTATTCAATTATTTCAACACTTTTTCCTTCGTATGAATCTCGGAATATACTTTTGTCGGCATTCCCCATAATTTAATGAATCCGACCGCTGCATTATGATCAAACAAGTCGCCGGCCGAATACGTTGCCAGTTCCTCGTTATATAGGCTAACCGGGGATTTACGGGCAACAACAACATGATTGCCTTTGAATAACTTCACCTTAACCGTACCGGTAACTGATTTTTGGGTTTCTTCAATAAACGCATCGATTGCCGGACGTAATGGTGAATACCAGAGACCTTCATAAATAATTTTTGCATATTGGGATTCGATGTGTGTTTTAAATTGGGTTACTTCGCGCGGCAATGTTAAAAATTCCATCTCTTTATGCGCATTGATTAAAACAAGAGCTGCCGGGTTTTCATATACTTCACGGGATTTGATACCAACGAGACGGTTCTCAATATGGTCAATTCTCCCTACCCCATGTTTGCCGGCAATTTCATTCAACTCCTGAATTAAAGCAGCCAGTTTCATCGGCACACCATTTAATGCAACCGGAACGCCTTTTTCAAAACAAATTTCAACATATTCCGGCTCATCCGGCGTGTTTTCAACCGGATTCGTCCAAGCAAAAGCTTCTTCCGGTGCTTCATTCCACGGATTTTCCAGGACACCTGCTTCACATGCACGGCCCCAAATATTCGCATCAATGGAAAATGGATTATCCAAATCAACCGGAATCGGGATCCCGTGTTTCTCGGCATAAGCAATTTCTTGGTCACGGTTCATGCCCCATTCACGTACCGGCGCAACTACCGACAATTTCGGGTTCAATGCTTGGATGGAAACTTCGAAACGGACTTGGTCGTTCCCTTTCCCGGTACATCCGTGGGCAACCGCCACCGCACCTTCCGTTTCTGCAACTTCCACAAGCAGCTTGGAAATGAGCGGGCGGCTTAAAGCGGAAGACAACGGATATTTCCCCTCATATAATGCATTTGCCTTTAAGCTTGGCAAAATATATTCATTGGCGAGCAGATCTTTCGCATCAATTGTAATGGCTTTGATTGCTCCCACTTTTAATGCTTTCTCTTTTATAAAATCCAGGTCTTTCCCTTCACCCACGTCAATGGCAAGGGCAATGACATCATAACCGTATTTTTCTTGTAACCATTTAATCGAAACCGATGTATCTAAACCGCCTGAATAGGCCAGCACAATCTTTTCTTTTGCCATTTATTTCTCTCCCCTTGAATAAAGATGAATGAAATTGTATTGTTATTCATTTTAACGCAAAACGATTCAAAATGCTACAAAAAGTTTTTCAAAAATGATTTTTACACATAAAGACGTTTTTCTGCCTCGTCAAACCGAAAAAACTCTAAAATTTTGTTTTGAATATGAAGGTGGTTTTCTCTCTCGTCAGACCTTTAGCTTTGAACATGAAGCTGGTTTTTTACCTCGTCAAATACGTAAAACGCTCCAAAAATGGATTTTTGAATATGAAAACAACTTTCAAGCCTCATCTCCATGTAAACATCAAACACATAACCCCACCTACATATAGTTTTTCAAAATGGATTTTTGGACATGGAGGCGATTTTCTGCCTCGTCAAACACGACCGAATGGATGCCGTCAATAATTTCCGGACTCACTTCTTCACCGCGATGAGCCGGTAAACAATGTAAAAAGATATAATCTTCTTTCGCATATTTGCATAATGATTCATTTACTTGATAAGCTGAAAATTTCTTCAGCTTCTCTTCTGTCTCCGCTTCCTGACCCATGCTGACAAATACATCGGTTACAACAACATCTGCATCCTTTACCATTTCATACGGGTCTTCACCGATAATAATGACGGATCCGGTTTCTTGGGCCGTTTCCTTGGCAGACTTTACGATGGTCTCATCCGGTGCAAACTCAGCCGGACAAGCCACTGTCATATCCATCCCGACTTTAGCCGCTCCTTCCAACAACGAATGGCACATATTATTATTCCCGTCACCGACATAACATAATTTCAAGCCTTGAAGCTTCCCTTTATGCTCATAGATAGTCAGCAAATCGGCCATCACTTGTGTAGGATGGTGTGCATCGGTTAAGCCGTTAATGACCGGAATCGTTGCATGTTTTGCCAGCTCCTCCACTTTCTCATGCTCAAAGGTTCGTATCATTATGCCATCAATATAGCGGGATAAAACTTTGGCCGTATCGTGAATCGTTTCCCCTCTGCCTAATTGAATATCCCTCGAACTTAAAAACAAAGCTTGCCCGCCCAGCTGATACATGCCGACTTCAAACGAAACCCTTGTACGTGTCGAGGATTTCTCGAAAATCATCCCGAGTACTTTTCCTTGTAAAAAGGGATGAGGCTTTCCGGACTTTTGCAATTGTTTCAAATAAACCGCATCTTTTAGTAAAAATCGTATTTCCTCACTCGTTAATTCCCCGAGTGTTAAAAAATCCTTTTTCGCCGGTTTCTTTTCACCCGGTTTCTCAATCAAGTAATTTGACATTTCTTCTCTCCTCTTTAATAAGCAATTTCATATAAATAATCATTAATCGCCTTCACATGAATATCCCCGTGTAAGTGAGACAACTCCATGATTGACTGAAATGTATCCAATGACGTGTATAAAGGGACTTGATAACGCATCGCCAGTTCCCGCAAAAATTTACCGACTGTTTCATGGTTTCCTGCCTTCGTTGGCAAAATGATTGCGGCAGTAAATGAGACTTTCTTGAATACATCTTCCAAACCGGAAAATTCCTTCTTCACTTGTTTCGCTGCAATGCCAAATTCATTTAAAAATTTCGCCGTTCCTTCTGTGGCATAAATTTGCATATTGTCGTCCCAAACTTGTCGTAAAATATTCACTAGTTCTTCTTTATTACGATCAGCTACCGAGCAAAAAATGGTCACTGGGCCTTCCTTTTTATCCGATGTTCTTCCAATCGCTTTTCTCAATGCCTCTTCGTGTGTTTGCCCAAATCCGAGAACTTCGCCGGTTGACTTCATTTCCGGACCCATAATCGGATCGACATTTTTTAATTTCGCAAAAGAAAAGACAGGGGCTTTAACGGTATGGAACGGTACTTCAGTTGCCAAACCAGTTTTGCCAAGTTTTTCACCGAGTTGAACCCGTACACCCATTTCAACGATAGGAATGCCGGTGACTTTACTTAAAATCGGGACCGTCCGGGAAGCCCGCGGATTTACTTCCAAACAGTAAATTTGATTTTCATAAATCACAAATTGAATATTGGCTACTCCAACGATACCGGCTTCTGTACAAATTTTGTTTGTATAATCAACCAAAATCTCTTTTTGTGCCGCTGAAAGGTGGATTGACGGGTATATGCTAATACTGTCTCCAGAATGGACCCCGGCCCGTTCAATATGTTCAAAAATCCCGGCAATATATACATTCTCTCCATCACTAATACAATCAAGTTCACACTCAAGACCCGGTAAATATTTATCCACCAAAAGCGGCCAAGAACGTTTTTCGGCATACTGCAAAAGCTTGATATAATGGTCTAATTCTTCCACTTGGTAAATAATTTCCATTGATTGCCCGCCAATCACATAAGATGGGCGAACGAGGACAGGGTAACCAAGTTTTTCCGCTGCTGCTTTTAACTCATCAATCGAATAGGTGATTTCCCCGTTAATATGAGGAATGTCTACTTGGTCCAGCAACTTGTAAAATTGCTTCCGGTCTTCCAATAAATCAATGGTTTCAATCGATGTTCCAAAAATATGAACACCTTCCTGTTCCAATTCTTGGGCCAGATTAATAGCCGTTTGCCCGCCAAATTGAACAAAGACGCCTTCCACCTGTTCTTTTTCGATAATGTGTAAAAGATCTTCCGTCGTAATTGGCTCAAAATATAATTTGTCGGAAATCGAATAATCAGTGCTAACCGTTTCCGGATTATTATTAACGACAATTGTTTCATAGCCGAGTGTTTTCAGTGCCATAACCGCATGGACACATGTATAATCAAATTCGATTCCCTGACCGATTCGGATTGGTCCGGAGCCGATAATCAGTGCTTTTTTCTTGTTTGAAACTTCTACCTCATCCGTTCCGTGCCAAGTTGAATAGTAGTAAGGGGTTACGGCATCGAATTCAGCCGCACATGTATCAACCAATTTATAAGAAGGGATAAGTTCCCATGCTTTTCTTTTTTCCCGAATCTTCTGTTCCGAACAATTCAGCAACATGGCTAGATATTTATCACTGAAATTCAATTTTTTCGCTTCTAGTAAAATAGATTTTGGCAAAGTTTCCAGTGTATATGAATGTAATTTTTTCTCATAATCGACTAAGTATTTAATTTTATATAAAAACCATGGATCAATAGCTGTTAATTGGTGGATTTCTTCAATCCCCCTTCCCTTACGAAATGCCTCGGCAATCACGAATAATCGTAAGTCATTCGCATTACCCATCGCTTCAAGTAATTCTTCAACTGTCATAGCGGACACTGCCGGATGAAACAACCCGGATACTTTATACTCCAACGAGCGTAACGCCTTATTTAATGCCCCCTCAAAACTGCGGTCGATCGCCATAACTTCTCCGGTTGCCTGCATTTGTGTACCAAGTGTCCGATTGGCTTCCTTAAATTTATCAAAAGGGAAGCGTGGCAGTTTAAGTACGACATAGTCGAGCGCAGGTTCAAAGGATGCAAATGTATTCCCGGTTACCGGATTAAGGATTTCATCAAGGTAATAGCCTAAAGCACATTTCGCCGCAATTCTCGCAATCGGATACCCGGTTGCTTTTGACGCTAAAGCACTGGAACGGCTTAACCGCGGATTGACTTCAATAATATAATATTGATTCGAGTTCGGATCCATGGCAAATTGAATATTACAGCCACCGATCACACCTAAAGCACGGATAACTTTCACCGAAGCATTCCGCAAAATTTGATATTGTTCATCGGATAATGTTTGACTCGGGGCAACCACAATGGAATCACCGGTATGAACACCGACCGGATCAATGTTTTCCATATTACAAATAATCACACATGTATCATTGGCATCGCGAACGACTTCATATTCAATCTCTTTCCATCCTTTAATGCTGCGTTCAACTAATACTTGGTGAATCGGGCTTAAAGCTAATCCTTTTTTCAATAAGGTGTATAATTCCGCTTCATTATTGGCAAAACCGCCGCCTTCTCCACCTAAAGTATAAGCAGGACGGATAATGACGGGAAAACCGATTTTCTGAACAAACTCAAGGCCATCTTCAATCGTATGAACAATTTTTGACTCCGGAATCGGCTCGCCAATTTCAATCATTAATTCACGAAATTTTTCCCGGTCCTCCCCTTTTTGAATCGATTCGACCGGGGTACCTAACAGACGGACCCCATACTTCTCTAAAATTTTCGATTCTGCCAGTTCCACGCTTAAGTTGAGCCCTGTTTGCCCGCCCAATGTTCCAATAACACCATCCGGTTGCTCTTTTTTTATTATTTCTTCCAAAACGTCCAAAGTCATCGGTTCAATGTAAATGCGATCGGCGATTTTTTGGTCGGTCATTATCGTTGCCGGATTATTATTTAACAGGACAACTTCAACACCTTCTTCTTTTAAGGCAAGGCAGCCTTGCGTACCGGCATAATCAAATTCCGCTGCCTGACCGATGACAATCGGACCGGATCCGATGATGAGCACTTTCTTTATCTCTTTATTTAACGGCATATTTCATTTCCCCTATTTTATGAATGGATTCGATGAAGTTGTGAAAAATGTATTCCGTATCTTGTGGTCCCGGATGTGCTTCCGGATGAAACTGTACGGTTTGAATCGGTAATGTTTTATGCGTAAAACCTTCAATCGTCCGATCATTGACATGTTGAAAGGTTACTGTAAATTCATTTTCATTCATAGTTCCATCGATAACAACGTAACCGTGATTTTGAGATGTGATAAATACTTTCCCGGTACGTAAATCTTTGACCGGATGATTGGCCCCGCGATGACCAAAAGGTAATTTTTCAGTTTTGGCTCCATAAGCAAGAGCAATCAATTGATGGCCTAAACAAATCCCCAAAGTTGGATAACATTGCGTTAACATATGAATTTTATCCAAATGATCGGCTAAGTCGATTGGGTTGCCCGGACCATTACTTAACACAATTCCATCCGGATCCAGTGAACGAATTTTTTCAAACGAATAGTCGAATGGAACAACCGTTACTTTACAACCTATTTGCTGAAGATAGGCTAATATTGATTTTTTATAACCGAAGTCGACTAAAACGACATGCGGGCCTTCGTTATCGTAAAACAGCAATTCTTTCGTTGTCACTTGCTTGACTAGTTGTTTCTCATCCGAACTTACAGGTTTCACATCAGGTTGATCCGAAATAATTGCTTTCACGGTTCCTTTTTTCCGAATCGTTTTCACGAGTGCCCGTGTATCAACATCGGTTAAACATGGAATTCCGTATTTTTCCAAGAGTGTGATTGCTGACTCTGCCAATTGATAATGGCTTGGTGAACCGCAAATTTCACCGGTGACAATTCCGCGCACATGTGGTTTGTCACTTTCTGTAAATAAATGATTCATACCGTAGTTACCGATTAACGGATACGAAAATACAATGATTTGACCGGCGTAAGATGGATCGGTGATGATTTCTTGATAACCGGTCATACTTGTATTAAAGACAATTTCACCGGTTTGACTTTTTCTATTTCCGATCAATGTTCCGGGAAAAATTTCACCGGTTTCTAATATGACATATCCTGTTGTCACATGTTTTCCCCCATTTCTTCCCTTCATTTGGCACCAGAAATTTTACTGGATTCATGCTCATATGCGGCAAGTACCGTTTTTAATCGCGCTATAAACAGGTCGATCTCTGCTTCTGTCGCAATTAAAGGTGGCAAAATTCGGATGACTCGCGGACCTGCTGTTAAAATAAGAGTTTTCTCTTTAATCGCAAGTTTGACTACCTTGTCTGCTTCCCCGTCTATTTCCAGACCAAGTAAAAACCCTACACCGCGAACAGTTTTTATCCAAGGAAATTCACTTTGTAACTTGATCAATTTATTTTTTAAAAGTTCCATTTGGTTTTGTGCAGAAATGAGTAGATCCGTTTCAAGGAACTGTTTTACCGTTGCAATACCGGCAGTTGTTGCCAGCGGATTGCCGCCGAATGTACTGCCATGGGTTCCCGGTTTAAAGTATTCAGCCACTTCTTTTTTCGCCAACATGGCACCGATTGGAAAGCCTGAACCTAATCCTTTCGCCAAGGTCATCACGTCCGGCTCAATACCATAATGTTCATAGGCAAACAACTCCCCGGTTCGCCCCATCCCGGTTTGGACTTCATCGGCTATTAATAAATTATTTTCCGAATGGCATATCTTCGCAAGTTCACGAAGCCAATCCTTATCTGCCGGGATAACCCCGCCTTCTCCTTGAACGAACTCTAACAGTACCGCTGCCGGTTTAATCTTTTTGAGTTGCTCCAGCGATGCCATATCGTTATAAGGCAAATAAGTAAACCCTGGGACCAGTGGTGCAAAACCGTGTTGAATTTTTTCCTGACCGGTTGCTGTTAATGTGGCCAAGGTCCGGCCATGAAATGATTGGGTGAATGTAACAATATCTGCTGATTTTTTATGTTGATTTGCATACATTCGTGCCAGTTTAATCGCTGCTTCATTTGCTTCAGCCCCACTGTTGCAGAAAAAAACTTGATCAAAGCAGCTGTTTTCGACGAGTAAAGATGCCAATATTTCCTGTGAAGGGATATGATACAAGTTGGAACAATGCCAAAGATTATCCAATTGTTCGATTAATGCTTGCTTAACCGGTTCCGGTACATGGCCTAAATTGCATGTCGCAATCCCGGAAGTAAAATCTAAATATTTATTCCCTTCATCATCCCAAACATAACAGCCTTTCCCTTTGACAATTTTGACCGGAAAACGACTATATGTGTTCATTAAGTAAGATTCTTTTACTGCCTGCATTTTTTCACCCTCTAGCGTATGGCAAGCGAGTTGCCTGCTCCGTTATTTTGCATAAGTTAGTTCTAAATTTATTGACGTACCAATTTTTTCCTTGTCTATAAATCTTTTTAAAGCATTCTCTTCCGTCCCGTCTAAAATGACAACTTCCCGGATTCCTTCATGTAAACAATCCAAGGCCGCCTTCACTTTTGGAATCATGCCACCGGTAATCGTGCCATCGTCAAGCAATTGTTGAACCTCGAGATGGGAAAGATTTGAAAGAACTTTTCCGTTTTTTAAAATACCGGGTACGTTTGTCACAAGACATAACGGTGCTTGTAACGCTTTGGCGATAGCAGCCGCGGCCAGGTCTGCATTCACGTTCCAGCGTCCGCCATGTTTATCGGTGGCAACAGGTGAGATAACCGGAATTAATTTTTCATCCAACAACCTTTCAATGATCTTTGTATTTACCGAATGGACTTTGCCGACAAATCCCAGCTGATTTTCTTGATGAATCGGTCCGGCTTCGAGCAACATTCCGTCGACACCGCTTAATCCGATTGAATGGCCGCCACATGTCATTAAATTCCGGACAATGGTTTTATTCATCGTCCCGGATAAAACCATTTCCACAACATCCAATACCTCGTTCGTTGTGACCCGCATACCTTCGATAAACCGGGTTTCTATCTTTAATTGATCCAACATCTTGGATATTTCCGGACCGCCGCCATGGACAATGACCGGCTTAACATGGTTTTCTTCCATCATCATGACAATATTTTCATAAAAACTCGGATGAAGTCCATCCATAATACTTCCGCCACATTTTATGACAACATAACCCATTACTTTATCCTCACCCCACAAGTTCGAAAAGAAAAAATTGATTACACGCATTGTTGTTAACTTGATTTTTCCGCCAACCTAAGTGCGACGAGCAAGAATTACTTTAGCGCATTGCTGGTAACTTGACTCTGGCCACCGACTAGGTTTGACAGGATGCAATTGCTGAAATACCTTTTGAATTGGCTTTTCCGGTCAACTAAGTTCGATAGGAGGCATTAATTTTTACATAGTCGTAGGTTAAATCGCATCCCCACGCAATGGCACTGCTTTCTCCTTCATGCAATTCTACCAATATTTGAATCTCGTTATTTTCTTCCATATAGGTTTTTACCTCAGACTCTTCAAACAAGACAGGTAGTCCGTTGGCAAACAGTTGATATGGACCGATAAAAACACTGATATTTTCTGTGTCAAAATCGACGCCGCTATAACCAAGCGCACAGACAATTCTTCCCCAGTTCGGATCTGTTCCAAAAACCGCCGATTTCACAAGATTTGAACCAATCACAGATTTGGCCAGCTTTTTGGCGTCTTCTTCACCGGCCGCTCCGATTACCTTTGCCTCAATTAATTTTGTTGCCCCTTCTCCATCTTTTGCAATTTCTTTGGCAAGTAATTGACATACCGTTTCTAACCCTTGAATAAAGTGGAGCCAAGCCGGACTGTTCGGTGTAAGCATGGTATTTTTCGCCAATCCGTTAGCCAGTAACAGGACCATATCATTCGTACTTGTATCGCCATCAACCGTAATCATATTAAATGTTTCATCAACCACTGTTTTCAACGCAGACTGTAATGCTTCTTGCTCGACATTGGCATCAGTTGTAATAAAGGCGAGCATCGTGGCCATGTTCGGGTGAATCATCCCGGAACCTTTGGCTGCACCGCCAATCGTAATCATTTTTCCATCAATTTCAAGTTGAACACATGCACGCTTTTGCGTTGTGTCCGTGGTTAAAATTGCCTTTTCAAAATTTGCGGCAGATTCTTCAACCTTTCCGATCATATTGATCCCATCAAGTACTTTATTAATCGGAAGCTGCTCACCGATTATTCCGGTAGAGCTGACCGCAACATGTTCTTCTTTCATATTCATTTTTTTTGCAAAATAGTGGCGCATTAACAGTGCATGACGGTATCCTTCTTCCCCGGTACATGCATTGGCATTTCCCGAGTTCACAATTACGCCCTGAATTTGCTTGTCTACTTCAATACTTTCCCGAGTAACAAGGATCGGGGCAGCTTGGATGAGATTGGTTGTATAAACCGCCGCTGCATTTGCCGGGACAATTGAATATAACCAGCCCAGGTCATGCTTTTTCCGCTTTAGTCCACAATGTAAACCGCCGGCGAAAAACCCTTTTGGTGTACAAATATGACCGCCATCTAAAATCTTTATTTCTTGTAAAATTTCTTTTTGATTAATGCCCATTGTGTGACCTCCAATTATGGATATAGTGGGGAATTATTGAGCCCGATATGTTCTTCCCACCCATTAATAATATTCATGTTTTGCATCGCCTGACCTGCCGCACCTTTTACGAGATTATCAATTACCGATATTATAATCAGTTTATTCGTTCGCCTGTTTACCATCACACCGATATCGCAAAAATTACTTCCCATTACTTCTTTTGTCGTCGGCCATTCGCCAATTGGACGAATCCGAATAAACATTTCATCTTTATACATATCTTTGTATATTTGATGGACTTCTTCAGTCGTTACTTGTTCAACTAAGTCGGCATACATCGTACACATGATTCCCCGATTGATGGGGATTAAATGTGTAATGAATGTAATCGGTACTTGTTCTCCGGATATATCACTGATTACTTGTTCAATTTCCGGGATATGTTGATGTTCTCCTACTTTATAGGCTCTTATGTTTTCATTGATCTCCGTAAACAAATTCGTCAAATTGGCATTCCTACCTGCACCGGAAACGCCTGTTTTCGCATCAACATGAATGGTATTGGCATGAATAATTTGTTTCTTTAATGCCGGAAGTAACCCCAGTAGTGTTGCCGTTGGAAAACATCCCGGGTTGGCGATCAGTTTGGCTTGTTTAATCTTATCCCGATAAACTTCTGATAACCCATAGGTCGCTTTTTGCAAATATTCTGCCGGTGCCGATGTCTTTTTATACCAGGTTTCATAATCGCCGGCGTTTTTTAACCGAAAGTCACCTGAAAGATCGATACAAGTAACTCCTTTATCCAAAAGCGGCGGAATGATATCTTTTGAAACCCCGGACGGTGTCGCAAAAAAAACAAAATCTAAGTTGCTGAGCTCATCCAGATTCCATTTTTCCAATATCATCTCATTGACACCGTACAAATGCGGATATAATTCCAAAATATTTTTACCATGGGTGGAATGTGAAACAATTTTTTCAATCGTTACATAGGGATGTTGTTGTAAAAGCCGGATTAACTCGACTCCGCTGTATCCATTCGCCCCAACAATACCAACTTTCATTCCAACCAGCTCCTAATAAATTTTGTATGAATTATTATAACAACTAATGCATAAAAATACAATCTAATTTAAAAAAAATATCAATATTAATAATTTATTAGTTTTATGGGGATATGATACAAAAGCCGGCCTACTTTTATGAAGGAAAAGTAAGACGGATTCCGCTGTTTAATTAGCAGAATCCGCCATTTCCGGAGAACTTATTTTTTAACCTCGTACATACTTATCCTCACTCACCTGATTTAAAAACGGACTCGATTCTCCAATTGAAAAAAGAAACAGTTCATGCATGGCCCGGGTACAAGCCATGTAAAACAATTTTCGTTCTTCTTCATCTGAATAAATATTCGACGAGGCGTTATAAATAATTACCGCATCGAATTCGATTCCTTTGGCTAAATAACTAGGTATAATAAGTAAACCTTTTTCATACGAGCGAGTTTCCTTTTTAATAAGATGGAAATCCATTGCTTGACTTAATTCATCAAATGCCTGCTTTGCTTCCCGGGCGGTTTTACAGATCACGGCTATCGTCTCATAGCCCCGACTTTGAAGGTCGCCCAACGTTTTTATAATCGCTTGATGCAATAATTGTTTATTTTCGACAGTTGTCAACCGAGGCAAATTCCCGTTTCGATTGAACGGAATAATTTCTTGTTCATCATTCAATATTTCCTTTGTAAATTCAACAATTTGTTTTGTTGAACGGTAGCTCTTCGCCAAAATAATTTTTTCCAATTCCTCATCGGGAAAGAGTTCATCGGAAAGGGTAAGCCCGTTTTGACCACCAAGGGCAAACGTAAAAATTGATTGGTTGATATCCCCTAAAATCGTCATTCTACTGTTTGGGAAAATTTCTCGAAAAAAGGCAAATTCAAACGGCGAATAGTCCTGGGCTTCATCAATGAACAAATGTCGAACTTTCGTATAAATAAGTTTTCCTTCCAATCGGTCTTTTAAATACAGATATGGTGTTGCGTCTTCGTAGCACAATATTCGTCGCTTTATTTGTTTTGCCGTCATTTCCCCGATTTTTTCCCATTCATTCGGTAACTGAACGGAATGCTGAGCTTTCCTTGCCCAGGTAAATAAATCGATGTAAAGGCCCCTGACATCGACAAACGCCAACTCATTAATTTTTTTCCGTAACGGTGCCAGCTTTCGTTTTATAATCCAATCAGCCAGCATGTTTTCCTCACGTTCAAAATCATTGAATGTATTTTCGCTAAAACGTTGCTCTTTTTGCAATTTCCTGTATACTTTCAAATAATCTTCCCGGTCAAGCAATTCACTTTCTTGGAGTACCCATTCTTTCCCCTTCTCTTCCTTTTCCTTTTCATCCATCTTTATAAGCAGCCAATCTTTTAACAGCTGAATCCGATTTGGAATTGAAATTTGTTTACCCAATGAATAAAAGTACTCTTTAATTTCTTGTTTGGAAATAAACACTTCGCCGCGAAAAGAAATATTTTTAAACATCATGCCATCGCTTTGCAAGTTGTGTACATAAGCATCGATCAGCTGTTTAAATGATAAACTAGCCTTAAAGCGGATGGCCTTTTTTCTTACCCAATAATTTTCATCCCGTTTCCCGCTCAATATATATTCCAGTTGTTCATATGGGTTCTCAATTTCATAATCTTTAAGGCGATGTTGTAAATACTGATAAAATGTACTTTGATCCATGTTATCTTCTCCGAGTTCGGGTAAAACCGTAGCGACATAGCTGCTGAATAGCTGATTGGGTGAGAACAGCAAGATATTATCGGCACGCAAAATTTCCCGATACTTGTAAAGAAGATAGGCTACTCTTTGAAGGGCGGCGGATGTCTTCCCGCTCCCGGCCGCTCCCAGAACAACTAAATATTTTTTTCGATCGTTCCGAATAATTTCATTTTGCTCCTTTTGAATCGTTGCAACAATCGATTTCATTTGTGTGTCTGCTTGATCGCTCAACACTGCCTGTAAAACCTCATCACCGATTGTTATGCCGGTGTCAAACATCCCTTTAATTTCCCCTTGACGGATTATATACTGTCGCTTTAATTCAATATTTCCCGTAATGTCTCCGTCCATTGTTTTGTAATTCGCAGGTCCAGGGGCAAAATCATAGTACATACTGGAAATCGGGGCTCGCCAATCATAGATTAAAAACTCTTCATCATTCTCATCCATCAGGGAAAAAAGGCCGATATATATTTTTTCACTTTTGTCCTCGCCATCTTCTAAAAAATCAATCCGTCCGAAATAAGGGGATGCCTTCAATCGTTCAAGATTTTTATGCTGTTTAAAAAATTGCCTATGGCTTCGTTCCCGCTCCGATAGAAGTTCTGCCTGTTGCCGTAAACTTGTATGGGTTTCTATTACATCATCCGGTTCATCGAGGTTCACTGTTACATCTTCCCAAAATGTTTTTCGGAGCGAGACAATGTCTTGTTTCAGGCCCCCGGTTTTTTCTTCAAGTGTACGCAATTTCTTTTCGATGACTTCAAGAACATGATTGACCCTTGCCTGTTCCTTTGCTTTCTCATGATTTTCCTGCATTGTTTAACACCCCTGGTTTTAAATTCATTACAAATTCTTCCCGAAAACTTATAAATATTATATACTTTGCCATTCATTTATACATCCCATACATCTTCTCTCTTTTTCATATCTATAAGAAAAGCGCAGAGCGCCCGCTGAGCGACGTACAAACTGGAGCGCCCCGCAATGAGATAAAGGAAACACGGCGAGGGA
>JAAROH010008135.1_pt1 | contig 14237 bp, 14 predicted proteins | sample 7248631 | NCBI WGS metagenome assembly JAAROH01 (sample SAMN09772309, study PRJNA484901) | compost metagenome | isolation source: Vermicomposting unit | place: India
ATCTTTTTGACGAACAGAATATTCAAGAATTTACGACCTACAAACAGAACGAAATGGCTCAGTCTTATCTATTTGAGAAATTAAAAATAGACGTGCAGCGAATTTTTAGATGAACATATTTTTTCTATAAACATCCCATCTTTTTGAAGAAATAAATGAAGATGGAGAATTTCATAGTTTTTTAGTGCATTACAATAAAGCGGAAGCCGAAATAAGTTTTTAATTTTCTGTGAATAATTCAGGAAGTATAACATTTTTACCAGCAGTGAAGTAACCCTTTTAAAACATTTTTTATAAGGTTCTAAAAACGAAAATCTCCGTGTAATTTACCGGTGGCTTTGAATTAAGAAGTATAGTAATTTATAATAAGGTTTATAAATTTGAAATAAAATTTACTATTTTGATAGTTTCTATTATCTTACATAGCGGGCACGACTGATTAAAGAATGTTGGGGTGTTGTAGATGAAACATTTTCCGGAAAATATTGCTTTTTGTTATCCTTGGCGAAGTTATCAGAAAGACGTGCTACAAAATTTACATAATCACTTAGAAAATAAGCATCTTCATTTAGTTGCACCTCCTGGTTCCGGGAAAACCGTACTGGGACTTGAAGTCATGATACGGTTAAACCAACCTACCTTAATTGTTGCACCAACTTTGGCGGTCCGTAATCAATGGGTCAACCGCTTTTTAGAGTTATTCTTACAAACAGAAAAGGCACCAAACTGGATTAGTACAGACTTAAGGAACCCAAAATTTATGACCGTTACTACTTATCAAGGTCTACATTCAATTTTTCAAGATGCGCCAGCGAAAGACGAATCAGGAGCTATTGATGACGATATAAAAGAAGACGAGGAAATGCTCGAATTAACAGATAGACAAAAGGCCCAAGAGCAACTGTTCAAGCAACATTTTCAAACCTTAATATTGGATGAAGCACATCACTTGCGGACTAGTTGGTGGAAAACTTTAATGGCATTTAAGGATCGCCTTGCCAATCCAACATTAGTTGCGCTAACTGCCACTCCCCCATACGATGTCGGTAAAGCAGAATGGGATAAATATATCCAATTATGTGGCCCAATTGATGACGAAATTGATGTTGCTGCATTAGTAAAAGAAGGAGATTTATGTCCCCATCAAGATTATATATGGATGTCGATGCCGACACATGATGAAAAAGAGCCTATTCAAACATTTCATCAAGAGGCCGAGCAACTCAGGGATAGTTTATTAACAAATCTAGATTTTAAAGCTCTGATAGAGTCGCATCCGTGGATAAAAGCAAATGATTATATAGAGGAAAAACTAGCGGACTACAGATATTTTATTAGCATGATTATCTATTTGAAAGAAGCCGGAAGTGACGCATGGGAAATACCTTTTGCTTTGATTCATGAAAGTACCAAGCACATTCCACCATTTAATTTGGAATGGGCAGAAGAATTATTAACAGCTATGCTATATCGGGACAAATTTGTGGATTCGAAAGAGGAGCCTTTAAAAAGTATAAAAAAACAGCTTTCAAGTATGGGCGCATTAGAACACAAACGTGTAAAGCTATTGGCAACCAAAGTAATGGAACGGACATTATTGCAAAGCGCCTCAAAATTAGACAGTATTGTTCAAATTGTTTCCTTAGAAAAACAAGCAATGAAAGATGAACTTCGATTAGTTGTTTTGGCAGATTTTATTTATTCTGAGGACCTACCAAAAAGTCGAGATGCAGAGAAACCGCTTATCCGTCTGGGTGTCATACCGATTTTTGAAAAAATTAGAAGAGAATTAGGAGAGCAATGTAAGTTGGGCGTCCTCACTGGATCTGTTGTGATCCTACCGAAAGAGGCAGCATCACTATTAAAGGAGTATCCCTTTGAATTTCAAATAAGTCCACTTCCTCATGACGATCATTATGTAATGATAAAAACAAGTGGATCTTCAAAGCAACATCTTGTTCGGATTGTGACGGAAATTTTTTCTCGTGGTGCTGTGAATGTGTTGGTCGGTACAACTGCACTACTTGGAGAAGGTTGGGATGCACCTAGTGTAAATACCCTCATTCTCGCTTCTTATGTTGGCACTTTTATGTTAACCAATCAGATGAGAGGTCGTGCTATTCGAACGGAGCAAGGAAATCCTAATAAGGCAGCAAATATTTGGCATCTCGTTTGTGTAGATGAAAATGCCTTTAATGGTGGTTATGATTTCGAATCCTTAAAAAGACGTTTTCTGTCGTTGAGCGGATTAGATGAGGAATTTCCGTTTATAACGACCGGGCTAGAACGTTTACGATTACCCGAAGCGACCCTATCCAATAAAATCATCTCGTCTATCAATAACACTATGCGTTTAAGGGCTACCAATCGTAATCGTTTATTTGAACGTTGGAAAGAAGCTGTTCACAAAGGCGAGCGAAAACGGGAAGAATTACAAACCGATCAGGAGTTTGTTCCAAGACCTTTCATCTTTCGAAATACAATAAAATCATTACTCGTCATTAGTTTATCGATAATCATTAATATGCTTTATGCAATGGGAGAATCGATCGGACAATCTCATTATTACCAATCTGACAATCTACTACTTTTTCAGTTACTCATTGGATTAGTGATTGGAATCATTCTATCCTCTCCATTCTGGTGGAAGGCATTATTGATTTTCTTGTTTAACTCTTCCATTGAATCAAGTATGAAACAAGTTGGAAATGCCATTTATCATACTCTTTTTGATACCGGGCTCATCCAAACAGCACCAAGACTTAATAAAGTAATTGCTGAGAAAATGAAAGATGGGAAAGTAATCTGCTATCTGGAATATGGAACAACGGATGAACAGAAGTTATTTTTGCAATGCTTGCAAGAACTAGTAGATCCAATCGATAATCCCCGTTATATACTACATCGGAAATCGGGAAACCATTTCTGGGTAAAACATGATTATCATGCCGTACCAGAGGAAATTGGCAGAAAAAAAGAATACGCAGAAACGCTGCTCAAGCATTGGAATAAAAGAGTTGGCAATGCTGAACTTATATATACACGAACACCAGAAGGAAGAAAAGCTCTGCTCAAAGCTAGGATGCGGGCCATGTCTAGCAAATTTGTCAAAAAATCTGAACGGATTAGCGTTTGGAAATAACAAAATTTATTTTCACACATGGCGAAAAGATACTAGGAATCCTTAGATTATTTTCATATATTTATTTTTTATGAATCATTCGAGGGTCTTTAAAAAGTGAAAGGCAAACCCAGTACGAATCAAGTTTGCCTTTCATACTTGTTATTTGTATTCGTAAATCCTCCATCCATCCGAATAACTCCCCCATTTATGTATTGAGCGGGTGAAGTTGGTAAAAACAAGTAAGCATATATAATGCCACTTTTTTTCGACTCTTGCATATGTTGAATCGCCGACCACAACGGAAAGGTGTTCTTGTTGATTGAATTCTCTATTTAATTCATTTTTAATATCAGCTTCGTTTGTTTTATCCATATGAGGTTTAAATGGGGCTACTGTATATTTTGACACTAAAGTTATCCTTCATTGGCAAGGAATAAGCATGAAAAAAACCCGGAAATCGAAAAAAATTTTTTCACGAAATCAGAGTCTGAATCGGAAATGTTTTATTATTTTACATTCCTAATAGCAATTTTGTGACTACTTCCACATGTGCGGAATACAAGGTGTAGATAATAATATCCAAAAGAGCAGTGGAATTCATTCATATTAGACTAAAGAACTTTTCTATAATACTATATTTTCATAAAAGAAAGGGGTTATGCCTATGGACAAAGACACATTATTTACTCTTCTTCATCTGGCCTTATAAGACGGGCACCAAAAACTAACAAGTCGTCGACTGGAATTTGTTCGCGCAAATAGTAAGTCAAATTAGTATTTCCAACAGTCACCCCACCACAAAGTGAACCTTTAAAAGTGTAATCATTACCTTCAGTATCTGTAATGACCATTTTCCATTGTCCTATATCAGTAGCGTACCAAACCAGTGGGTTACTATTTAAGTATTGCGAAAAAAGCATCAGTATTTCTTTTGCCGCAGCTTTCCCAATAGCAAACTGTTTTCTCCTGCAAATCTCAAATTCATCAAACCCATTAGCATACTTATATCCTGTAAACCATACTCTTCCACTAGCAGATATTGTCAAATGTTGTTCTACTTCGTCTTCAGGAAGTGGCGTTGGACCAAAGGATATATTATTGGAAACAATTCTTACCTTTTGTATTTGCATTTGAACCCCCCTATCTGTTACATACCTATTTTCGAAATCACTCTTCTATTTCAAATTTGCATCCCGACTTCATATCTCATCGCATCGGAAATAATGACAAATGCTCGTTCACCTTTTAATATATGTGGTGTAATAATGGAAGAATATAAATTTTGCTGACTAAGAACTCCAGCCATTGTTCATTGTTCTGTCATTTCTGCCTTTACTGCTTGTGACCAATTGGCACTCACCTCGCGCAGAAACTAATTCGTATAGAGATGTTCAACAAGATCCTTTAATTTCTTTACCAACTCATGATTACTTTTTTCATCATCATACGCATTATACAATTTGCGGTAATAAGTATCCATAACATTTTTACGGAATGACTGAAGGCTGTTACAGTCAGATGAATAAACAAAGTCTTTAGTGTCTTCATTTCACGTCCATAGTCATAATATGGCAACATAAGCCCAAAATACATTGATGTCAAAGAACTTGTCCATTTGTGATAAAATATCCTCTATAAATTCTTTATCCTTGTCTACCTAAAAGATAATTTTACGTTATTCCCCGTCATAAGGAGTTCATTAAAAGTATCTTCGAGGCAGAGATTATTTGGGCCATATAATTACACACACTTCTTTCTTATACACAACCACTATTCGTCATAATAGCTATTTCTTCCTTCTCCATTTAATTCTGATAAATATCCTTGTATTATTCTAAGTTGTCGAGTAGTATATCCCATTTCTTCACGGTAAAATTTTGTATCCTTTTGTGGATATTCTAACTTTAACTGTGCAAGTTTTTTCAATTCTTGAATATCAAATTGTGTTTTATAAATGAGAAATTCTCCAGTATATTCACTAAGATTAACTTTATCTATTTGGTCATCGTCCCCCTCCCATTTGTATATAGAAATAATTTTATGAAATTTGTCTAAATTGTTTCTATATATTAAAATACGATAAATAAGATCACTTTTGACCATCTGCAGCGTTGAGGAGTAAAAATTCTTCGTGATAATTTTAAAAATTTTATCCCCCCAAAACATGCTAGATATGTGATAATTTAACTAAATAAATTAGTTAATTAACCGTTTTTTTGGGGGGATTTTTTTGGTTACCAGAAAAGAAAAAAGAAATCGCGAAAAAGAAGAGGGCTATCCAAAAAGTCATTAATTTTGAATTTTGGTTGCCCTTTTCTTACTAGATGATATAGCCGTAAATCGTTAATAAGCAGCATAACGGATATCAATAAGAATGAATCATTTTCTCTAGTAACTATTTTAATAGATAATGTGGAATCGCTCATAATCAGTAAAATTATTAAACTTTTTCAGATAATTATCCGTAATAGATGATACAAATAAAATTATCTGCATTGTTCGCGATTTTACAAAACAAAAACAACATATAGACCACATTAAGTATATTGCCGATCACAATGATTGAACCAACTATCAAACATAGTCAACAGTTTAATAACCGTGTACTTTTTCCCCTTGTACCCATACTTCTTTTATGTTGACAGGTTTCACGAGATACATGATTCTTTGGAAAATATCATAAAGTTCTTCTGCTTCATCGAAAATTGGTAACTTATTTCCTTCCGCCTCCGTGTCGATGATCTGCACATCCCAAGCATAGTTTTCTTCTAAACGCCCGATCGGTAAGCTTAAGGATTCTCCGCCGCCAGCTGTAGCCAAATAAAAAGCTTCATTGATGGTGATGCGCGAATTTGGCGTGCCTCGCTTTTCGGCTGGGAGTGTTGCATCCACACCATCTTCCAACATTCTTGATGAAACGACAGCTTGTTTTACATTGTCATAAAGGCTAGGTGTTGCACCAGCGGAAATATCCGTACCTAAGCCAATATCCACTCCTTTAGAAGAAAAGTGGGCAATTGGAATAACGGCATTGGCAAAGTATGCGTTCGATAATGGGCAATGTCCGATGGCTGTTCCTGTTTTCGCAAATAGCTCAACATCATCTTCCTCTAAGAAATTCCCATGTGCCATCACTGACTTATCTCGCAATAATCCAAAGTCATGCAAAGCAAAGGCGTCGTTTTTCCCAAATCGTTCTTTGACGAAGTTATGTTCCCAGTCGCTTTCACTACAGTGTGATTGGATATGGGTATCATATTTTGCAGCTAGTTCTCCCAGTCCTTTCAATACCTCTTCGGAACAGCTTGGAATAAACCTTGGTGTCACGACAGGATACACACCCTGTTTCGTTGTTTTTGCCAATTCTTTTACAGCCAAAATAAATTCTTCTGTGTCAGCTAATGCTGTTTGAGAATCTTGGTCTCGGTAATAATCAGGGTTTTGCTCGGGATCGTCGGCAACTACTTTTCCCACTAAGCCACGTTGTCCTTTTTTTGCACAAATCTCAGCCAATAAGAGGCTGGATTCTTTATGGATCGTTGCAAAATAAAGAGCGGTTGTTGTTCCATTCGCCAACAGCTTCGTAACAAGGTCATCATATACCTTTTCAGCAAAATGGATGTCCGAGTATTTGGCCTCGAGCGGAAAAGTATAGGTGTGTAGCCAGTCATTTAGCGGGATATCTAATGCCGTTCCGGACTGGGCCCACTGAGGAGCATGAACATGTAAATCGACAAACCCAGGAAGAATGTATTGTCCTTTTTCCAATCGATGAAAGTTATCCTTTCCCTCATATTCATGGATGAAGGAGGAATATAGAGGGTCATCCGGTGCAACAACCTTTTTAATGATCCCCTGATCATCAATACAGAATAGGTAATCTTTTAAAATATATATCTCCTGTTTCGATTTGCTTGTAAAAGCGGTCCCTTGAAAAATATACGAATAATCTTCCATTTAAATCACCTTATTGTTCGTATTTTTAATATATCAGCCATTATAAGCCATTGTAAATTAAAAGTCCATTAGAAAAAATACACCATATTCAAACGCAGTCATATCAAGGATTTAAAAGTATTTATTAGATCTTCCATTCCTATTTTTTATAAAAAAACTGTTGAAATTCAAATTTATGGTGATATACTAAATACAAACTTAATCATGTTTTTCATATAATCGCGGGGATATGGCCTGCAAGTTTCTACCAGTTTACCGTAAATAAACTGACTATGGAAAGCGAGTACGGATAGCATCTACATATACAGATGTTTTTCCCATTTCGATCGATTCTAGCTCGGAGTACATGCTTATTCATAGGAATACGTGTATTTCGGGCTTTTTTCTATAGGGATTATATGGAAAACGAAATACATCCATAAATCGGGGGGGAGTTTGTACAATGGAAAGTACAACAAGAAAAATAGAAACAGAGAATTCACAACAGGGACAAAGGAAGAAGGAGGATAATATTTCAGTAGGGAAATCCTTCTTTGTTGGCTTACAGCATGTACTAGCCATGGATCTTTTTATTCCTCCAATCATTTTGGCCGGATTATTATCGTTTTCTGTGTCAGATAGTGCTCTACTCATTCAAATGACATTTATTGCCTGTGGAATTGCTACACTGATTCAGGCCGGATTTGGTATGAAGTTACCTGTGATGCAAGGACCATCTTTTGTTCCTCTTAGCGCTTTAGCGGCCATTGGAACCACGTCAGGAGTAGGAACAATGATCGGAAGTCTAATACCTGGAGCCATACTCATTTCCCTAATTGGACGACCGCTCAAGGTATTCAGTAAAGTTGTGAAAAAATTCATCCCACCAATTGTTGCAGGTACCGTTATCGTAGTTGTCGGAATTTCATTAATGCCTAGTGCAATCAACTCAATTTATACAGCACCAGGTAATTTTAAAGAAAATATCTTTGTTGCATTTATTACAGCAGCAGTTTTAATTATTTGTATGTATCTTGGAGAAAAAGTCTCAGGAAAATTTAAATCTGTGAAAGTAGCTTCCGTCTTTTTGTCTTTAGGAATTGGTACGATTGTTGCTTCATTTTTCGGTATCGTCGACTTTTCATCTGTTGGAGAGGCATCTTGGTTTGCTTTACCAACTCTTTTTGCCTTTGGTACACCGAAATTTGAATTAGACGCGATTTTGATTATGTTGGCAATTTATTTCATCATCGTAGTTGAAACAACGGGAACATGGTTTACTGTTGGTGAAGTAACGGGCGAAAAGCTAGATGAGAAACGATTAAATGGTGGAGCATTCGGTGAAGGATTAGGTTGCTTTATTGGCACATTCTTTGGTGGAACACCTGTTACTGGCTATTCTTCTAACGCAGGGGTGATTGCGATTACTGGTGTCAAAAGCCGCAAACCTGTCCTTGCAGGTGGTGTAATTCTTGTGATTTTAGGGATGATGCCGAAACTCATGAGCGTGATTGCAAGTATTCCAGCTGTTGTTATTAATGGCGTTTTTGCGATTCTTTGTATGGTCATTATGATGAATGGTTTTAAAGTCATCAAAAATGCTCCGTTTACCGAGAGAAATATGATTGTTATTGGCGTTCCAATAATGCTAGCTCTTTTTGCCGTAATGATTCCTTCAGATATTTTAAATGGATTACCGAACCTTGTTACATACTTTGTTTCTTCTGGTACTGCAGTAGGAGCAATCGGTGCACTTATTCTTAATCTTGTTCTTCCGCAGAAAAAGGAAGAAAGTCAAGCAATTCAAAGTGGAGGCGAGATCAATTATGCAACGAGATAAATTATGGAATGACTGGCATCCAGTCTGTAAAGCAGAAGAATTAGTGGATGATCCTAAGCAAGTATTTGTTCTAGGAGAAAGAGTCGTGATTTTTCGCAATGAGAAAGGTGTTCATGCTTTTAAAGATCTTTGTATTCACCGAGGTGCTGCCTTATCACTTGGCAAAGTCGTGGATGGAAATTTGGTTTGCGCCTATCATGCCTGGGAATTTAATTCAGAGGGAACATGTGTGAAAATTCCTGCACTACCTTGTGGGAGACCGATTCCAAAGAAGGCAAGAGCCACGGTTTACCACTGTGAAGAATACTTAGGGTTAATTTGGGTGAACTTGGGTGATGAACCAGCTCCGTTAATTAAGTATCCAGAGTATGAAATGGAGGACCATCGCACTATTATTTGTGGGGCATATGAAGTAAAGGCGAATGCCCCAAGAATTATTGAAAACTTCTTGGATGTTTCTCATCTAATGTTTGTTCATGAAGGCATGCTAGGGGATGCGGACCATGCGGAAGTTGTTAATTACGATGTCAATTTTGTTGATGGTCGGTTTATTACAAGTAAAATTCCTGTTTTTCAACCAAATGCAGATGGTCGTTCAAAAGGTGGATATTCGAATTATGTGTACGAAATTTTAAGTCCTACGATTGCAAGATTTACAAAAACAACAGATGGTTCTGATGAAGAGTTTACCATTCTAGTTGCTGTTAATCAGGAAGATCAGGAACGATGTAAAGTTTTTATGTTATTAACGAGAAATTATGATTTAGATCAACCCGATGAACCATTCCGTGAATTCCAAGATATCATTTTTTATCAGGATCTAGATGTGGTTGAAAGCCAAAAGCCAGAGCTTCTTCCATTAGATTTGCAGGCGGAAATGCATTTGAAATCCGATGCATTAACAATCGCTTACCGCAGATGGTTGGACGAACTAGGCATTGAAAATGGAACAATGCCTATTGAAGATGAAAAGCGAAAGAACAAACGCGGGACAGAGGCATATCGGACTGTCTAGGATGAGTGTTTTTCAATGTTATATGATTATTTACAAAACCCGTTCTGTTAGTAGAACGGGTTTTATCGATTGTTGTTCCAATAGCAAATATAAATTTTAACATTCCCCTTTCGAATGAAGGTTAATTCTTTTTTAATTTAAATCTCGAATATTCGTATAAACTTAAAGCTTCAACTTCATACTATAGTTGTTTAATAAACACGATAGGATATATGGTTACTGCAATAGTAGCCTACTTGGATAGCTTATCCTTAAATACACTTTTTGGGCGAATCGAGAAATGGACAAAAGAAAACGTGGAGAAGAACACACCAAGACACTACAAGGAAAAAGTTACGAGCACAATTGGTGAAGCAACAAGAAACCATATACTGTATCTAAAAGGGAAAAGATACTTCGGTATACAAAGCATTAAAGAATTGACCGGTTTCAAAAAGGCAAAATGGTTAACAAGAAAGAATCTTAAAGATATGTAATCATCTGTAAAAATTGTGGCTAAAAAAATGCCCACAAAGACTTGACTCAATCTAAAATTAATAGTATGTTGACAACGCTTTATTCAAATGCTAATAAGACTAAGTTGTGGTATAATAGCCATAAAATGGATCCTCCTTTGGTTCATTAAGTTGATTGGGTTTGTGTGGAAGTTATGCCCGTCATGGCAAAAAGGCTTGTACCGCCCACACGATAAAAGAGGATTTTCTAAAAGAAACGATCCCAGATGAAATCCAAACCTTAATTCAAGTTGATAAAGAGAAATATATAAAGAAGATGGCGAGAAAATCGAAAAGTACAAAATCGGATTCTCAAAAGAAAATCAATAAGATTAACAAACAGATGGATGTTTTAAAAAATCGAAAAAGGAAATTCATCAACCTGTTAGCTGACGGAATGATCACACATGAAGAATATCAAGAGAGTATTGAAGCAACGAACAAGGATTTAACTGAATTAATGGAACAGAAAAATGAACTTCTTTCATTGATGGAAAGCGAGGATGTAATCGAAACGATTGAAAAGCTTAAAAAGGAATTACTTCAATTCCTAAATTTCGATGAATTAACCGAGGATATTCTCCATCGACTGATTAATCGAATCGAGGTAAAAGAGGACGGTACACCAATAATTCATTACCGGTTTACCACACCAAAAATTGTATAGAGGCAAGAGAGAAACCTTATCTTGCCTCATTTTTTCATTTTAAAACTATCTGCGAAACGCACTCTACGTGCAACGAGCGGGGTGGTTTGATGTCTTTTACATTGTAGGTAATCGGAAACACGTCAAAGGCTCTTTTTGCACTATCGGTAGGCGGGAATATATCGATTAATTTTTACATATCGAAAAAATGAATACATCGCCGATTGCGTCCCTAGGATGTATAGACGCTGAAGTTGGATTCTTGCTTCATCTGCTGATGAACGAACTTACGGTACAATGCATGTCCATCCATCAATTGAGCATGCGTTCCTTGGCCAGTCAAGATGCCATTCTCCAGGAAGATGATTTGGTCTGCATCAACGACGGTTGACAAGCGATGCGCGATGATAAGCGTCGTGCGACCATGCATCAAGTTTTGCAGTGCTTCCTGGACAAGTGCTTCCGATTCGCTATCCAGATTCGACGTCGCTTCGTCCAGAAGTAGCAGCTTTGGATCGCGCAGCAGAGCGCGAGCAATGGCGATGCGCTGGCGCTGACCACCGGACAGCTTGATGCCCCGTTCGCCAACCTCGGTGTCGTATCCTGACGGCAATTGTTCGATAAATGCCGCGGCATTAGCCAGACGCGCAGCCTCGCGCACTTCGTCGTCGGTAACCGGACGCGTGAGCCCGTACGTGATGTTGCTTTTGATCGAACCTGACATGAGCGGGCTTTCTTGCAGGACGTAGCCGATCCCTTCCCTCCAAGCGTGAAGCGGAATTTGTTCGATGTTCTGCTCTCCGAGCATGATGCTGCCCGCCGACGTTTCATAAAACCGCTCCAACAAGGAGAAGATCGTTGTCTTACCGGCACCGCTCGGCCCGACGAAGGCGACAGTTTGCCCCGGCTCAATCGTGAAGTTTAAGCTGCGCAGCACCTCGTCCTCTTGCCCATAGCCAAAGGATACGTCCTGGAAGTGGATGGGCTGATTCCAATCGACTTGGTATGACGCATCTTCCGATTGCTCCCAGTCCTCAGACAGCGTTAACGCGGTTGCGAAATCAGACTTCGATTGACGGTCTGGCTCCTGATGGTCAGGATCATCATTTTGCTGATTTTGCTGTATGCGTCCTGTTGACTGCTCTGGTTCAGTGCATAGCAACTCTTGGATTCGCTCGGTCGCTCCCATTGCTTTTTGAAAGGCGGTGAAAAACTGTGCCAGCATGCTGAATGGCACTACGACCTGGAACATATAAATAATGACAGCAACCAGTGTTCCGGCAGACAAATCACCTGCGGAAACGCGCGCTCCACCGTATCCGATGATGACGACCAGCACGGCCATGATCACGGTTGTCATTAGTGGTGAGACGAATGCTTGGATGCGTGCTTCTCTCATGCCGAAGTGAAACAAGCTGGCAATCTTTCGCTCGCCCCGTTCGCGCTCAACGGACTGGGCATTGTGCGATTTCACAAGACGGATGTCGCTTAGCACGCGACCGAGTCCTGCGCTGAAAGCGGCAAGCTCATCTTGCATTTGCAAGGAAATTTTGTACACCAGTCTGCCTAATGGAGCCAAAATCAGCATGGACACTGGCACTGCGGAAAGCATAATGAGCGTCATTTTCCAGTCGATGATAAACAGGATCGCTAATGCGCCGATGATCGAAAGAATACCGGAGATGGAGGTGACGAGATGGTTCGTTATTAGTGTCTTAAGCGTGTTCGTATCCTGTGTAACACGGCTGATCAGCTCGCCGGATTCGTGCTTGTCAAAGTAGGAAACTTTGAGTTTGAGAATGTGATTCCACAAGCGCAATCGGATGTTTCTCACGAACATCTCGCCAATATACGTCATGAAATAGTAGGAAAATCCGCCCGCAGCCGCCTGCACAAAAAACGCCGCTATGAGCCAAATGATGACGCCGATATCGAGACCACTAGCCGCAAATTGATCAATCAAATCACGGGTGAAAAGCGGCACAATCAAGCCGCCTGCAGCTTCCAATACACTTAGGATGATGGCAACGGCAAACAGCCCTCTCCTGGGAACGGCACTGCGCAACATTCGCAAAAACTTCCGCCATTGTCGTCCCTGGTCATGATTATTCACTCTCTCTGTGTCCATCTGAAAACAGCCCTTTCTTTATGGAATAGTACTCGAACGCTTCTGCAAACCATTTCTCTTCCTCTTCTGTAAACGGGGTGCCGATCGCAGCGGGCAGTTCTATATTTTCTAACTGATCCGCATATTCATTCATAAAGTACCAATTGTCGCCCATCAGTTCGTTAGCGAGATCCATAAATTGCTCGATGAGCTGCTGGACTTTTTCGGAGTCTGGACGATGGTTGTGCAATGCTTGTTTGAGGTCTTGAAGGATCAATGTCGAGCGCATATTCCAGTCCCGCTCTTTGCTTTCGTCCGCGAAATTTTCCTTTATTCTCTGAATCAACGACTCTGGAAACCAATCAGACATCCATTCCATCTGCTGCTGCTCCGTCACGATGCTGTGAATCAAGAAGGAGATCACTTGCGGATCTATCCTATGCTCGGCTTCAAGTACCGCGGCAGCATGATCAATCGCTTTCAATATTTGCTGAATGTGTTGCTGTTTATGCTCCAAAGCCTGCTTCTGCATTCGCAAAGATCGTAGCAAGGCGTTACTGTCCCCCGCTTGTCCGGACATGATCGCTTTAATGTCTTTCAGTGAAAAACCAAGATATTTGTATGCAATGATTTGCTGTAGCGGAATTAGATCGTCCGGGCGATAATACCTTCTCCCGGAATCACTAATATAGCTTGGCTTGAGCAAGCCTTGCTCTTCATAAAATCGCATCGTGCGTGGACTGACACGGGCTATACGGGAGAATTCTCCAATGGACATTTGCTCTTTCATCATCTCAATCAACCTCCGAATTCATTGTACAACTTTACGTAACGTAAGAATCAAGCGTTTCTTTATTTGCATAATTTCGTTTGTAAGCTTTTCACGTACGAATATCCCCAGTTCATGTGGTGGGCTAAACTCATTATAAATTTCAATACTCTTACACTGAACAAGCAAGAAAAAACCATCTACTAATTGCCTTAAATTAAGCAAAGCATCCACCGCATACACCCTAATATAATTTATCCTGAAATATTCATAGCTACAAATTTCTTTTGGTAAAATCTGTTAACT
>JAAROH010008137.1_pt1 | contig 14190 bp, 10 predicted proteins | sample 7248631 | NCBI WGS metagenome assembly JAAROH01 (sample SAMN09772309, study PRJNA484901) | compost metagenome | isolation source: Vermicomposting unit | place: India
CTGCAAGCTGCATAGGGAATCCTTCGTTTCTTTGTAGATGGTAAATTTTGTTTCTGATTTTGGGCAAGTCTAGTACAGTAAGCAAGTTGTAACGCTCCATGATATTGCCCATCTTGAACACCCGGAATGGTATAGTTCGAAATTTGCGGCTTGGTACCGCTGGTTGTTGCCTAAGCTTACTCGAAGAGTAGAACATATCTTGACGGTCTCGGAATATTCCAGAAGTAGAATAATAGAAATATTAAATGTGTCACCGGAAAAAGTAAGTGTTGTTAATTGTGGCATAGAAAATCACTTTTTCCAAGTGTCTCCTAAACAAATTCGACGTGTTCGACAGAAATATGGATTGCATGGGGATTATATTTTAAGTGTATCGTCCATTTCGCCTCGCAAAAATTTTGAGCGTATTTTTAAAGCCTGGAAAATAATAAATACGAAATATAAGCATGTATCACTGGTTATTGTGGGAAGTCGAAATTTGGCGTTTGCCGCAAATAAAGAGCTTGGAAAACTGCCGGAAAGAACGATTATTACGGGGTATGTGGAGGGCCAGGATTTACCGGCCATTTACGCGGGAGCCTTATCTTTTATTTATCCTTCTTTATATGAAGGTTTTGGGATTCCGATTTTGGAAGCGATGGCTACGGGAACATCGGTGGTTACATCGAATACGACGTCGATGCCGGAAGTTGCAGGGGATGCGGCTATATATGTAAATCCTTATGAAGTAAAGTCAATAGCAGAAGGGATCGAAAGGGTGATAGAGGAAAAGAAACTGCGTGAAGAGCTTGAGAAAAAAGGAAAAATAAGATGCAAACAATTTTCATGGAAACGTTCTAGTGAACAAATATGGAAGATATTATCTACGTATGCGGAATAAATCGTGAAAAAATTTCCTCCACATGTAGCATTTTGTCAGGTATATTGTTAATGAATGGAGGTTTTTATTGAGAAATCTTATTTTTTGGGGATGGCAACGGTATGAGCAGAAATTCAGTAGTCAAATTTTATAAAGTTTTGTTTTCTATTTTTGATTTATTTCTAGTAAATGTAGGAATTATTTTGGCCTTCCGTTTAAAGTTTGGTGAAGTTATACCTATGTATAACTGGTCTTCTTATATAACTATCTGGCCTTTCTTGTCTTTTGTAGCGCTTATTATTTTTTACATGTTTGACTTGTATTCCAATTGGAGAAGGAAAAGTCTATATCATCTCATTTACACCATTGTTCTTTCCATTGGGATGTTGAGTTTGTTTACGATGGCGCTTACCTTTTGGTACCGGGGATTTTCTTTTCCACGAAGCATTATCGTACTTTCGTTTATCATTCAGGTTATCCTTTTTACTTTAGTGCGTTCATTTATTTGGTGGATAGCTAAGCAGCGGTATGGACGCAGGAAAGTATTGATTATTGACGAAAATTTGGAGCAGGGCCTTCAGTTTGCTCGAAAATTTATGCAGCACACGTCCGGGTGGTTCATTATTCATAACTTTGTACCGGTAAGTGAATGGAAGCGGATGATGAACCTTATACAAGAAGTGGATGTCGTATTGCTTAGCCCATCGCTTAGCCGGGAACAGCAGGCTGATATTTTGAGTTATTGTTCCCGTTATGGTAAGGAAGTGTTGCTTGTACCGGAACTGTTTGAACTCTTTATTCTTGATGCCGAACCCCAGCAAATTGACGACATGTTGGTATTGTCCGTACAGCCTCCGGGATTAACCGCTGCACAATTGTTTTTGAAGCGTGCATTTGATATCGTGGTGTCCGCGGTTTTAATCGTATTGTTAAGCCCTATCATGCTTGTCCTGTTTATTCTCGTTCCGCTTACATCGAAAGGGCCGGCGATTTTCAAGCAGGAACGAATCGGCCGGAACGGCAAAGAATATATGATTTACAAGTTTAGAAGTATGGTACATAATGCGGAGCAGAAGACAGGCCCGACCCTGGCGACGGATGACGATCCGCGCATTACGCCGTTAGGGAAGTTTATCCGGGCCACAAGGCTGGATGAGATTCCACAGCTTTTTAATGTATTGAGAGGGGATATGAGTCTGGTCGGGCCCCGGCCAGAACGTGCTTTTTTTATCAATCAATTTAAGGAGAATTTACCCGATTACACATATAGAATGTCTGTGAAGCCTGGCATCACCGGCCTGGCGCAGGTGATGGCAAAGTATAGTACGACGGTAGAGGATAAGTTACGGTTTGATTTAATGTATGTACGTAACTATTCGCTGGCGCTTGATATTAAAATTTTGTTGCAGACATTGCGGGTCGTTTTTCAGTGGGAACAATCGAGCGGGGTAAACCATAATCAACAGCTTTATGAACAAGATTTAATCAAGAAATTGAATCTTGAAATAGCCGCAGGACGAGGAAAAATCGTGGGCAAAAGAAGAAGCTAGGCATTTTTACAGGGAAGCTCCCTGTTTTTTTGTCGTTTTCTTTTCAACCGACGTGCCACAAAGCGGCCGTTTGTCTTCTATGTGGAAAAAGATAAGCCAACGAGTTTTTTGTTGGATAGGCAGGATGATTAGCAAGATTTGTCGAAACGAGTAAAGGGCAAAAGGAGAAATGGAGGAAGTGCAATGGAAGAAAAGGTCTCAGGACGAACGCGAAATAATATTGTATATAGCTTACTTGGGTTGACACTTATCGGTATCATCACTGCCATAGTCATGGGAGGAAACCAGGATAAAGTGTATCAAGCGGATGCGCAAGCATATATGCAGGCGCAAAAACATTTGCAGCAAAACCAATTTGCCGAAGCGGAGAAAGTACTAAAACCGTTGCTTGCCACACATTCAGACAGCTACATATTGCAATGGCGATACGCTTCCAGTTTTGCCGGTCAGGGTAAATATGATGAGGCGGAAAAATATTTTATTCAGGCGCGGAAGCAAAGGCCATTTTTAGTGAGGAATCAGAAATATCTTGTTCAGTATGGAGAGGTACTATATAAGAAGCAAAACTATCAAAAGGCAAAAAGATATTTAGAAGAAGCGAAGAAAGTAAATACGAATCCACAGTTATCCGCACAGGCAGACGCCATGCTGAGAGAGATGGCGACGAAATATAAATAACGAAGGAGGGGAAATAAAGTGAGCACAAAACAGGGAATGAATATTGATCAAATGCTGAATATGGAAGGACAGAAAAGCGCGGATCGAGTCTTAATCTGGGGGTTACTGTTTGCGCTTGCTGTTATTCCATTGCTAACAAGAGCCGCCATTTTTCCCTTCTTCTCTCCTGTGATTACAGGTACGTCACTTGATACGGGGATGAAGGCGGATATTTTTACATATTACAAATTTATCTGGCTTATGCTTGTAGTTGCATTTGCTATTTGTGTTTTTGTATACAAGATGTTGGCCAAAGGGTATCAGATTCAACCAAGCTATATAAATTTTCCGCTTCTTATCATGTTTGTGTTTGTCCTGTTATCCGGTGTATTTGCGGAGTATAAAACGCTTGCGATGTTTGGACAGTACAACCGACATGAGGGAACGCTGACGTACCTTGGCTATTTTATTCTTTTCTTTATTGCCGCTAATATTTTGTATACAGAAAAGAAAATGAATCTTCTTATTTATGCGCTGTACCCGCTTTTATTCATCAATGCCGGGCTTGGTCTCGCGTATTTTTATGGTTACGATATACTGAATAATGCCTTTTTCCAGGGGATTCTGCTTCCGGCCGGATTATCGAAAGAATCATTAAACGGATTCGTGAGCAGTACCATTAACAATCCTAACTATGTTAGCGGGATTGCCGGTATGCTTGTTGTACTGTTTTTGACAAAAGCCTTGCTTTCCGACCAAGGAAAGAAGAAGGCATTGGATATTATTTGTGCCGTTGTCGCGTTTGCTCTTTTGCTTAGTTCGTTGTCAACCAGTGGCTTTGTTACGTTCGTTGTGCTATTGCCGCTTATTTTTGTAATGGTTTTACTAAGACAAAACAAAAAAGCCGCGCTTTTACCAGCATTAGCTACACTTATTGCGTTCCCGTTCGTTTTCTTTGCTATGAATAGCCATAATTCGCTAGTATGGAAGGAGAGTTTAGGCTTTTTCTTTGGAACTTCCAGCGGGGCAATGGAAGGGAAGAACAGCGCAGGCGAAGCAATTGGATGGAAAGATTTTGTACAAAAGCATTCCCCGTTTTCTGTGCATGTTGCCAGTGCGGCAACCGAGTCTGGAAATGCAGACGACGAATTCAACTTACCGCCGCAGGGCTGGGCAGCGGGAACGGGGCGTGTCTATATATGGTTCAAAACACTGGAACTTATTCAGGCAAACCCGTTCCTTGGCTATGGAATGGATACGTTAGCGTATTACTTTCCGCAGGACGATCCGTATAAAAATTCGGGAATCAATGATCCGAACACGATTGTGGATAAGCCGCATAACATGTACATTGGACTGGCATTTGGTTCAGGGGTAATCATGTTGCTGGCATTTCTCGTTCTTATTGTGCGTCATGCCTGGCAGCATGTGCTCCTTTTTAAAAGACGAATTCAGACAGAACGGCAGGCGATTCTCGCCAGCTTGTTTGCCGGATGGTGTGCGTACCTTGTACAGGCTATGTTCAATGACTCGGTTATCGGGACAGGGTTTATTTTCTGGATTTTGTTTGGGGTTAGTGTTTCTTTGCTGAGAGAAGAGAGAACCGAATCTTAAGACAGAATCAGTTCATGAAAAAACGATAGGTTTTTGCACCTGCCGAAAAAAAATTTTTTCGGCAGGTGCAACTTTTTTTAGGTTTCATCGTCTAATAAGATGTAAGTCAAATGACAGAGGATGAATATTTCAAAGAGAAAGTAGCAAACAAAAAAATACATTAGATTTTGCGCAACTTTTCTCTATGAATATTCGTCTATATTAATGCAGTATATTGCAGATATGTCTAACAAGTGAATAGATGCATTTTTTACTAGCTTCTCTATTTACTTTTAGACTGGGGCATTGTATACTGTGCTTTGTGAGACATGAAATAGTAGATTATACCAGAGTCATTCTATGATTTAGTCTCACGTGAAACTTTCATTATACTACATTGTACATAAGAAGAGCTCTGCTCCTCGAAAGGGGGTGAAGGTACATAGTGGGAGTAAGAGGCTCGAGATATATAGATAAACAATACTCTCAACCGAACCGAAAGCGGAAATGTTCCTTCACAATGAAGACGCGTGTTTACTGACGGTTAAGAATCGGAATGGTAAACACGGTGGCAAATTCCGCAAAAATATTACCCTAACTTAGGAGGAAAAAAACGTGAAGACGAATAAAGCACTTAAAGTTTTAACGACTTCTGCGCTTCTCGCTTCTGTAGCTGCTCCGTTCGGCGCAGGTGTAGTAAGCGCGAACAGCACAAACCTTGTTGATAAGAGAGTACAGGTAGGTAGCAATAGTGATATAAATGGCACATCTCATCTTATTGTTAAAGAAGATGACACGAAATTTGGAATATCTACAGGCGATACTTTCCGTGTAGAATTGCCTTCTGGTACTGAGTGGAAATTCTCCAGCTCCGAGTTTTATGTTGATGCTTCAGGTAATGTTTACAACGATGAAAGCAGTGCTAGTGCTACCACGAAAGCAAAAGTTAATGTCATTTCAAGCAGAACGATTGAAGTTCGTCCGCTAGGAGATGGATTTAAAACTGGATCTCCAAGCAGCGATAATGCGATTAACATTCCGCTGTATGTGAAAGTGAATGGTGCCAGCGGTGAATTGAAATTGAAAATTGATAGCATGAACAGTACTGTTACTTCCGGTGAATATGTATTTGCTACAGTAAACACTGGCAATACACGTGCTGTTGTCGATACTGTCCGTTACATTGGTAAGAACGGTATAGGCGGACAAATTCGTATTGACGAAAACTTTGCTGGAGCTATTTCAGCAGGCACGCATTCTCTAAAATTAAAGTTACCGTCCAACTTTGAATGGGACGATATGTCAAGTGGTGAAATTAAATTTGGCGGTAGCTTTTTTGGAAATGCAAAAGTAGATGGAGCAATTATCGGTAATGGTGACAACACGTTAACGATTCCTGTAAAAATTTCTCAAAGCACTAGTGGTGCTACTCCTGGTTACATTTACATCACGCCAAAAATTAAAGCGAAAAGTGATGCTGCAAAAGGCACAGATGTAACTGTTAACATTAGTGGCGGCGATTTCTCTGATGCTGACCTGACAGTAGCAAAATATGGCGATTACGATGCCAATATTAAAGTTGAAAAAGTAGAAGAGCTGGTAGCTGGTAAGTTCGATGAATATACGAAGACAGCTAAAGTCACGATTGAGGAATCTGTGCCTGGTTCTTTCTACCAAGATCGCGATATTGATGTGAAGTTCCCGTCTTGGGTGAAAGTTGTTGAAGTGTCTGACTGGAGCACATCTGGAGTGGAAGCTGAGAAACCAAAAAATATTGACGGTACAGACGATGAGTTTAGCATTAAAATTATTAAAGCAACTACAAAAGAAAACACAACGCCTGGAAAAATTGAATTTAAAGTTCGTCTGAGCATCGATGCTAACAAAACGGGCGACATTGAAGCTACTGTTTCCGGTGGCGGTATCAAAGAACAAAAAGCAGTCGTTGCGAAAGCAATCGCTCCGGCAGCCGTTTCTGTGGAAGGTGACACTGCAAAACTGAAAATTGGTGCGCAGGATCAGGAAGGTCCTACCTTCTACATTACAGAAGCGAAAAAAGGTGTATTTGAAAAGAATGTTGAAGGTCCGAGCGGAAATGGAGAAATCATCGTTCGTCTCGCTAGCGGCGTGAAATTCTCTAAAGTACCGAAAGTTGAAGTTGTAGAAGGCGACGGCACGATCGATACGAGCAACGTTCGCCGCATTGAAAACGACAATGCGCTGGCTATCCCGATTAAAGGGGAAAGCACTTCTAAGCCGATGAAGTTGAAAGTTTCTGATGTTCGTCTGACGCTGGATCGTACCGTTCCGGAAGGCGATATCGAAGCGAAAATCGGTGGCTCTGCAGTTGTTGAGAACTATGTGAAAGACTCTAAAGGTTGGGTAGGAACAGGCCTTTATACAGGAACTGATAATAAGAATCCGGGCACATTCAATACACAACATGCTGTAACTTTCAAAATTGGTTCAACGATCACGCCGGCTCCGTCCGATACAACAGCGAAGAATATTGTATTCAAGCTCAACAGCAAAACATACACGGTTGACGGCAAAGAAATCGAAATGGATGCTGCTCCGCTTGTAGGCTGGGATCGCGCTTACCTGCCGGTACGCTTCGCTGCTAATGCGCTGAACGTATCCGACGATCAAATCATTTGGGATGACAAAACAAGCACGTTCACGATCTTCAAAGGCGATCGCGTAATCTCCGGTAAAGTCGGCGACAAGTTCCTGACAATTAACGGTGTAAAAACTCCGATGGATGTTCCGGTATGGCGCAATAAAGAGAAAACAAACAACCGCGTAATGGTTCCGATCCGTTACCTGGCTAACGCGCTGAACGCTGAAATCAACTGGAACAAAGAAACGAGCGAAATCACAATCCAAGTGAAATAATAAGCTTGACAACTACATGAAAAAGGGGCTCCCATCTGGGAGTTCCTTTTTTCTTACAACTTTATTTTCCTTTTGTTAGAGGGAGATGAAAAATATGAAAAAGCTACCTGCTTTTGTCCTTTCTACTGCTCTATTATTCCCGCTTTCCCTTCCGGTATACGCGGCTGAAACAACTTCGGTCGTCCAGAGCCAGTCGCTTACGTATGAACAGGCGCTGGAACGGGCGTTTAACGCAAGCATCCCGCTCAAAAATGCGGCGGATGAAATCGATCGCTCGTTTGAAATTCGACAAACTATCGGCTCCGGTATTCAATCTTATCCTATCGGTGTAGGCAACGGAGAGAAAGAAGCAGCAGAGCGTGCCAAGGCGAAAGCTTTAATACAAGCGGATACGGCTTGGGGCATCAGCAAGCGCAAATATGATCTGGAAAAAGACAACATTATTTATTCGGTGAAAACAGCTTACAACAATGTTTTAAAAGCGCAGAAACAGAAAGAGCTGGCTGAGGCCAATGTCAAAAACCAGGAAGTGCAAAAAAATGTGGCTTTCTATAAAGCATCAGAAGGGGCGCTGAGCCAGTACGAATTAAGCCAGGAAGAAGGAAAATACAACTCTGCCCTTAAACAAAAAGCTGCCGCGGACAAAGCGCTGGATGATGCCTGGACGAAGCTGAATGCGCTCATTGGTGCTCCGCAGGAGGCACGTTTTGCGCTTGTGGATGAACCACAGTTCAAGCCGTTTGAGAGAAGCGAAACCGACCTGGAAAATGATATAACGTACGTCGTCTCCAACAGCGATTTGGTCGATATGGCGGAAAAACAGTTGAAAATCCAGCGTTTGAATGTGGAGCTATATACGTATAATGCAAGTAGCTCAACTTCTTACAAAGCGGAAGAAATTGGAGTACGGCAAGTGGCCAATAAAGTGGATGATACGAAGAAAAATTTGGCCGACGGCATGCGTGCTATCTATTATTCTATCAAGCAACTGGAAGATCAGTACAAAGCGTTAACGATTGAGCTTAAAAAAGCGGAAGAAACGTTGAAAATGGCGCAAGTACGCTATGATACCGGCGTAGGAATTAAAGCTGACGTGACCGCTGCCGAGCTGGCAGTAGCCGATAAGAAAAAGAAAATTTTTGACACATTGATTCAACTTGATAATCTGAAGCTGGCATATGAGAAACCTTGGGTTGTCGCGGGAGCATCCGCTGGCGGCGGTTCCGCCCAGTAATGTTTGTTGCATAAGGCGCTGCGAAATACACTTGCAGCGCTTCTTCCTTTGTTGCAAAAAAAGGACGAGCGGGCAGGGAACATGAGGTTCTATCATACAGATGTCGAGACGGTAAAGATAGCAGGATAGATTTTTGTTGAAAAACAACAAATATTAGGAAATCATCATGAAACTTGCGATGAATCATATCCTGATTTTACAAAAAATGTTGATATAATATACCTAAGGACATTATTCCTAAAAATGTAGTATATAGGGAGGGATTATATGGAGGAGTTTGTCGAAGTGGCAGAAGCGGTTGAGCAATTTGCGCGGCATGGCCATGCGTTTTATCCAGCGCGGCAGCCGGGTGTGGGGGATGTTACGGTTTTGTATGTTGGTGCAGATACTTATTATGTAGTCTGCAACAGCAAGGATTTTTGTAAGCGTTTAATTCGCTGGTTTTGTATGAGCGAAAAGCTTCTTTTACGTTTTTCCTATGAGATACTGGGTCAGCGTAAGCATGCGCCGTTCGTGCTTTCCGCCGGGCTGACGCTCATACCGTTTTGGTATCCGCGGTACGACAACGCGGCACACCGAACAGCGTACGTAAGTATGTCTTCTATCCAGTCCTACCGTTTCCATTCGCACGATGCCTCTGTGACCCTTGTCCTTGAAGATAACCATACGCTGGAGCTTCCGTATTCATTCCAGCGCTTGAAAAAGCAGCTGATTCACGCCGAGTTTGTGTATTATAAATTTACGGCCCGCATCAGGAAAGAAGCTCAATTTTCCCCTATTACGGCGGAAAAGTGTAAAAACTGACGCCTATCTCGTGATAGTCGCTATGTCCCATATGAAAAGGTGAACAATTTTTCTCTATTCCATAACCGTGTTCTGCGCCGAATGCGCGCTTCCGCTAGGATGAAAGTGCGCGCAATCTTTGCAGGGCCGGCCCTCGCACAATGGGGGATAAGAAGTATGGAAGAGAAAGATTGGGCACTTTTTTTCCAGGAATATGAACCGTTGCTGGAGCGCTGGATATCCCGTTACTCTGCCGGAGTGGTGCGTGAGGAAGCGAAACAGGTGGCGCGAATCGCCTGCTGGCAGAAGCTCGGGCTGTATAATCCGGAACGGGGCGCTTCGCTTTCCAGCTATTTGTTTATGGTTGTGCGAGGCGCACTACTGAACTGGTACGCGCAGGAACGACGCTGGTATGACCGTCATCGCCTTCTTACGGCACAAGGGGATGAAGAGGAACAGGAAGGGACACCGGAATGGGAAGACGCGGACTTATTGCCGCCGGATGCGTCCCTTGTCTGGGAGGCGTGGATGGCATATTTGTCGGAGATGGAGGCGCTTTGCCTAACCTTGCATATTCGTGACGGCTATTCTTTGCGGGCGGTTGCCAGGCGGCTGAATGTGCCGTATGAACGTATGAAAAAATGCAAGCAACGGGCCTTGGGCAAGCTGCGCCGCGCGTTATTGCAGGAGTGGGAACAGAAATAAGAGAAAAGACGACGGAACGGCTTGTTCTGTTCTGCCACCGGAGATTTTTCTTACTTTCCATTGTTTTATCCTTCTGCTTTGCATGCAAAAAGGATATAATAGACAAGGAACAAAAGGAGGAATTCTACCTATGATTTCGTTTTTTAAAAAACTCCGCTCTTCGGGTGCAGCGTTGGAAGCGGAGACAGCAGAGAATACGGTAAAGAAAGAGGAACAAGCGGAAGCGGCCGGCGAAGTAGAGGAAACAAATACGAGAATGAAACTTTATTTCCTGCCGGGGCACGATAAGAGTTTTTCTCAGGAGGAAGGATACGTACTTCAGTTCTTCATAAGCGAGTTGTCCCCGATTGCGGAAGGACAGGTTGCGATTGACGGCTATAAAATCGAGCAGGAAGTGAACGGGCTGAAGCTGACGCTGATACTGCGCAACAATATGGATGCGGACATTTCTCTGGAACGGCTGCCGCTGGTGTTACAGGATGCCAATCAAAATACGGTGGCCCGCAGTATGTTTGACATGAAGGAGACGGTGATTCCCGCGCATAGCGCGGTGCCGTTGCGCTTTTTGTTTCCACACCATGACTTTCTGGTACCACAGGCCGACTTTTCGTCTTGGAAGGTAGGCTTCCATATGGAGGATGGCTCGGTTCGCCCGGTCGTTTCGGAGCTAGACTTTGAACCTGCGGTACATTTTTCGATGCGTGAGTACATGGAAAAACAGGAACAGCAAGTGACGGAAAATATTCGAAAAGCGATTCAAGAGACGGAGGCCCAGATCAACTTTATTGGTGCCGCGGTGGATGATGCGGAAGATGGAAGCTTAGTGGTTGACTTATTCCTGCGCAATGGCCGAACGGAAGAAGTGGCGCTAAAAAAAGATATGGCGTTCGTGCTGCGCGATGCGGCCGGAGATGTCGTCGCTGCGCAGGCTTTTGATTTATCGCAGGTGAAGCTTGCGCCGAAATCAGTCACGCGCTGGAAGCTTGTGTATGATAAAGAATCACGGAAAAAGCAAAATCCTGATTTCAGTGAATGGTCGATTCAGGCGGCGGAACATTTCGGATAAAAGGTTGATTGTGATGGAGAAAGGGAGGCAGAACCATTTGATGAGACACTTGCGAGTGTCTCCTATTTTTTGTCTCAAAGAATATTTTAAAAAGAATGATTATTTATATTTTTTGTTGACGATTCCAAAATTTTGTATATATAATCTAAATATATGAAAATATCAGAATTTTTTAGGGGGTGAGTGCTCAAGGAAATGATAGCGCTTTCTATTGATCGTGTTCTGGCATGGTGAGAGGCAAAAACAAGAGCATAAAAGGGGGAAAGTGATGAAAAGAGGTCACAAAAAATGGTATAAAGGAGTACGGCAGGTTTCTTTTGTGGCACTAGCGGCGCCTCTGGCAGTGATGCCCTGGATGTCTATAGTAGAAGCGAACAGTAACAATTACGTAGACCGGATTTTACATCTTTCGTCTAATTATCATGCTGATGGCAATCCGGCTGCCAGTTTGTATGTAGGCGAAAAGGATATCGACTTTACTACTAGAGATACATTTCGTGTGACATTGCCGCCAGGAGTGGAATGGAATCGAGTTCCGGCGGGTTTGGAAAACGCCACGGCGGTACTGATGACGGAGAGCACTCTGGTCGTTACACCGGCAGGCCCGAATATCGTGAACAACGATGGGGATCAAGCGGACAAGATACGGATTCCCCTGGATATCAAAGTGAATGGTGCGACAGGCGAACTGAAGGTCAAGGTGGAGCCGATGGATAGCACCATTACTTCCGGCGAGTATACGTTCGCTATTGTTCGGACAGGCAAGACGATAGCCGTTGCTGATACGGTAGAGGCGATAGGGGAAACGGAAGCTGACACAGGTATAGTACGGATTGAAGAGGCTTCTCCAGGACAGATTACGCGGGGCTCCTCTACGCCGGTTACGTTCCGCTTGCCGTCGCAGTTTGAATGGCGGGACATCAAGCTGACAGGTACGGGCGGATTTACCGGAGCGACTTTTACAAATATTATTAAGGATGGGAATACATTACGGGCAACGTTGAATATTCCAGCAGGGAGTAAGGATCGCGGTTTTCTTTATGTAAAACCGAGGGTGAAGCCGAAAGACGGAGCCGTTCCGGGGGATGTATACGTATCGATTTCCGGTACGGAGCTGAGCGATGCGGAAGTGGTTGTGGCGAAGTATCAGAAGTGGGGAGCGAATATAAAGGTAGAGCAAGTTAACCAGATTCTTTCCAGTAAATTTGATGACAAAAAAGTTGTCAAAATGACGATTGAAGAAACTTCGCCAGGCGCGTTCATAGGAGGGCGGGAAGTTGAAGTCGAGTTCCCGAGCACTGTGAAAATCGTTGGAACGGTTACGCCTTCCAGCAGCAAGCGCAAGCTTGTCTTTGAAGCAGCCATTGCCGTGAAGACAGGTACCCTGGGCGATATCGAGGCGACGGTTGAGGGAGCGGGTATCGAAAAGCAAAAAGTTCTCGTCGCTAAAGTCATCCCCCCGGTGATTCCTAAAGCGGCGGGGGAAGGAAAGTTGAGAATTGGTTTGCAGGGGCAGGAAGCACCTGATATTTTCCTCGCTGAGACAATGCCGGGTGCCATTAGAAAGGCGATCGATATGGGACCGCTTGGGACGGAGAACGGATTCGTCGTGGTTTATCTTCCAAAAGGGGTTACATATACCACGACGCCGAAAGTTGAAGTCATAGAAGGGGATTTGAAAATTGATACAGCTTCCGTGCAGATTGTAAAGGCGGAATCTATATACGATGCGATTACATTCAATGTGAAAGCGGAGAGCACCAAACCTTCCAAAATTAGAATTTCGGGAATTAAGCTTGGCCTGGATCGGAGCGTGCCGGAAGGAGTCATGGAAGCGAAAGTTGCGGGCTATGCGCTATCCCATCCATTCAATAGCAAAGTTTTCAATGTAACGACAGGTTCTGCGTTTCAGTATGCAAGCGTTATCACGCCTGCCCCGACTGATACAAAAATGAGCGGCTCGTTTACGATAGGCAGTACTATTTATAGAATCGGCGATAACGAGAAAGTTATGGATGCGGCTCCGTACATTAAGGATGACCGTACCTATTTACCTGTTCGCTATGTCGCCGAAGTACTTGGTGTAGGGGAGAAGGATATCGTCTGGGACAAAGCAGCACATACGGTTACTTTATTCAAAGGCGATAAGGTCGTACAAATCAAGGTAGGAGAACGAAAGATTATGGTAAACGGAACGGTTGTCCCGACCGATGTGGTTGCAGAGATTAAAAATGAACGGATGATGCTTCCGGTTTATCATGTCGTGCAAGCTTTGGGCGCGAAGGCACGTTGGGATGCAGAAAGTCAGACGGTGTTTATTGAATAATGCGGCTTGGATGATATTTTATATTTATTTGTGAATGAATATTCACTCATAACTTTTCACATTTATTCACACATAAAAATTTGCAAAGAAGTCTGTTGTTTGTATAAGTGAATGAATATTCAATCATATGTTTTGAAAAGTTTTCAACTCTGACGCGAATGCATCTTGTCTGCCCGCAGTAATACAGGCCTCTGTTCCGCTTCGTCGTGGAAAAAGGGAGAGCAGCAAAGTCTACAAGTCTCCCGTTTGTTAAAAAATGTAAAATAATTGAATGCATCGATCGGCTTTTGTGGTATAATGAGTGCATAAAATCACGGGGAGGCAATGGGATGGAAGCTGTGTTGAACCGGATATTGGGCGAGCTGCAGCATGTTAATCAGAAGTTGGAAAATATAGATAATCGGCTCGACAAAGTGGAACAGCGCATGGGCAAGCTTGAACAGCGCATGGATACGCTGGAAGTGCGTATGGACAAGCTCGAACAGCGCATGGATACGCTGGAAGTGCGTATGGACAAGCTCG
>JAAROH010008139.1_pt1 | contig 14160 bp, 17 predicted proteins | sample 7248631 | NCBI WGS metagenome assembly JAAROH01 (sample SAMN09772309, study PRJNA484901) | compost metagenome | isolation source: Vermicomposting unit | place: India
TTCCAAGTTATTTACTTGTATTTTTATACTTTCTTATCTTTTAAAGAAAACTCGGGTGTCCGAGCCTTTAGCGAAAGCAAAGCCGCAAGAGCACTTATGCATTAGGAAAGTAGAAATTGAAAAATTTATACTTTTCTTATTAGCAAATTAAAGAGGAGGCTGAAATCATGAACTTCAATTTACGAAATGCGGTTAAAGAAAATATTGCAGGTAATTCACAAGATCAATTGCGAGAAACGATTGTTGATGCTATTCAAGTCGGTGAAGAAAAAATGCTTCCGGGACTTGGTGTCTTATTTGAAGTAATTTGGCAAAATGCAGATCCAAATGAGCAAAAAATGATGCTGGAAAATCTAGAAGAAGGATTAAATAAATAATGGAACACCGGCAAGAAAATCAAACGATGGATGGAAAGTTTATACCGATGACATCGTTAACAAATGGCCTTGTCCAACAAGTGGCGGAGGGAGTTTTTTCCTACACCATTCAAATCGTCAATATTGCGATGGTTCGGACAAGCAACGATTTTGTCTTAATAGACACAGGAATGCCTGAATCAGAAAAAAGATTTTTGAAATTGTTGAAGAAATATTTGGCGAAAATGCAAAACCGGAAGCCATCATTTTAACTCACGGACATTTTGACCATGTTGGCTCAATAGAAAAATTACTTACTCAATGGGATGTTCCTGTATACGCACATCCATTGGAAATTCCATATTTAACCGGGCAAAAAAATTATCCGGACCCGGACGGAACGGTTGAGGGTGGCCTTGTTGCAAAAATATCGCCAATGTTCCCGAATGAAGGAGTACACTTAGGCAATCACGTGAAGCCTCTCCAGGATAACGGAGAATTACCGCATTTGTCCGAATGGAAATGGATTCATACACCGGGACATTCAGACGGACATATTTCTTTATTCCGTGAAAAAGATCGAACCTTAATTGCCGGTGATGCTTTCATTACCGTAAAGCAAGATTCACTTGCAAAAGTACTTGTCCAGGAACGGGAAGTGAACGGACCCCCCCGTTATTTAACAACTGATTGGCAACTAGCCAAAAAATCGGTGGAAAAATTAGCTGCCTTACACCCTCGAGTAGCTGTAACAGGTCACGGATTGCCAATGGAAGGCGAGGAGCTTGAACAGGGATTAACAAAGCTTGTCAATGAATTTGATACCATTGCCGTTCCGGATTATGGCAAATTCGTTTAAATCGTTTTTTAATTATAAGAGCAAAAAAGAACCGGGCAACTTCACCGGTTCTTTTCGTCTTCACTTATTCAAACTTAATTTTATTTACAGTCTTTCGATCCAATCGCTTTACAAGTTCCGTTAATAATTTTACCGTATTTTCATAATCATCCCTGTGAATGATGCTGGCATTGGAATGAAGGTAACGTGTCGATATGGTAATCGCCATCGATGGTACACCGGATTTTATCAAATGAATAGAACCGGCATCTGTTCCGCCACCCGGAATGGATTCAAACTGATAAGGAATGTTCAGTTCATCGGCTACACTTGTCACAAACTCACGTAAACCTTTATGGGAAACCAATGTAGCATCATAAATGATTATTTGTGGTCCGTCTCCCAGTTTGCTGAGCGATTCTTTTTCCGTTATGCCCGGTGTGTCCCCTGCTGTTCCGACATCTAATGCAAAACCGATATCCGGTTCAATTTGATAAGCTGCAGTTTTTGCCCCACGGCGGCCGACTTCTTCCTGAACCGCTCCAACACCGTAAACGATATTTGGATGTTTTTCCTTTTGTAAGTTTTTCAATACATCGATAACTACCGCACAGCCAATTCGATTATCCCAAGCTTTGGCAAGCAGGAATTTTTCATTTTTCATTACGGTGAATTCGAAATAAGGGACGATCATATCTCCCGGTCGTACCCCCCATGAAGTTGCTTCTTCTTTGGAGGTTGCTCCGATATCTATAAACATATCTTTCACATCGAACGGTTTCTTTCGTACTTCTAAAGGTAAAATATGTGGTGGTTTTGATCCAATGACGCCGGTAATCGATTCACCTTTTGAAGTAACAACGGTGACACGTTGAGCCAGCATGACTTGACTCCACCAACCGCCAACTGTTTGAAACCGGATGAATCCTTTATCATCAATATTTGTGACCATAAATCCTACTTCATCCAAATGACCGCTAAGCATAATTTTTGGACCGGTGCCTTCACCAACTTTTTTAGCAATTAAGCTTCCTAAGCCGTCATAGGTTATTTCATCAGCAAAAGGTGATATGTATTTTTTCATGACCTCACATACCTCCCGTTCATTTCCGGGAATTCCTTTTGCATCGGTTAACTCTTTCAACATCAATAATGTTTCATCTAATTTTATCAAATCGATCCCTCCTAAATTGAAAAACATGATACTCGTTCAAATTTTAGCTAACAATTATGCTCAATTCCTTTTAGCAAATTCCCGGTTGCAAAATGGCGGACGATTACCATCCTGTCGACCCGAATCCGCCCTCTCCTCTTACGGAATCAGAAATTTCCTCCACTTCAATGACGTTCATCCTGGTTACCGGTGCGACGACCATTTGGGCTATGCGCATATGTTTTTCTACCTTAAATTCTTTCTTCCCATGGTTGATTAACATTACTTTCACTTCCCCCCTATATCCTTCATCAATGGTACCGGGGCTATTTAGTAAGGTTATCCCGTGTTTTAGTGCCAGTCCGCTTCTTGGACGAACTTGTGCTTCAGTTCCGGGTGGCAATTCAAGACTTATCCCGGTAGAAATTAATTCAAACTCACCCGGTTTAATTATTTTCTCCTCTACTGAAAATAAATCTAATCCGGCATCACCCGGATTGGCATACTGAGGTAGTTTGGCATCTTCTTTTATTAATTTTACTTTTAATTGGTCATTCATCTTGGATTCTCCTTGTCAAAAAAAGTACTAAAAAAATTATATCAAAAGAAACAAAAACTGAAACCTTTTTCCTTCCATTTCGTAGCATTAGTAATATGGACGGAAGGATAATTGTTTTGCGTATAGAACATCTATCAAGGAGGCATTTATATGGGACTATTAATTCGTATTATCTTTCTGATGATCATTCTTCTCCTTATATATAGCGGGATCCGTTATTTGTTACATCCAAAGCGGAAACTCGAACTTGCCCATGAGCAAAAACGGTTTTATTTTCTGGATGACCCAAATAATGTCCGCAAAAATTTCACTTTAACTTATAAAGGGGTTCTATTTGAAGGTGAAAAATATTTAGGAACGACAACGGATTCATTTGATGTTATTTCGATATTTGTTTTTCCAAAAGATGTAGGAGCATTAAAAGGGTTAACAAAAAATGATTTTAAAACAATCGAACAACATATTTTCCAACATTATAAAAATGCTAAAATTGATTGGAAAAGTCCCATTAAAGAATTTCTTAATTCTGATGACAACTTACCGAATCAAACAATGTGATTTTTATAATAAATTGAACTCTCCAGCAGCAGGTTTTTCTTTATCCCACTGATGGTTAGTTGAACCAATCTTACCGTATAGGAAAAGTGCCAAGAAAACACTTCTTGGCACTTTTTCACACTGTGGCGCAAATCTGCCCTGAATACAAGATTTGGGCGTGAAAGAATGGGATAAAATAAGAGGAACAACAACTGCCTTTACAGAAGGTTTACAAAAAACTCAGGAAGTTGCTTTAAAGAAGTCTTTCCACTTGATGACAACAAATTTTTCCCGCAAGACCACAATCAATACAGATAGTGCAATGAGAAAGATGACGGCCATTGTCGGGGTAAAGGAATTAAAAAATTGGCCAAACACTGTATAAAAGATGACCACGGGTATATTGGTATACAATGAACCTACTGCATAATCTTGGAAATTTTTGTTCCGCTCCAAAAGACAATAACTAAGCAGTTGATAATGCATAAAAGGAATCAGTTTTAAAAGAGCAATTTGACCGTGGGTGAGATTTGTATATGGTCCGAACCATTTCAATTTGATTTGATGCAGACGGTTATGAACACTTGGGAACAATTTTAAAAGAAAATAAATGAGAAAACTGGATATGGTTAAGCCAATTAATGAGTAAAGACTGCCAAACACGGAACCGAATAGTAGACCACCTGCTAAGCATACTATAACAGCCGGAATAAACAGGAATTGTCTGACAATATGAAAGAGAATAAATGCCACGGGTGCGAAAAATCCGCTAAACTCCAAGAATGATAACACATAATTTGTTTTTTCACCCATCTTTTGCCCTCCCATTGTTCTAAGTTGCAACACTTGATATTCTTAATCATCAAAGGGAAGCTTCTCTATTTAAGCCTATACAAAAACCGGTAAAGATATGATGATTTTTTATGTAAGAAGCTTTACTGCGAGGAATCTCGTTTCCGGTCATTGAGTGAGTTAGTATTTTATAAAAAGCACCTTTATTAAGGGAGCACCAATTTTTCACTCCAAAAAGAAAACGGGACCTTTTCTTATGAATAAGTCCCGTCCACCTTTTACTTGTTTAATTGTGCTTTTGCAGTATCAACCAGTTGGGTAAATGCTTGTGGGTCTGCAATAGCCAGGTCAGCAAGCATTTTGCGGTTTACTTCAATACCGGCAAGTTTTAACCCATGCATTAAACGGCTGTAAGAAAGACCGTTTTGGCGTGCTGCCGCATTAATACGAGTGATCCATAATTTACGGAATTCACTTTTCCGTTTACGGCGGTCACGATATGCATACATTAACGATTTCATAACTTGTTGATTTGCAACTTTATATAAACGATGTTTCGAACCGTAGTACCCTTTTGCTAATTTCAGTACTTTTTTACGACGTCTGCGCGTAACAGTACCACCTTTTACACGTGCCATAGTTTAAAAACCTCCTAGTAATTCTTACCTATTTAAAATAACTCTGTTCTTCGTGTTGATTTTCACTTACTAAATAAGCTGCAACACAGCCTGATCATTAGATCATTTGTTTGATGCGTTTATAGTCACCGGAAGATACAAGTGTACCTTTACGAAGTTTCCGTTTTTGCTTTTGTGTTTTATTTGCAAACATATGGCTTCTGTAAGCATGGGAACGTTTCAATTTACCGGTTCCTGTTTTCTTGAAGCGTTTTGAAGAGCCACTGTGCGTTTTCATTTTAGGCATAACAAATTCCTCCTTGATTACTTTTCAATTTTTGGTGCAAGTACCAAGAACATGCTGCGTCCTTCCATTTTTGGCTTTGATTCGATAACAGCAATATCTGAACATTCCGCTGCCAAACGATCCAGTACTTTTTGACCAATTTCTTTATGGGTGATTGCCCGACCTTTAAAGCGTAAAGATGCTTTCACCTTATCGCCTTTTTCTAAAAATTTCCGGGCATTCCGTAATTTTGTATTGAAGTCATGTTCATCAATAGTCGGGCTGAAACGGACTTCTTTTATACTGATCACTTTTTGATTTTTTCGAGCTTCTTTTTCTTTCTTTTGTTGCTCAAAACGAAATTTCCCGTAATCCATGATTCTCGCTACCGGCGGCTTCGCGTTTGGAGCAACTAAAACAAGATCCAGATTTCTACGGGCTGCAATTTCCAAGGCTTCAACTTTTGATTTGATACCTAATTGTTCCCCATTCGCATCAATTAAACGAACTTCACGAGCACGAATGCCCTCGTTGACCATCATATCTTTGCTAATATTAAGACACCTCCAAAGGATTTTGTGAATACTTGGGTTTGGTTGGAAAAGAGCGATTCCCCACTATTTCAAATATAAAAAAGTGCGGGTACATACACCCGCACATTAGATTTCCGTGTTCATTCACATCATCGTTTGCCAGTCAAAACCTGTTAACAGCTTAAGCGTCCTCCAGGTGAGAAGCGGGTGCCTCTTCTTTTTCACAAACCGTATTCAATTTCACTTTTTTTAAATATAGCATAGATATCCTTCATTGTCAATGCTCGCTTTTATTAAGCAAACACAACAAAAAGTAGTATAACAAAAAAGAAAGAGAAAAACAACATTGTTTAGAAAAAAGTAGGGAATAAGAGCGAAATGTGGGAAATTGTTAAATAATTCACCAGACAAAATATGCGTTCGTTTGATAAAAACACCAACTCTCAAGGAGCTGGTGTCCAACAGTGTCCAACAATATGCGTCTATTTCCTTGCCTCTTGCTTAATTTGCGCTAAGAACGTATCAAATGCCATTGTTTCCGATTTTTGCTCTCCGTATTTTCGGACGTTGACGGCTTTTTCTTCCATTTCTTTATCCCCGACAACAAGCATGTATGGGATTTTTTGAACTTGTGCTTCACGAATTTTATAACCCATTTTTTCATTGCGGGCATCCAATTCAACACGTATACCGGCCTTTTTCAACTCTTCTTGAACGGTTTTTGCATAGTCAAAATGGATTTCAGGGGATACCGGAATCACTTGGACTTGAACCGGTGCCAGCCATGTTGGAAATGCCCCTTTGTATTCTTCAAGTAAATAAGCGACAAACCGTTCCATCGTTGAAACAACACCACGATGGATAACGACCGGACGATGCGGTTTCCCGTCTTCTCCGACATAAGTTAAATCAAAGCGTTCCGGTAATAAAAAGTCTAATTGGATGGTTGATAAAGTTTCTTCTTTCCCAATCGCCGTTTTCACTTGGACATCAAGTTTCGGACCATAAAATGCTGCTTCACCTTCTGCCTCGAAATAATCAAGACCTAGATCATCCATTGCTGATTTCAACATGCTCTGTGCTTTTTCCCACATTTCATCATCATCAAAATACTTTTTCGTATCTTCCGGATCACGGTAGGATAAACGGAAAGAGAAGTCGGTAATATTGAAGTCTTTATATACTTCCATAATCAACGTAACAACCCGTTTGAACTCGTCCTTAATTTGGTCCGGACGAACGAAAATATGGGCATCATTTAATGTCATACCGCGAACCCGTTGCAGTCCGGATAATGCCCCGCTCATTTCAAAACGATGCATCGTCCCAAGTTCGGCAATCCGAATTGGTAGTTCTCGATAGGAATGCTTGCTGTTTTTATAAATCATCATATGGTGCGGGCAGTTCATCGGCCGGAGTACTAATTCTTCACCGTCACCCATATCCATAGGCGGGTACATATCTTCATGATAATGATCCCAGTGACCACTTGTTTTATATAAATCGACATTGGCAAGAACCGGTGTATACACATGGTCGTAGCCAAGACTGATTTCTTTATCAACAATATACCGTTCAATTGTACGGCGAACCGTTGCCCCTTTAGGCAACCATAATGGCAGCCCTTGGCCAACGAGTTGATTGATGGCAAAAATACCTAATTCTTTTCCAAGTTTCCGGTGATCGCGTTCTTTTGCTTCTTCCAACATTTTCAAGTGGGCATCCAATTCCGCTTTGGTAAAAAAGGCAGTTCCGTAAATCCGTTGCAACATTTTATTGTCGCTGTCCCCACGCCAATAGGCACCGGCAATGCTAAGCAACTTGAATTCCTTAATTTTTCCTGTCGACGGAACATGAACACCACGGCAAAGATCGAAAAATTCACCTTGTTCATAGATAGTTACTGTTTCATTTTCAGGAATGGCCTCAATCAGTTCCAACTTATATTCATCGCCAATTTCTTTATACATTTGAATCGCTTCTTCCCGGCTGACAACTTTCCGGACAATTTCAAGATTTTCATTGACGATTTTTTTCATTTCTTTTTCAATTTTAGGAAGGTCTTCCGGGGTGATGGATTCCTCTAAATCAATATCATAGTAAAAGCCGTTTTCAATGACCGGGCCAACACCAAGTTTGACGTTCTTATATAACCGTTTAATTGCTTGAGCCATCAAGTGTGCCGTACTATGGCGCAAAATTTCCAGACTTTCCGGATCCTTATCAGTTAAAATTTGGATTTCGCCGCTTTCCTCAATCGGTGTACGCAAATCGATTAATGATCCGTTTAATTTTCCCGCATAGGCTTTTTTCTTCAATCCCGGACTAATCGATGCAGCAATTTCCTCCATTGTTACACCTTTTGAAAACTCCTTCACTGCTCCATCCGGAAATGTAATTTGAATCCTTTCTGACATGATTACTGCCTCCTCAAGTATTTGAAATTTTACCTGGTTTAGATGAGGAACGACTTGGGACTCCTTTGTCGATCACTCACTTCTAAAGAAAGGTGTATTTCCAACTATGTCGAATGAGTATCCCAGCTGGAAATTATACTTTTTTAATGAAAAATAAAAAACCCGCCCCTAAAAGTAGGGACGAGTTTTAAATACCCGTGGTTCCACCCTGATTCTCGCAAAGTTTAAAAAACCATTGCGACTCAAGAAGCCGATAACGGTCGGTTCCGTCAACCATTACTTGAAAATCTTTCACAGTTGAAGTTTAAAGGGGGTAAGTCCATTATTCGTGTTAGGAAGTTTCCACCGTCCTTCCCTCTCTATAAACCGTAACAACAGACCCTTGTCCTTTGCATCACTTTTTTCTATCCATTTAATTATTGTTTAAAAAGAAACTGAGATGTGCTCCCAACGTCAATTTTTTCTCAGTAAAATTGCTTTATAACAAGTCGACTCAGTCAACGTTTTGAGAAAAATAACTCTTAACTAGTATGTAGGTATTATAAGTTTTTTAAACTAAAAATGCAAGTAGTCATTTTTCTTTATAGTCCCCCAAATGGCGTCAGTCTACCCCAGAGTGAATGGAAATGATTTTTTTCGTGGTAAAGTATATATCCGCTTAATAAATGCACGTGATCATTTTTCTCTTTGGTCATAAGAAAAATCCTGCAAAGATAAAATAATTAATTTTTCTTCAAAAATGTTTTTTAGCGTTTGAATAATCCCGTTTTCCGGCTGTTCCGTATATAAATAGATGATTTCAGGAGCAATTGAAATTAGCGGAGCAATGGTGACTGAATCAACATAAACGGGATGATCTGACAATAATTTTCGATCTATTCGTTTATCTAAATCCGAACGTTTGATTTTGTTTTTATGTTCATCATAAAATTGAAATCCGTCCTCATTCACCAAATAAATACATTTCATTTGTGCTGACCGCTCGACCAAAAAATTACGCAAATAGAAAATAAAGGACTGATAATCTTGTTCCAATTTGTACTCATCGATGGCAATTTCGAGATAAGATGATAGTTTTTCAATATAAAAGCGAAGTCGAAAGGTTATAAAGGCATCGACGGACAGGATGTGGCTTGAACGAATCACTTCCAATAAAGCTTGATCAAGCTGTTCCTCCAAAGAAGCATGGTCGATCTCGAATGGCAAATCTTTTCTTTTTCCTTCCATAATCGAGTAAACCATTTCAATAATTTGAATTTGTTCATCCGTATCGGTATAGAAAAAATCATTTTCCAGTATTTCCTGACACCACTCCATCCGCTTTTTTTCCATAATAAATTTTTTTAAGTGTTTATATATGTCAGTTAAAAAATCTCCTTTCTTCATACCCGGAAAAATGAAATCCAGTTGTAAGGATTTCCTTTCGATTTGGATATGATCCGATTTGTTTTCTAAAAATGATTGATAAAAAAAATCTAAATCCTCTTTATTATTAAATTGAATTGAAAACATCTCCGTCCCCCCTGTGAGGCATTCCTGTTTCATATATATGGGGGGCTTGGTTACTTTAGAACTGAACCTCGCTACATGAATTAGCGAGGTTCCAGTTGTACCTTTTCGCATAAGTTTTTTTAGATATTTCCAGTATCCTTTAAAAATTTTTGTAAGCTGTTAAAGGTCACGCTACTTCCTTTTATTCGGTCCATCAATGGGAACCGGATCGGCCAAAAATTTGATCCGTTCAATGATCCTTGCAGCTTTAAGTTTTTCCTCTTCGCCGCGTTGTGAATATGTTAAATGATGTTCTAACTCATTTAAATTAAAGTTTGAAGTAAAAAAAGTCGGCAACTTTTCCAACATACGGAACTGTAGTATCGGTCCGAGAACTTCATCCCTTACCCAGCTTGAAACTGCTTCAGCTCCGATATCGTCGAACATAAGAACCGGCGCTTTTTTCAGCATGTCTATTTTTTCATTTAATGTATGGTCACTAATTGCCTGCTTCATCTCTCGAATTAGTTCAGGAACATAAACAATAATAGATGAAATTCCTATTCCGGCTAATTCGTGCGCTACAGCTCCGAGTAAATAGGTTTTCCCCGTTCCAAAAGGCCCATAAAAATAAAAGCCTCTTTGGAAATGTTCACTTCCATAATTAGAGATAAATTGTTCCACCTTATCAACTGCTTGCATACGATTGTCCGTATCGAGAATGACATTTCCTAAAGATGCTTGCAGGATATCTTTTGGCATGTAGAGGCATTGAATTCTGTTTTCCATTTTCTTTTTTTCATCGGCTAACCGTTTTAAGCGGCATGGCACATAGTGGACATCGATCCCATTATTTACTAGCACAAGTTCCGGTTCATAGCCGGGAATGATATTTTTACATTGTTCCAAAGAAGGACATTCCTTACACCCTCTACTTTGCGAGACAAATTCATATAATTTACCAAGACTGCGGTCAATCATTGGTCCCGAAATTTCATCTTGATGTTCCAAAAGAAAAGCACGTACATCAGGATGGGACATGATTTCCTGCCGTATCATCGTAAATCTTTTTTGAAAATCATCCCGATTACTTATCCGATTTAATGTTTCTCTAATATTTTCCATAGCGGGAGCACACCTCCTCATTTTATCTGGAGTACATATCGGTAAAATCGTTTATCATCATGTCAATTCTCTAATTTTACCATTTCTATTTTCTATATTTTTTCAATCGTTCTTCTAAACTTTTTTTCAATTCGATATCAACCTTTTCATTCTGTTTTTCCTGACCGTCATTTCGGTTTTCAAGCCAGTCCGGTACTTTTTCCGTACGAACTGCTTTTCTTTTCGATGTTGGTTTGTTCTTTTTGTTTTGTTGCCATTCGATATACTTACGATGCTCATCTTTTGCCAGTGCCATTGCTTCTTTAACGGTTTTAATTTTTTTCCGTGCCCAGTGCGATGCAATTTTTTCAACAAAAGCTTTCGATAATTTCATGTCGGTTCTAAGCATGCAATATTGAATTAGGACATTGACAACGCCGGAGTTTAATTTTTGATTAATCATGATTTCCTCAATTAACCTTAAATCACTTTCCGCCGGTTCAGAGCCATCCGATAAATCCGTTAAGACTTGTCGCGGACTCACTGTTTCTAAATAACGAACAAGGCGATCCTCCTTTGTTTTCGGTACATCTGTATCCGACTCGTAGATTGGACTTTGGGTACGATCAATTAATTTTGGCAGAGAGTTATAATGCTCAATTTTATACCAATCTCTTGCCCTTTTCCGCAAAGTTTCCATATCTACCTCATTATCGACATTTAAACTGCCCATGACTATATTTTTCATTTGAATGGCGTCAATCCCATATAAAAACGCTAATTTTAAAATTACTTCTTTAACCTTTTTCGTAATGGCGGTTTTTGGGACAACTGCTTCATCAAGTCCTGCCATGAACAAGTCAAAGTCAAAAAAGTCGGGGGCTACTGTCACCGGCTTGGCCTCCATTTTTCCGGGGAGAGCCTTTGCATCATCTTCTGCATTCAATGCTTCATAAGGGAAAGAATGGGTTGAGCCAAATACTTGTTGGAATGGTTGGGTAATCTTTTCAAAACCATCTGTATTTATTGCTTCATCGGCAAAATCATGTTTTAGACGCTGATAGTAATCATGACCAATTTTTTGATAAAGGTAGATGTTCAATAAACCGTCCGTGAAAAATTGGCGTGGTGATAAGGGAGGCTTTAAAATATACAGGAAGGAACGGGAATCGTTATTTTTTTTTACAAACGACTCCAACAGGCCAATTGCCTCCAATTTTTTTCTTGCATTATAAATTTCGGCCAAGTTTAAATCAAGTAAATTCATAATATAATAGTGTGAAGCTGGTTCAGATTGTAGGCGACTCTTCCCAATTTGGTTCAATAATGTCATGTATAAACTGACACATATCGGGCCGATAAGCGGTTGATATAATAAGGTTAGCACCTTTGAATCATCCACATTTAACGGACCCTCAATCCAAACAATATATTGATCTCCCGGTATCAGTTCCTTCCAATGTGGTTCCATGAAAACAACCTCGACCTTTCTTTTATTTTTTTGTATTTATCCCACTCTAAACGGAGAGTCTAACGACCATCTCAACATTCGAGTCATTCTTTATGCTCTTTTTTTAAAAGGTCTTTCAATTCTTCAATAAATACGTTAATATCTTTAAATTGGCGATAGACAGATGCAAATCGAACATAAGCGACTTCATCTATTTTTGCCAATTTATCCATAACCATCTCACCAATCACTTCACTTTTTACTTCTGAAACGCCGAGATTCCGTAATTCCCTTTCCACTTCAGCAGTGATAATTTCAAGCTGATTTAAACTGACCGGACGTTTTTCACATGCCCGAAGTAATCCGCGCAAAATTTTATCCCGGCTGAATTCTTCACTTGTACCTTCCTTTTTGATAACGATTAATGGATATTCTTCAACCCTTTCAAAGGTTGTGAAGCGGTAGCCGCATTCTTCACATTCACGACGTCTGCGGATAGCCCTGCCTTCATCGACAGGTCTTGAATCAATAACCCTTGTCCCATTATATTTACACGTTGGACATTTCACCTCTTATTCCTCCTTATTCTTTCTTCCTTATTTTGGGATTTTTTTCATGTCTTATGGTTAATAACTTCCATAGCACAGTTCTTATGTTCGAAAAAATTCAGGATGTCCGTTCCGTTAATTTTTAGCTATAGATTTATTGGTGAAATAATTTTTATCTATTTCATATCCGATTTTGGCAACTGCTTGTCCAATTCTTGATAAAAGCGTAAGACAAGTTTCTTCAATGTCGGGTAAAGACCAAATATCGAAAAAATTTCAGAAGATACCATGAAATCAACGGCGGTTTGAAATGGTCGAACTTGAATAACTGTGACAATAATAAACGCTTTTGGCCTACTTGTCATTGAAACAGAAATTTCCCCGCGGTCCTTAGAAACAGCGGTGATTTTCATTGCCGGATCTTTTTTAAACATATCTTCAACCGTTGTTAATACCTTATCAAACGAACTTTTATAATAATGGCTTTTTAAATCTTTGTCAAAATGATCATCAGACGTTTCGCAATTTTTTTGGAATCGTTGAAAAATTGATGGCTTTCTACTCATTCTCTTTAAACTCCCTTTTCATTCATTTTTCAAAAATTTTTTATGTTGTCCTTATCAAACGTAAATCTATATAGTTTTATCTTACTACATTTTGTATCGATAAAAAAAGATGATGTTTATACTCAACATCATCTTTTGAAATATTTTTTTCAATTAGACATTTTGTACACTTGGACTTTTCACTTCGATAGGACCCATTCCTCTGGGAAACTCTATCGTCTCTCTTGATGTTGCATTCAATTTTTCCGCTATATAATCCGCGGCAATGGTTGGATCCAAATTACCGCACGTATAAACATCAATACTTGCATAACCGTGCTCAGGAAAACTGTGGATGGTTAAATGGGATTCTGAAATGATGACAACCCCACTGACTCCTTGAGGTGCGAATTTATGGAAGGCAACCTCCCGAACTTCAGCACCGGACTTCAACGCAGCATCAACAAATAATCTTTCAATAAAATCCATATCATTCAGTTTGTTATAGTCACAACCCCATAATTCTGAAATAACATGACGACCCAATGTATTCATACGTACGTTCCCCCTTTAATGATTTTTTCCTGTACATACAGGTAAATGAGTGTACACGACAAAAATTGCATAACTACCACGGGGGAAGTTAGTCCAGAGAGGCCCTAACCCTTTAAGTAGTTATTTTTCCACGCCTATCAGTATACAAGGTTTTCCTATATTAATCAATCAATAAATGCTCTAGGTATCTTAAAAAAACCCTCATATATGAAGCATCCATAACATTATATACATAAGGAATTTGTAAATGTGATTATATTTTGAAACCATGTACAAAGACGATCAAAAAATAATCGTTCTTGGTAAATTTACTAAAGAAAACTCGGCGAGAGCAGAGCCGCAAGAGCACTTATGCGTTAGGAAAGTAGAAATTGAAAAA
>JAAROH010008140.1_pt1 | contig 14122 bp, 14 predicted proteins | sample 7248631 | NCBI WGS metagenome assembly JAAROH01 (sample SAMN09772309, study PRJNA484901) | compost metagenome | isolation source: Vermicomposting unit | place: India
TTGAAAAACGGGCTTGATCAGCGGCTTGCTCCCTTAAATCACCGGCCTTCTAGAAAAACTCATGATTAGGGCGAGAAAAAGGTGTCCCGCGCCTAGGACACCTTCCATCCAAAGGAGTGGATCACCATGTTGCTGGAATATATGACCGATATGTCGTTTGTGTTGGCAATGTTAATCGGCGGCATTATCGCCCTGTCGTATGTGTATTTGCGGCGGAGGCGCGTTCGATAGCGCGCCGACCGATGTCGCGGCGGTAAAACAAGCCGGCGCAGTCAATCGCCGCCAATTGCTCGTACGCTTTTTCCTTCGCCTCAGCGAGCGTCGCCCCTTTGGCCGCCAGCAGCAGGACGCGGCCGCCGTTTGTGTAAAGCGTTCCATCTTCGCGCTTCGTGCCGGCGTGGAACAACAATGCATCCGGAGCGAGCCGCTCGAGTCCGCGGATGGCCGCTCCGCGTTCGTAAGCGCCCGGATAGCCTTTCGCCGCCAGCACAACGCCAAGCACCGCTTCATCCGTCCACTCGAGCTCCAGTTCTTTTCCGTCCATCACCGCCAAGATCGCCTGAAGCAAATCGGTTTTTAAACGCGGCAGCACGACTTGCGCCTCCGGATCGCCGAACCGGGCGTTAAATTCGATCACTTTCGGCCCGGCTGAAGTGGAGATCAACCCGGCATACAGGACGCCGGTAAACGGCCGTCCTTCGGTCACTAACGCTTGGGCGGTCGGACGCAAAATCGTCTCCAAAGCGATTTGGACCGTATCGGCGGATATTTGCGGCACGGGCGAATACGCTCCCATCCCTCCGGTGTTCGGCCCTTCGTCCCCGTCGTACGCCCGTTTATGGTCTTGGGCGATGGCGAGCGGGTACACTTTCTCGCCGTTTACAAACGCCATAAACGAAAATTCTTCGCCTTCCAAATACTCCTCGACCACGACTTGGCTGCCGGCGGCACCGAATTGTCCGTCGACAAGCGCGGCCTTCGCTGCGGCCAGCGCCTCTTCCACTGTTTGGGCGACAGTGACGCCTTTTCCGGCGGCCAGCCCATCCGCTTTAATGACGATCGGCGCTCCTTTTTCCTCAATATACGCTTTCGCTTGTTCATATGAGGAAAACGTCGCATGGTCCGCCGTCGGGATGCCGTATGTTTTCATAAGCCCTTTCGCGAACGCTTTGCTTCCTTCAATGAGCGCCGCCGCTTGGCTCGGGCCGAATAGGCGTAGCCCTTCCGCCATAAAGCGGTCGGCAATGCCGGCGGCCAGCGGCGCTTCCGGCCCGACAATCGTCAAATCAATCTTGTTTTGTTTCGCAAACTGAACAAGCGCGTCAAAATCGAGTTCATCAATGTCGACGAGCTCCGCGACTTCCCCGATGCCCGGGTTGCCCGGCGCGGCATACAGTTTTCCAACAAGCGGGCTTTGCGCCGCCTTCCAAGCGATGGCATGCTCGCGCCCGCCGCGTCCGACTACGAGAACGTTCATCGTCTCCCTCCCCTTTTGCCGCCGTTTAATGTTTAAAATGGCGGACGCCGGTAAACACCATGGCAATGCCATACTCATCCGCTTTGCGGATCGAATCGGCGTCACGAATCGAGCCGCCCGGCTGGATGATGGCCGTAATGCCGGCTTTTGCCGCCGCTTCTACGGTGTCGTCCATCGGGAAAAAGGCGTCGGAAGCGAGCACCGCGCCTGCCGCCTGCTCCCCGGCTTGTTCAATGGCGATCTTCGCCGCGCCGACCCGGTTCATTTGTCCGGCGCCAACGCCAACGGTCATGCCGTTTTTCGCCAGCACAATGGCGTTGGATTTGACATGCTTCACAACGTTCCACGCAAAACGAAGCTGTTCGCGCTCTTTTTCGGTCGGCTCGCGCTTCGTGACGACATGCCATTTGGCGTCCGCAAGCGTATACGTATCGGCAGCTTGGACGAGCACGCCGCCGTTGACCGAAACGAGCGTTTTTTCCTTACCGTCGGGCGCCGTGAAATCAAGCGTCAACAGACGGATATTTTTCTTTTGCATCAAAATGGCGAGCGCTTCGTCACTAAACGATGGCGCGATGACGATTTCCAAAAAGATGTCATGCATCCGTTCGGCCGTTTCTTTGTCCACTTCCCGATTCACGGCGATAATGCCACCAAAAATGGACACCGGATCGGCCTCGTACGCTTTCGTAAACGCCTCAAGAAGCGTCGCGCCGACACCGACGCCGCACGGGTTCATATGTTTGATCGCCGCTACGGCCGGCTCCTGAAACTCGCGGATAAGATTGATGGCCGCATTGGCATCGTTAATGTTGTTGTACGATAGCTCTTTTCCGTGCAGCTGTACTGCGTTGGCCATCGAGAACGCTGCACCGAGCGGTTTGGCGTAAAACGCCGCCGATTGATGCGGATTCTCTCCATAGCGCAATGATTGTTTTTTCGTGTACGTGATAGTGAGCGTTTCCGGGTAGTCCTCTCCAGCGAGGTTTGTTAAATACTCGGCAATCATAGCGTCATATGCCGCCGTATGGCGGAACGCTTTCGCCGCCAATTTTTGCCGCGTTTCCGCTTGGATCGATCCGGTTGTTTTCAGCTCCTCGATGACCGTTCGGTAATCGGCTGGATCGACGACGATGGCGACATCGGCATAGTTTTTCGCTGCGGCGCGCACCATCGTCGGACCGCCGATATCGATGTTTTCAATCGCCTCAGCCAGCGTCACGTCCGGCTTCGCGATCGTCTGTTGGAACGGATACAAGTTGACAACGACCAAATCGATCGGGCGAATGCCATGCTCCGCAAGCGCCGCTTGGTGGTGCTCATCGCTGCGCACCGCCAAAATGCCGCCGTGAATGGCCGGATGCAGCGTTTTGACGCGCCCGTCTAAAATTTCCGGAAACCCGGTGACATCGGAAATCGAAATGACGGGAACGCCTGCTTCCTCAAGCGCCCGTTTCGTCCCGCCGGTCGAAATGATCTCGACGCCGAGTTCAGCGAGCTGTTTGGCAAACGAAATGATCCCTTCTTTATTAGACACGCTGATTAATGCTCGTTTCACTGCCATCGTTTTCGATCCTTTCTTCTTGTTGTTCCGCTTCCCCTAGCAGCATGCGCAATACCGCCGGATATAGCTCATGTTCGACCGCATGAATGCGCGCCTCAAGCGCTTCGATCGGCTCTCCCGGCACGATCGGAACAGCGCGCTGGGCGATGACCGGTCCGGTGTCCATCCCTTCATCGACATAATGGATGGTGACGCCCGTTTCCGACACGCCCGCCCGATACGCTTGGCCGATGGCGTCTTTGCCCGGAAACGCCGGCAACAGCGACGGATGAATGTTGACGATTTTCCCTTCATAGGCGGAAAGCAAGGTCGGCCCGATCAAGCGCATGTAGCCGGCCAACGCGATCCATTCAACTTGCCGTTCCTTTAACTTACGCAAAATCTCGCTCTCAAACGCCGCTTTCGACGGGTAGTCTTTTGGGGAAAACACGAACACCGGCACGTGTTCGCGCCCCGCTCGTTCGATGACCTTGGCGCCCGGCCGATCGCAGACAAGCAGGGCGATGTCCGCCGGCAGCTCGCCGCGCTTCGCCGCATCGACGAGCGCCTGAAAATTCGTTCCGCTTCCGGAGGCAAACACGGCCAATCGCTTCATGCTTTGTCCCCTCCGGTAAACGACACACCCGCTCCTTTTGTCACTTCGCCAATGATGTAGGCCGGCTCTCCTTGTTCGTCCAACCATTTGACAAGCGGCGCCGCCGTTTCCGAGCTGACGGCGAGCACGAGGCCAATGCCCATATTAAAGACAGAAAACATCTCTTGCTCTTCCAGACGACCCATTTTACGCAGAAGCTCAAAAATCGGCAGCACCGGCCATGAACCGAGCTGAATGCGCGCGCCAAGCCCCGAAGGCAGCATGCGCGGAACGTTTTCGATCAACCCGCCGCCGGTAATATGCGCCATCCCTTTGATCGTAAACCGCTCGCGCACAGAACGCAACCGTTTCGCATAAATGCGCGTCGGCTTCAACAATTCCTCGCCGAGCGGAACATCAAGCGGCTCGTAAATGCGGTCAAGCTCCAACTTCGCCTGCTCGAACACGATGCGGCGCACAAGCGAGTAGCCGTTGCTGTGCAAACCGCTTGATGGAAGGCCAATCAACACATCGCCTGCTTGGATCGTTTGCCCCGTCACCAACCGCTCTTTTTCGGCAATGCCGACGGCAAACCCGGCCAAATCGTACTCGTCTTCCGCGTACATGCTTGGCATTTCCGCCGTTTCCCCGCCGATCAAGGCGCAGCCAGCTTCGACGCAGCCGTCAGCCACCCCCTTGACGATGGCGGCGATTTTCTCCGGCACCGCTTTGCCACAAGCGATATAGTCAAGGAAAAAGAGCGGTTCCGCTCCTTGGACAGCGATGTCATTGACACACATCGCCACACAGTCAATGCCGATCGTATCGTGCCGGTCAAGCAAAAACGCCAATTTCAGCTTTGTCCCGACGCCATCCGTGCCGGCGATGAGCACCGGCTGACGATAACCAAGCGCCGATAAATCAAACAAGCCGCCAAACCCGCCGATTCCGCCCAACACTTCCGGCCGCATCGTTTTTTGCACGTGCTCTGTCATCAGGGCGACGGCCTGATAACCGGCCTCAATGTCGACCCCTGCTTGTTTGTATGCTTTTGCCACATGAATCCCCCTTTTCTCCGCCCGCTGCGCTCGAACAAGCGCACGCCTTGACGGCCGCTATTTTCCCCCAATAGCAGCGCGCCACGGTATTCATTGCCCGCTCCGCAGAGCTGCCTGTCATTTGACTGTCATGCACGGCTGGGCGATTGGGCTGATCCGGGTTGGATATTGGCCGGTGAAGCACGCCAAACATTGTCCGCGCTGCGGTGCGCCTTCCGGACGGCCAATCGCTGCCAGCAGCCCTTCTTGGCTAAGAAACGCCAGCGAATCGGCGCCGATTAAGCGGCGGATGTCTTCGACCGTATGTTTCGCTGCAATCAGTTCTTCCTTGGACGACGTATCAATGCCGTAAAAGCAAGGATGGGTGATCGGCGGCGCGCTGATGCGCACGTGCACTTCAACCGCCCCGGCTTCGCGGAGCATCGCGACAATGCGCCGGCTCGTCGTCCCACGCACGATCGAATCATCCACCATCACGACCCGCTTGCCGGCCACAACCCCGCGCACCGGCGACAGCTTCATTTTCACTCCTTGCTCGCGCAACGCCTGCGACGGCTGGATGAACGTCCGGCCGACATATCGGTTTTTAATCAAGCCCAATTCGTATGGAATGCCGCTCGCCTCAGCGTAACCGATGGCAACCGAAATGCTTGAGTCCGGCACGCCGGTGACAATGTCGGCTTCGGCCGGCGCTTCCAAGGCGAGCCGCTTTCCTAAGTTTTTTCGGGCCGTGTGGACATTGATGCCGTCGACATGGCTGTCCGGACGAGCGAAATAAATGTATTCCATGCTGCAAATCGACCGCGGCCGCTCCGGAGCGAACCGTTCCGAACGCACCCCTTCGCCGCTGATGATAAGCAATTCCCCTGGCGACACTTCTCGCTCATATGTGGCGCCGATGACATCAAATGCGCACGTTTCCGAGGCGACGACATACGCCGAGCCGAGCCGGCCGAGCGACAGCGGCCGAAACCCGTGCGGGTCAAGCGCCGCATACAGCGCCGTTTCCGTCAGCAACAAAAACGCAAACGCCCCTTCGATCTGGCTGAGCGCCTCTTTCATTTGCCCGACAAACGTCGGCGCTTGGCTGCGGCGAATGAGATGGGCGAACACTTCCGTATCCGATGTCGTCTGAAAAATGCTTCCTTGCCCTTCGAGTGCAAGCTTCAGCTCAATGGCGTTCGTCAAGTTGCCGTTATGGGCGAGCGCCATCGCACCGGTTTGCGAGCGGAATAAGAGCGGCTGAACGTTTTCATAGCCGCCCCCACCCGCCGTCGAATAGCGGACATGGCCGATCGCCGCCGAGCCGCAAAGCGCATCGAGCGTCCCGCTTTGAAACACGTCCGTCACCAAGCCAAGCCCTTTATGGCCAGACAAGTTTCCGCCGCCCGCCACCACGATGCCGGCCCCTTCCTGCCCACGGTGCTGCAAGCTGTGAAGGCCGTAGTATGTGAGCCGGGCGGCGTCTTCATGCCCCCAAATGCCGAAAATGCCGCACTCCTCGTTCAATCCTTTGATTTCAGCAAGCATGGAATGGCCCCTTTCCAGACGTTTCGCATATCGTCAACCGAAAGGCGGATGATCGTTTCCCCCTGCTCCCCGTTCACGGTGAATGTGCCGTCATCCGTCACTTCCCCGATCCGTTTCGCTTCTACAAGCCGCTCAAACGTTTCTTGATGTTCCTTTTTCACCGAAACGACAAAACGAGACTGCGTTTCGCTGAACAGTTCACTGACGAGATCACCGCGGATCGTCACCTTCGCGCCAAGCCCTGAAGTCCCCATGACACACTCGGCAAGCGCAACGGCTAAGCCCCCTTCAGCCACATCATGCGCGGACGCCACCACCCCCGCGCGAATCGCCGCAAGCAGCTGGCGCTGGCGGCTTGCTTCCACTTTCAAATCAATTTCCGGCGCTTTTCCGAAAATGCGGCCTTCTAGAAACTTTTGCAGCTCGCTGCCGCCAAACTCCGGCTTCGCCTCGCCGATCACGTAAATCAAGTCACCTGCTTGCTTAAACGATTGCGTCGTGATATGGGAAAGGTCTTCGATCAGGCCGACCATGCCGACAACCGGCGTCGGGTACACCGCCTCGCCGTTCGTTTCATTGTAAAGCGAGACGTTGCCGCTCACGACCGGCGTCTCAAGCGCCCGGCACGCTTCGCTCATCCCGTCAACCGCTTTCTCCAGCTGCCAGAAAATATCCGGCTTTTCCGGGCTGCCGAAGTTGAGGCAGTCGGTAATGGCGAGCGGCGTCGCTCCGGAACAGACGACATTGCGCGCCGCCTCGGCGACCGCGATTTTCCCTCCTGTTTCCGGATCCAAATACACATAGCGCGAGTTGCAGTCGGTGGTCAGCGCGAGCGCCTTATTCGTGCCGCGGATGCGCACGACAGCCGCGTCCGATCCCGGAGCGACAACCGTATTCGTCCGCACCATATAGTCGTACTGGTCATACACCCATTCCTTGCTGGCGATCGTCGGCTGGGCGAGCAGCGCGAGCAATGTTTGATTGTAATCTTCAATGTGCGGAATATACGGCGGCATCGCTTGAAACTCACGGTAATAAGCCGGCTCCGCCGATGGTTGATGATACACCGGCGCGTCTTTCGCCAACGCATCAACCGGAATTTCTGCCGCCGCCTCGCCGCGGAAAAACAGACGAAGCATTTGATCATCGGTTACTTTGCCGATCGCTTTTGCCTCGAGGCCATATTTCGCAAAAATCGCAGCGATTTGCTCTTCCCGTCCTTGCTTGACGACAAGCAGCATCCGCTCCTGCGATTCGGACAACATCATTTCATACGGCGTCATGCCCGCCTCGCGCTGCGGAACAAGATCCAAATTCATTTCAATGCCGAAGCCGCCTTTGCTCGCCATCTCGGCCGACGAGCTCGTAAGCCCAGCGGCGCCCATATCTTGAATGCCGACTAACGCATCGGACTTGACTGCTTCAAGACACGCCTCAAGCAGCAGTTTTTCCATAAACGGGTCGCCGACTTGCACGGCCGGACGCTTCGCTTCCGATTGCTCGCTTAATTCCTCAGAGGCAAACGTCGCCCCGTGGATGCCGTCGCGGCCCGTTTTCGCCCCGACGTACATGACCGTATTCCCAACCCCGGTCGCGATGCCGCGCTGAATGTCCTTATGGCGGATGATCCCAACGCACATGGCGTTGACCAATGGATTGCCTTCATACGCCGGATCGAACTGCACCTCGCCGCCGACGGTCGGGATGCCGACGCAGTTGCCATACCCGGCGATCCCGGCGACGACGTGTTCAAACAAATAGTTGACGCGCGGCGACGTCAATTCGCCAAATCGAAGCGAGTTAAGCAGCGCAATCGGCCGCGCCCCCATCGAAAAGACGTCGCGGATGATGCCGCCGACCCCGGTCGCCGCTCCTTGGTACGGCTCGATCGCCGACGGGTGATTATGGCTTTCGATTTTAAACGCCACCGCCAGCCCGTCGCCGATATCGACAATGCCGGCACCCTCGCCCGGCCCTTGCAGCACATGTGGGCCATCAGTCGGGAATTTTTTCAGCACCGGCTTCGAGTTTTTGTAGCTGCAATGCTCCGACCACATGACGGCAAAAATGCCGGTTTCCGTATAGTTCGGCAACCTCCCCAGCATCGCTTCAATGCGGGCAAATTCTTCGTCTGTTAACCCCATCTCGCGGTACAGCTTTTGTTCTTTGATCATCGCCGCGCTCGGCTCAAGCAGTAACGACATGCGTCTCCCTCCAATAATTGACGATCGATCGAAATAGCTTCAATCCGTCCGCGCTGCCAAGCAAAGCGTCGACCGCCCGCTCCGGATGCGGCATCATGCCGAGCACGTTGCCTCGCTCGTTGACAATGCCGGCGATCTCCGCCAAGCTGCCGTTCGGGTTTTCCCCATGGTAGCGGAAGACGATTTGCCGGTTTTCGACAAGGCGCTTTAGCGTTTGTTCGTCGCAATAATAATTCCCTTCACCATGGGCGATCGGAATGGTAATCACTTCGCCCTTGTCATAGGCAGAGGTAAACATCGTTTCATTGTTTTCCACGACAAGCTGCACCGGCCGGCAAATGAATTTCAACCCTTGGTTGCGGCGCATCGCCCCAGGAAGCAAGCCGGCTTCAAGCAAAATTTGAAACCCGTTGCACACCCCAAGCACCGGTTTTCCGGCTTCCGCGGCTTGTTTCACGGCGGCCATCACCTTGGAAAAACGGGCGATCGCCCCTGAGCGCAAGTAATCGCCGTATGAAAAGCCGCCCGGAAGCAAAATGGCGTCGAACCGATCGAGATTCTCTTCATCATGCCAAACGTATTCCACTTCTTCGCCGAGTTCATCGGCGACCGCATGGTACATATCAACATCGCAATTCGATCCCGGAAAGACAATGACGGCAAACTTCATCGGGCGACGGCCTCCTCAATTTCATAGCGGTAATCTTCGATGACCGGGTTGGACAACAATTTCTCGCACATGTCACGGACCATCTCATCAAGGTCGCGATCGCTTTTTTCGATCACCAGCTCCATAAACTTGCCGATTCGGACGTCTTTCACTTCCGTATACGAAAGGCTGTGCAGCGCCCCCTTCACCGCTGTCCCTTGCGGATCCAACACACTTTCGCGCAACGTGACATACACTTTTACTTTATACATGCCGATTCTCCCCCTAACCGTTCGAGAATAACCTCATACGCCTCGGTTAAACTGCCAAGATCACGGCGAAATACGTCCTTATCCAATCTCTCATTCGTCTCGGCGTCCCAAAGCCGGCACGTATCCGGCGACACCTCATCCGCTAAAAGGATCGCGCCGTCCGCCGTGCGGCCAAACTCCAACTTAAAATCAATTAATCTCACTTTTCGCTCGGCAAAATGGGCGCGCAACACGTCGTTCACTTTCAGCGCTTCCCGTTTCAGCCAGGCGACCTCCTCGCGGCTCGCGAGCTTCAAAATCGCAATGTGGTCTTCGACGAGCAGCGGGTCGCCAAGGTCATCGTTTTTGTAGTAAAACTCGACAAGTGGGGTTTCAAGCGGAGTCCCTTCCGCCAAGCCGAGACGCTTCGCCAAACTCCCGGCCACGACGTTGCGGACGATGACTTCCAGCGGGATGATCGCTACACTTTTCACAAGCTGCTCGGTCGGCGACAATTTTTTCATAAAGTGATTGGCAACGCCTGCTTCTTGCAATTTCGTAAACAACAAACTGGAAATCTCGTTATTGAGCCGCCCTTTGCCGGCGATCGTCGCCTTTTTCTCGCCGTTAAACGCCGTGGCGCTGTCTTTGTACTCGACCCAAAGGATATCCGGTTCATCCGTGGCGTAAATTTTTTTCGCTTTCCCTTCATACAACAGCTGTTGTTTTGCCGGCATGATGCAAGCCTCCGTTATCCAGAAGATTGAAAATCTTTCGTGTAACCGGCCAGCATGAGGCCAGCCGGCTTCCACTTACTCTAATCCTAAGCGGGCAAAAATTGTATCGACGTGTTTCAAATGGTGGCGGTAATCAAAGCAATCGTCGAGCTCTTCTTTCGTCAACCGGCTCGTAATCCGCTCATCCGCTTCGAGAAGCGAGCGGAACGGCACTTGTCTCTCCCACGCTTCCATCGCTTTCGGCTGCACTAAATCGTACGCTTCCTCGCGCGTCATCCCTTTGTCAATCAAAGCGAGCAAGACGCGCTGCGAGTAAATGAGCCCGAATGTGCGCTCCATATTTTTCTTCATATTTTCCGGATACACCAACAAGTTTTTCACAATGTTAGCGAACCGGTTCAACATATAGTTCAACGCGATCGTCGCATCCGGCAAAATGATGCGCTCCGCTGACGAATGGGAAATGTCGCGCTCATGCCAAAGCGGCACATTTTCATACGCCGTCACCATATATCCGCGAATGACGCGCGCCATGCCGGTCATGTTTTCCGAACCGATCGGATTGCGCTTATGCGGCATCGCTGACGAACCTTTCTGCCCTTTGGCAAAAAACTCCTCGACTTCACGCACTTCGCTTTTTTGCAAGCCGCGAATTTCCACAGCAAATTTTTCAATCGATGTCGCGATGAGCGCGAGCGTCGCCATGTAGTAGGCGTGGCGGTCGCGTTGCAACGTTTGCGTCGAAATCGGCGCCGGCGTTAACCCGAGCTTTTCGCACACATATTGCTCGACAAATGGGTCAATGTTGGCATACGTGCCGACCGCGCCGGAAATTTTCCCGACCTCGACCATCTTCGCCGCTTGTTCAAACCGCTCTAAATTCCGTTCCATTTCCGCATACCAAAGCGCCAATTTCAGCCCGAACGTCGTCGGTTCGGCATGAACGCCGTGCGTGCGCCCCATCATGACCGTGTATTTATGTTCGCGCGCTTTCTCTTTCAGCACTTGAATAAAGGTTTCCAAATCACGCCGCAAAATGGCGTTCGCCTGCTTTAACAAATAGCCGAGCGCCGTATCGACGACGTCCGTCGATGTCAGCCCGTAGTGCACCCATTTCCGCTCCTCGCCAAGTGTCTCGGAAACAGCGCGGGTGAAGGCGACGACATCATGACGCGTTTCTTCTTCAATTTCCTTAATGCGCTTGACGTCAAACGACGCATTTTCACGCAGACGGCGGACATCTTCTTTCGGGATGACACCAAGCTCGGCCCACGCCTCGCACGCGAGCAATTCCACTTCAAGCCATGCCTGAAAGCGATTTTCCTCTGTCCAAATGGCTCCCATTTCCGGTCTTGTGTAACGTTCAATCATCCTCGTTCCAGCCTCCGATCATGCCAAATTTGCCACGATTCCACTCGCGCCAGCGCTTCCTCAACATCCTCCGCCAGTACGGTCACATGGCCCATTTTCCGCTTCGGCTTCGCTTCGTGCTTGCCGTACAGATGGACATACACCGCACCGGCAAACGCATCAATTTGCCGAATGACCGGCTCGACATGCTCGCCGAAAATATTGACCATCACGGCCGGTTTTACCAATTCCGTCGACCCGAGCGGCCAGTTGCAGACGGCGCGGATGTGCTGGGCGAATTGGGACGTGGCACATGCATTGATTGTATAATGACCCGAGTTGTGCGGTCTAGGGGCCAACTCATTAATATAAATATCCCCGTCCCCTGTCAAAAACATTTCCACCGCCAACGTCCCCATGAGTGAAAATGATGCCGCCAGCGTCTTGGCGTAACGGACCGCCCGCTGCTCGATGTGCTGCGGGATCCGTGCTGGAACGATCGTCTGATGCAAAATGTTCTCGACATGAATGTTTTCCGCCACCGGAAAAACAGCCGTCTCCCCGTCGCCGTTGCGGGTGACAATGACCGATATTTCCTTCACAAACGGCACCCAGCCTTCCAAAATACACGAACCAAGGCGAAGCAGCTCTGCCGCTTTGGCGACATCCCCTTCTCCCCGGAGCACATATTGTCCTTTTCCGTCATAACCGCCGCGCCGCGTTTTTAAGACACACGGAAACCCGATCACCCGAACGGCCTCTTCCAACTCATCCCGTTCATTCACTTCCACATACGGCGCCACCGGCAAACCGGCAGCGACGACTGCCTCTTTCTCCAACGCCCGATCTTGCGTCACCGCAAGCAACCGGCTTCCTTGTGGAACATAGGCGTTTTCCACAAGCCACTCAAGCGCTCGCGCATCGATGTTTTCAAACTCGTACGTGATGACATCACTGACGCGCGCCAGGTCAGCTATTGCATCCAAATCATCGTACGGCGCGGTGATTTCTACATCCGCCACTTGCCCGCACGGAGAGTCAGGCGTTGGATCAAGAACCGCAACGCGAAACCCCATCTCACGCGCCGCCAAAGCCATCATCCGCCCGAGCTGGCCCCCGCCGATGATGCCGATCGTCTCTCCCGGAACAATCCGCCGCTTAGTCAAGTTGATCACTGCTTTCCACAACTTGTTTTCGAATCGATTCTCTCCTTGCTTTGAGCGCCTCCATATAGCGCGGCTCAAACAGCCCGATGATCGACACGGCGAGCAGTCCCGCATTCATCGCCCCTGCTTTGCCGATCGCCACTGTCGCCACCGGCACCCCGCCTGGCATTTGCACAATCGACAATAACGAATCGAGCCCGTTCAATGCCTTTGACTGCACCGGCACACCAATCACCGGCAGCGTCGTTTTCGCCGCGATCATTCCCGGCAAATGAGCCGCTCCACCGGCCCCCGCGATAATCACCTTAAGGCCCCGCTCCTCCGCCGTTTCCGCATACCGGAACATTTCATCGGGCGTCCGGTGCGCCGACACGACTTTTTTCTCAAACGGGACGCCCAGTTCTTCAAGAATCGCACAGGCGTGCTTCATCGTTTCCCAATCTGAACGGCTTCCCATGATTACCCCAACTAGCGGGCTCATACGTTCCACTCCTTACCCTTAATAAACAAAGCCCAGAACATACATTCCCTCTTTTGGGCGAGGGAAAGCATCGTTCTGGGCTTTGACAGTTGCTGATCGAAAAAAAGCCAAAACCGATCCTTTCCCTCATAGTCCAATAATTTACGGTTATTGGGTAGAGACTTTTGGGCCATATTCCCAAAATTATATGAGGGATTCTTTTACGCATTATGAAACTACTTTTATAGTAGCAAGATCCTTGGTGAAATGTCAAGATAAAATCGAACATTCATTATTAAATAAACACAAATGTTCGTGTTTTTTCAAATCACCAAAACAATAAGGAGGCATATGATAAATGTGCGGAGGAGGGAAACGCCATGGCCAACGAACATCCATTCACACCGTTTTCCGATTGGACAAAGCATTGGCAGCAATTTTTCCAAAACGATTTTTGGGGAAACATCCAACCGCTGTTGCGTTCATCCCATCAACCATCGTCAGGCATGAATATCTACAGAAAGGATAACGAGCTGCTTGTCGTCGTCAGCTTGCCGGGTCTGGAGAAAAGCGAAGACGCGGAAGTGTATGTATCGTACAAGACACTGGAAATCAAGGCAATCATTAATCTGAGCTTTCAAGGATTTGACTTAGTGGAAGAAGGAATTTTCCAAGGCCGGTTCGAAAAAACGATCCCGTTGCCGTTCCCCGTCAAGGATGATCGCATCGAAGCAACATATCATAACGGCTTATTGTTCATCCACCTTCATCGGCTCATCCCTGAAGAGCCAAAAAAGAAGATCGTGATTAAAAAAAGCGAACCATAACCAATGGCCAGGCCCCGCTTTCTTGACAAAAAAGAGGGTGTCCCACGTTGACGGGACACCCTTTCGCGAGTTTCCGTTTCCTATCGCTTTATGAAAAAGGGGGTCTAGGAAACGATGATCACGCTTTACATTTTGGGGGAGAGGATTGAAAATGGCGTCATTAAAACTTAATGACAATAGGCAAAAAAATGAGAGAACCGTATAGCTCCCTCATTTTTGCCTGCCTAGCAGCGACCTACTCTTGCAGGGGCGCTGGCCCCAACTACCATCGGCGC
>JAAROH010008141.1_pt1 | contig 14105 bp, 15 predicted proteins | sample 7248631 | NCBI WGS metagenome assembly JAAROH01 (sample SAMN09772309, study PRJNA484901) | compost metagenome | isolation source: Vermicomposting unit | place: India
CGCATGTCCGGTGGTGTGAGAGGACGGGGGCTAGCCGCCCCCTCCTACTCGATTGCGGAAGCATCTGTCACTGTCTCGCCCCTTGACCAGATGCCGGCCTTATGGTACACTCCTTTCAGTTATTTAACGCTTCACCGTACTAAAGTAGCCCGGGGGGACTGTCGATGACCACGCCCGTCAACCGGACCCAGATTCCCGAAGGGGTGCGTGACCGCCTGCCGCGGGAGGCTGCGCGGATGCGCCGTCTCTGCGGGCAACTGGAGGCGGTCTTTCGCTCCTGGGGGTATCAGGAGGTGGTCACCCCCGGGTTTGAGTTTCTGGAGACGGTGACGGCCGGGGCGGGCACCCTGGGCCGGCGGGAGGACCTCTACCAGTTCTTTGACCGGAAGGGTCGCACCCTGGCGCTGCGGCCCGACATGACCACCCCCATCGCCAGGCTGGCCGCCACGAAGCTGTCCGGAGAGAGCCTGCCGCTCCGGCTCTGTTACTTTGCTCCGGTCTACAGGCACCGCGACCGGAAGGCGGGAAGCGCCAGCGAGATCTGGCAGGGCGGGATTGAGTTGATCGGCGCAGCCTCGGCGGCCGCCGACGCCGAGGTGATCGCCCTGGCCTGCGCCGCTCTCTCTGCTGCCGGGCTGGAGGGATTCAAGATCGGGCTCGGCCACGCCGAACTGGTCGAGGGGCTCTTCGCCGAGGCCGGGGTCACCCCGGAGGTGGAGGCGGAATTGAAGGAGGCGATGGTCGCCCGGGACCTGGTCGCCTTCGAGAAGGGGGTCTCGGGCGCCGGGCTGGCCCCGGAGAAGGCCGAACTGCTCCTTTCGCTGGTCCACTTCCACGGCGGCTACCAGGAGGCGCTCGACAGGTTTGCCGGCGCCGGCAACGGTCGGGTGGCCCGGGCCCTGGAGCGGCTGGGGGAGATCCTGCACCTTCTGGAGGTGATCGGCGTGGCCGACCGGGTCTCGCTCGACCTGGGGCTCGTCCGCAACCTGGGATACTACACCGGCGTGGTCTTCGAGGGCTACGCCCCGGGCGTCGGCTCCCCGGTGGTCGGGGGCGGCCGGTACGACAACCTGCTGGCCGATTTCGGCGGGGACCGGCCGGCGGTCGGCTTCGCCCTGGAGCTGGACCGGATGCTGGCGGCCCTTGAGCGGCAGGGACGCGCCGGGGATGAACCGGGCGTCGACGTGGTGGTCGAGTGCCCGCCGGGCCGCACCGCGGAGGCGATGCAGCGAGCCCGGCAGCTCCGGCAGCAGGGCCTGACCGTGGTGGTCGACCTCCTCGGCCGGAGCGGAGTGGAGCTGGCGGCCTACGGCCGCAGCCTGGGGGCGGGGCGGGTCGTCTCGCCCGACGGTGCGGTGGTCAGCGAGTTGCCGCTTCGGCGGAGCCGGTCAGCCGAGCTCACCTCCATCCACTGAGCCGGCGGGCGGCGGCCCGGGCGCATCTCCGCGCCCGGACCCTGCCCGGTCCGCCCATCCAGAGGTCGAGGAGTTGAGGTCCATGGAGTACCTGACCATCGCCGTGCCGAAGGGCAGGCCGTACGGGGAGACGGTCCGCCTCCTGCGGGCGGCGGGGCTGGCGGGAGCCGAGCTGGAGGAGGACGAGTCCCGCAGCCTGCTGATCGAGTGCCCGGCTGAGCGGACGCGGTTCATCATCGCCCGGGATTCGGACGTGCCCACCTACGTGGAGTACGGCGCCGCAGACCTCGGCATCGCCGGCAAGAACGTGCTGATGGAGGCCGAGCCAAAGGTCTACGAATTGCTGGACCTGGGCTACAGCTTCTGCCGGTTCGTGCTGGCGGCGCCCGCGGCCAGCGACCCCCGCCGGCTGCTGGACGGCACCTCCCTGCGCCGGGTGGCGACCAAGTATCCGCGGATGACCGAGGCCTATTTCAGAAGCAAGGGGATCCAGGTGGAGACCATCTACCTTCACGGTTCGATCGAGGTCGCCCCCAAGGTCGGCCTGGCCGACATGATCGTCGACATTACCGAGACGGGCCGGACGCTCAGGGAGAACAACCTGGTGGTGATCGAGGAACTCTGGACCTCCTCGATGCGGCTGATCGCCAACCGGGCCTCCTACCGCCTGAAGGCCGAGCGGATCGGTCCCCTGATCCAGCGGCTGAGGGATCTGGTAGGCCAGACCGGAAGTCCGGCGCCGTACCAGTAGACCCGGTCGGTGGTCCCCACGGGAGCGGCCGGCAGCACGACAGGGGCCACCCAGTTGATCGGTGAGGCGCCGGGAACAGGGGGCGCCGACGCAAAGGCCTGCGGCGGCGGGGTGAGGTGCGAGCCTGTCCGTGTTTGCTGGTCGGCGTCGCCCGTTCGGGCGGCCTGCCCCTGCGGGCCTGGCTGGGGTGCGGGCCATGTCTGAGCAGACGGGGGGAGCTGGGACAACATCGGCCTCCCTCCTTGAGAGACTGGGATCCCTTTCAATCTATGTAGTGGTCTGCCCCGGCCCACACCCGTAGCCGGAGCCTGGGGCTCCCCGGGAGGAATTGCCATGCTGAAGCTCTGGCGACCCGACGAGTTCCTGAGGTTCCTGACCGAGCGGCGCACCGCTTTCTATCCGGAGATCGAGGCCCGGGTCCGGGAGATCCTGGCCCAGGTCCGGGAGCGGGGCGATGAGGCGCTCTACGAGTTGACGGCCCGCTTCGACAAGGCGGACCTGCGGTCGACGGGGCTTCAGGTGACGGAGGCGGAGTTCCTGGAGGCGGAAGGGGCCGTCGACGAGCGCTTCCGCGAGGCGCTCCGGCTCGCCGTCGCCAACATCCGGGCGTTCCACGAGCCGCAGGTTCCCCGGTCCTGGTACATGACGCGCCCCGACGGGTCGATCCTGGGGCAGCAGGTGAGCCCCGTCGACCGGGCGGGCATCTACGTCCCGGGGGGCTCCGCCCCGCTCTTCTCCTGCCTGCTGATGACCGTCATCCCCGCGGTGGTGGCGGGGGTGCGGGAGGTGATCCTCTGCACCCCGCCGAACGCCGACGGGAAGGTCGACCCGCACATGCTGGTGGCGGCCAGGGCCTGCGGCGTCAGGGCCGTCTACAAGGTGGGCGGCGCCCAGGCGATCGGGGCGATGGCCTACGGCACGGCAACCATCCCCCGGGTGGACAAGATCGCAGGGCCCGGTAACCTCTACGTCACCCTGGCCAAAAAGCTGGTCTTCGGCCCGGTGGGGATCGACATGCTGGCCGGGCCGACCGAGGTGCTGGCGGTCGACGACGGCACCGTCGATCCTACCTGGCTTGCAGCCGACCTGCTCTCCCAGGCGGAGCACCCGAACGGCATGGTGATCCTGGTCACCACTGCCGGGCCGGAGCGTGCGGCGGCCATCGGGGCGGAGATGGAGCGGCAGACGGCCCGCCTGCCGCGGGCGGAGACGATCCGCCGGTCGGTGGCCGAACTGGGGGCCGCCCTCGCGGTGGAGACCCTGGCGGAGGCGGCCGACCTGGTCAACGCCATCGGGCCGGAGCACCTGGAACTGGCGGTGGCTGATCCCTGGGCACTGCTTCCGCAGATCCGCCACGCCGGCTCCATCTTCATGGGCAGGTGGACGCCGGAGGCGATCGGCGACTACATCGCCGGGCCCTCCAACGTGATCCCCACCGAGGGGACGGCCCGCTACGCCAGCCCGGTCAACGTGGAGACCTTCATCAAGCGGTCGGCGGTGGTCTGCTACAGCGAGGAGGCCTTCCTGGCCCAGGCGCCGCACGCCGTCAAGCTGGCCCTGACCGAGCAGTTGCAGGCGCACGCCGGCTCGATGCAGATCAGGCTCAAGGCGAAGGAGGGGCGGAGCGATGGGTGACGAGGTGAGGACTGGGGCGGCTTCGCGCGGGGCCGGCGCTGCAGCGGGGCCGCGCATCGGCAGTGTCACCCGCGCCACGAAGGAGACAGAGGTGGCCGTTACCTGGAACCTGGACGGAACCGGCCAGGCCCAGATCGCCACGGGGATCCCCTTCTTCGACCACATGCTGGACCAGATCGCCCGGCACGGGCTCTTCGACCTGCAGGTCGCGACCCGGGGCGACATCGAGGTCGACTTCCACCACACGGTGGAGGATACCGGCATCGCCCTGGGTCAGGCGCTCCGCCAGGCCCTGGGCCAGGGCGCCGGCATCCGGCGGTACGGCTCGGCCTTCGTCCCCTTCGACGAGACGCTGGCCTTCGCCGCCGTCGACGTGAGCGGACGCCCGTTCCTCGTCTTCGACGCCCGGTTCCCCAGGGAGAAGGTGGGCGACTTCGACACCGAACTGGTCCAGGAGTTCTTTCGGGCCCTGGCCTTCAACGCCGGAATTACCCTGCACCTGAAGCTTCAATACGGAGAGAACGCCCACCACATGGTCGAGGGGCTCTTCAAGGCCTTTGCCCGGGCGCTCGACGAGGCGACGCGGATCGACCCCCGGGTGGCCGGGGTGCCGTCCACCAAGGGGGCCCTGCTCTAGATGGTGCGGATCGCAATCGTCGACTACGGGATGGGCAACCTGGCCAGCGTCCGGAACGCCTTCCGGGCGGTGGGGTACGCGGCGGAGATCAGCGCCGACCCGGCGGCAGTGGCCGAGGCTGACGGGATCGTCCTCCCCGGGGTGGGCGCCTTCGGAACCGGGATGCGAAACCTGGCCGAGCGGGGGCTGGCGGAGGCGGTGAGGGCCGTCGCCGCCGGCGGGCGGCCGGTGCTGGGGATCTGCCTGGGGATGCAGTTGCTCTTCGAAGAGGGCGAGGAGTCCGGGGCCGGCCCCGGTCTCGGGCTTCTGCCGGGACGGGTGACCAGGCTGCCCGATTCGGTGAAGCTGCCGCAGATCGGCTGGAACCTGGTGGAGGTGGTCCAGCCGCAGCACCCGGTCTTTGCGGGGCTCCCTTCCACCTACTGGGCTTACTTCGACCACGCCTACGCAGCGGATGTAGTTGATTCGGAGGCGGTCCTGGCCACCACCGACTACGGCCGGATCTACCCCTCGGTGGTGGGGCGGGGGAATCTGATCGGCATCCAGTTCCATCCGGAGAAGTCATCCCGGGTGGGGCTGCAGATGCTGTCGAACTTCGGGAGGTTCGTATGCAGTTCGATCTCTACCCGGCCATCGACCTGAAGGAGGGCCAGGTGGTCCGGCTGAAGCAGGGGCGCATGGAGGAAGCGACGGTCTTCGACCCCGATCCGGCCCGTGCCGCCGCCCGCTGGGTCGAAAAGGGCGCCAGGTGGCTCCACGTGGTCGATCTGGACGGCGCCTTCGCCGGCGGTTCCCGGAACCTGCAGGCGGTGCGGGAGATCGTCCGGGCCGCCTCCGGGGCGAGGGTCCAGCTGGGCGGCGGCCTCCGGTCGCTGGAGGCGATGGAGAAGGCGCTCAGCCTCGGGGTCTCCCGGGTGATCATCGGCACCCGGGCCCTGGAAGGGGATCTGGTGGCCCGGGCGGTGGAGCGGTTCGGCCCTGAGCGCGTCATCGTCGGCATCGATGCCCGGGGCGGCATGGTCGCCACCAACGGCTGGGTGGAGGTGACCGACGTGCGGGCGACCGACCTGGCCCGACGGGTCGCCGCAGCGGGGGTTTCGACGGCAATCTACACCGACATCGCCCGGGATGGGATGCTGGCAGGGCCCAACTTCGACGAACTGGCGGCGATGGGGCGGACCGGCCTCGCGGTGATCGCCAGCGGCGGCATCGCCTCCCTCGCCGACATTCGGAGGCTGATGTCGATCCCCGGCGTGGCAGGCGCAGTGCTCGGCAAGGCGCTCTACACCGGGGCGGTCGACCTGGAGGAGGCGATCCGGCTGTGCCGTTAGCGAAGCGGATCATCCCGTGCCTGGACATCAGGGACGGGCGGGTGGTGAAGAACGTCCAGTTCCACCACCAGACCTGGGATGCCGGCGACCCGGTGGAACTGGCCGCCCGGTACGATCAGCAGGGGGCGGATGAGATCGTCTTCCTCGACATCACCGCCTCCTGGGAACAGCGCTCCGCCACCCTCGACATCCTGGTCCGGGCGGCGGAGCAGGTCTTCATCCCCCTCACCATCGGCGGCGGGGTGACTGCGGTGGAGCACGTACGGGCCTACCTGCGCGCGGGGGCGGACAAGGTCTCCATCAACACCGGCGCGGTGAAGGACCCGGATCTGATCAACCGCGCCGCCGACGCCTTCGGTTCCTCCACCATCGTGGTGGCGATCGACTGCAAGCGGCGGCCGGAGGGCGGCTGGGAGGTCTACCTGCACGGGGGAAGGACCCCGACCGGCATCGACGCCCTCAAGTGGGCGGAGGAGGCATGGCGGCGGGGTGCCGGCGAATTACTGGTCACGTCGATGGACGCCGACGGCACCCGGCAGGGCTACGATATCGCGCTCCACCAGAGGCTGGCGGACCTGGTCGGGATCCCGGTGATCGCCTCGGGAGGGGCGGGCAGCCTGGACCACATCGCCGAGGTGCTGACGGTGGGCCGCGCCGATGCGGCCCTGGCGGCATCGATCTTCCACAGCGGGCAATACACGGTGGAAGAGGCGAAGCGGTACCTGCTGCAGAGAGGGGTCGTGGTGCGATCATGAGCGATGCCATGATGGATGAGTGGGTGAAGCTGAAGTGGGGTCCTGACGGGCTCCTCCCCGCCATCGTCCAGGACGTCAGGACCGGCCAGGTGCTGATGCAGGCCTACATGAACGAGGAGGCGCTCCAGCTGACGCTGGAGACCGGCTACGCCTGGTACTGGTCCCGCAGCCGGCAGGAGCTCTGGCAGAAGGGGGCCACCTCCGGCCACCGGCAGCGGGTCCTGGAGGTCCGGACCGACTGCGACGGCGACTCGCTCCTGCTCCTGGTGGAGCAGGAAGGGGTGGCCTGTCACGCGGGGACTTACTCTTGCTTCACCCGCCGGGTCGACGGCTCGCCCAAGGCGATGCTGACCGACGCCGCCTTCTGGCCGCTGGAGCCGGGAACGGAGCGGCCGTATGACATCGGCTCGATCCTCCGGGAGCTGACAGCGGTCCTGGCGGACCGGCGGGCCAACCCGGACCCCGACAGCTACACGTCCAGGCTCTTCACGAAGGGGAGCGACGCCTACTGCAAGAAGATCGGCGAGGAGGCCACCGAGGTGGTCCTGGCGGTGAAGAACCGGGACCGGAAGAACCTGGCCTTCGAGGTGGCCGACCTCTGGTTCCACACCCTGGTCGCCCTGGTGGACGCCGGACTCGATCCCCAGGCCGTGGCCGAAGAGTTGGCGGGCCGGCGGGGGAAGCGGCGGAGCCCGGGGGCCTGATCGCGCGTCAGCGGCGGGAAGCAGCGCAGCCCGGGGGCCTGACGGCGCCTCAGTGGGGGGACGCGGCGCCCGCACGGCGTCTGACCGTGAGATTGGAGCAAAGGAGCCGAGCAGCATGGTCTCGATTCGCCCTGCGATCCGGTCGATGAAGCCCTACGTGCCCGGCAAGCCGGTGGAGGATGTCCAGCGGGAGCTGGGGATCGCCGACCTGGTGAAGCTGAATCAGAACGAGAACCCGCTGGGGCCGTCGCCCCGGGCGATGGCGGCGGCGACGGCCGCCCTGGCCCGGGCCCACACCTATCCGGAGGGGACCTGCCGGGCGCTCCGGGAGCGGCTGGCCCGCCTCTGGGACCTGCCGGCGGACCACTTCCTGATCGGCAACGGCTCGGACGAGGTCTTCCGGCTGCTGGCGGAGGTCTACCTGGAGCCAGGGGACCGGATCGTGGTACCGGCGCCCTCCTTCGCCGGCTACCCGCTGGTCGGCGAACTGATGGGGGCCGAGGTGATCCGGGTGGGGATGCGGGACCAGACGATGGACCTGGAGGCGATGGCCGAGGCCGCTGTCCGGACCGGGGCGAAGATGCTCTTCCTCTGCCGGCCCAACAACCCGACTGGGGCGGTCTTTGCCGAGGAGGCGCTCCGGGCGGTGCTGCCCAGGGTGCCAGAGGAGTGCCTGGTGATCATCGACGAGGCTTACCGCGAGTTCGATGAAACCGCCTTCGACAGCCGGGCGCTGCTCCTGGCGTTCCCCAACGTGGTCATCACCCGGACCTTCAGCAAGATCTACGGGCTGGCCGGCCTGCGGCTCGGCTACGGGGTGATGCGGCCTGAGCTGATCACCCCCATCTACACGGCCCGAGATCCGTTCAGCGTCAACCTGGTGGCGGCGGCCGCAGGCCTGGCGGCGCTGGACGACGCCGAGCACCTGGAGCGGACCCGGGCGCTGGTGCGGGAGGGGAAGGCGTTCCTCTACGCCGCCTTCGAGCGGCTGGGGCTCCCCTACGTGAGGAGCGAGGCCAACTTCGTCCTCTTCGATGCAGGACGGCCGGCGAGCGAGGTCTTCGACCAACTGCTCCGGCAGGGGGTGCTGGTCCGCCCCTGCGGCTCCTTTGGGCTGCCGACCTGCCTGCGGGTCACCGTGGGCAAGCCCGAGGAGAACGAGCGGTTCGTGGCGGCGCTGGAGCGGGTGCTGGGCCGGTCCTGACACGGCTGCGAGGCCCGGGTCGACTGACCCGGGCCTCGCAATCGTCGTGGGGGCTCAGAGAAAGACCAGGATGCTGAGCAATCCAAGGAATCCCAGGTAGGAGATCCCCCGCAGAAACCGGTTCGGATGGCCCCAGAGGACGAAGAAGCCAAACAGCCCGAAGACCGAAAAGCGAGGATCGTTCCCGGACCGTATCATCAAGAGCGTCAGGAACGCCAGATACCGGAGCCATGGCAGTGGTGTCCGATCGCCCTTCGCCATCACCGATCTCCCCTCCAAGCTGCAGGTGGCATCCCCAAGACGGCATGACCGGGCATCGGGCACAAGAATGCGGTTTTCAGCCAGGAAACGGTATGCCCGGTCGCCCAGCCCCATCAGGCGTAACGAACACAACAGTGGCAAGAGGGGCCAAAGCGGGGGCAGCGTTCGGGTAACCGCCTCCACAGCGTCGAACCCTGAGACGACCTGGTGACCGTCCTGCCCGAGGAGGATGGCCTGCATGGCGCCATCCGCTTCCTCCGGAGTGATGCCGTATGCTCGGTAACTCTGGTCCTCCCGATAGGAGCGCACCTGGATCTGGTGGAACAGATCCAGACGCTGGATGGTCTGGGCCGCTGCTCGACAATAACGGCAGTGCCCATCAATGTAAAGGATCATCTGGATGTCGCCCGTCTGCTTCATGCCTCACCATCCCCTCCCGAAGCAGGTGGGAGCCTTTGCAGAGGAAGGCCGATCTTCCCGCCCAAGGGGGGCAGCGCGCACAGAGCCGCAAGCAGGTAAGCGACTGCAACCCCCTTGTTTTGTGCCACGTACAGTCCCGCCCCAACGCTCATGAACACGACTACCAGAAATGGGAAGAGGGCAGCCACGACAAATCCTGGATCCGCAAGGACTCGCAGCATCCCTTGCCGGCATGCGACATAGGCCGAGTAGACGGTGCTGACAAGGCCGGTCATGGCCACGACCACCCGGACATGGGGCGCCGGCGGAGCCGTCGCGGCACCGGCAACGATCAAGGGCAGGGAGATGAGGGTGGTGAGGACAGTCTTAACCAGCAGAAGGCGGCCGGGCGGTGTGGGACTGAGCAGGAGGAAGGGCAGATGGGCCCGGTCGTGTTGGACCAGGTAGTCGGCAACCACCACGGCGAAAATCGAAGGGCCGAAAACCGCCATGTCAGCCATGAAGAACAGCGGCTCATTGCCGAACCCGGCCACAGCCACCAGGACGTGCAGGACCGGGAAGACAAGCAGACCCGACCAGAACCTGGGGATGCGCAACAGTGCCAGAGCTTCCTTGCGGAGCAGGAGCACACTCCCGTTGCCCTGAAGGCTTACCCTGTCCAAGGTGCGAGGGGTGACCAACGGGATGTGCTGCGGGGCGTAGGCGGGCAGGGTCCGGAGTGCCAGCATCAGAGCCAGTGCAGTCACCGTGAGCGTGAGGACCGCCCCAGGTACGAGACTGCCGGCGTAGATCCACCATCCGAACACGGTTTCAACCCACCCCGGCTGCCGAATCAGGAGGAGTGCAGCACCGGACAGGACCAGGAACCTCCAACTCTGGGCGATGAACTGGCTGGTATGGGCACCCACCTTGAAGAGGATGGGCGTGATCAGGCTCCACCCCAGGGCGTAACCAGCGAGGGCCAGGATCGGTAGGGCGAAGTAACCGAGGAGTGCCCGTGGTGAATGGAACAGCACAAGGCGCAACAGGGATGGCGACAGCAGCGCCAACACCGGCGCCGGCCGGACCAGCCATTGCGCAAGCAGCCGGGCCGCAATGATCTGGCGCCAGTCCACTGGGGCCAGGCGCAGCTCTGCGAACCGTGGGCTCACCCAGAGCGCACGCAGACAGTCAATCGGAGCGTGCGCCAACGCAAAACCGCTGAAGGCCACGGCGAGAGCGCCTGCTGAGAGCGAGGGAGCTGGATGTCTTGCCGCCAATTGGGTCAGGTGCAACAAGAGGAGGAAGAAGACCGCCGACCGGAGGAGGCGTCGCCTCGTTGGATGGCCGAGGGAGGAGCGCCATGCAAGGCGCAGGTCACAGCGCAGAACCGTCCAGAAGTTGGTCAACCGGTCACATCCTTCCCCACCGGGTGTGTATCCATCTGGCCTGGCCGATACAGACCCACCCACTGGATGCGGCCATTTGCGAGAATGCCAGCGTGGTCAGCCAGCGCGTCGACCAGGTATTGGTTATGGCTAGTGAACAGGACGGTCCCTTCTCGCGAGTAGTTCCGCAGCAGTTCGATCGCCACGTCCGTGGACTCCGGATCCAGGCCGTCGAGGGGTTCATCAAGCAGGAGTAGCGGCGGGCGACGCACCAAGACGCTGATGAGCGCCACCTTCCGCCGCATCCCCTTGGAGAACCGTTCCACCCAGGTGTTCCGCTCATGCCACAGCCCCAGCAGGTGGAGGTATTCTTCGGCCCGTTCTCGGACGATCGCCTGCGGCAGGCCCCAGAGGGTCGCGATCAGATCGAAGTGTTCCATCGGCGAGAACTGCTCGTACAGCGGCGGGTTGTCCGGGAGGTAGCCCAACTTGGCTTTGACTTGATCAAACTGTGCTGGTAGTGAGCAGCCCAGCACCAGCACCTGCCCCCGTTTCGGGGCGAGCAGGTTGCAAAGGATTCGGAGCAGGGTGGACTTTCCCGCCCCGTTGGGCCCGAGGAGGGCGAAGCGGGATCGGGTTGGCACGGAGAGCGAAAGTCCGGTCAGTACCGTGTGTTCCCCGTAGGCCATCGACACGTCCTTGAGCTCTACAGCCACTGCGGGCGCCATCCTTACGCCGCTCCTTCCCGCCCCTGCCGCAACCGCGCTATCAAGGGGGCCTGGACCCGTTCGATAAAGTTTCTTACCACTCCGCATAGGGAGTCCAGTTGCTCATAGTCCCGGTCGGAGAGGAGCGGTAACTCCAAGGCGATCATGATCAACGAGAAAGACGGCAGGTTCATCGTGATCCAGATGCCCAAATGGAAGGTGATAGAGACCGCGACCGCAATCCATTTCGCACGCGGATGAAGAAGCATCCACGGAAAGGCCAACTGGAAGAACACCGTCGCATAGGACGCAATGACCAAGAGAGTCGTGTGTGGCAATAGCCACTTAACTACGGCAGGGTTGCGAAACTCATCGACCTGCAGGATGTAGTACAGGGCCGTACCGTCTTGCCACATTTCACCCTGCACCTTCATCAACCCGGCGGTGAAGTACACTGTGCTGATTTGAATCGCTATGGCCAGGAGGCCGGCGTTGTGCGCGATGGCAGAGATCTTTTGCCAGAGGGTCCGTTCCCGGTCAGGTGGAGGACCTGACACCTCGAGCAAGACAAAGTAGACGAGCATGATCCGCAAGATATTGTCCCCACCGTCACCGATCAGAAGCGCCGAATTGGTCCAGGACCAAAAGAAGAGTAAATTGCCCAGAGTGATCAGCCGGCCGCCGATGCCGAGCATGAAACACAGTGCCATCGCCATGGCCAGTAGGTAGAGCAAGTCGAACGTAAGCGGATTGGCTACGTGAAACAGGCTGAAGGTGTCCGTATCTGTCAGAATTCCCTGAGGTCCGAAGAGTGTGTGCCGCTGTGCGAAGTTAATGCCGTAGATGTAGAGCATGATCGCACCCAGGAGGACACGGGCGTACCGCAACCCCCGCACATGAAGGGGGCGGGTGAGCCGGTCCAGGAGGGTATCGATCTCGTGAACGATTCTCATTCGTCATCACCCGGCCCGATTATCCTAAATGGTAAGGGGGCTACTTGGTCGTAATCGAACCACTCGGTTTCAAGCCCTGTAAAGGTGGGTTTCCACTCGGGGTTCTCTCGCTGGGAGAACGGCCGGACGGGCGCAGACAGCACCATCAGCCTTACTGCCGAGACACCTCGCCCCTCTACAGATGCGACCTGGGCACAGGCGAGTGAGCCCAGACGGGCAAAGGCGCGTTTACCCAGCTCTTTAATCGCCTCCGATTTAGGATCCTGTCTGTTACAGACAGGATTGTCCGGATCGGTGGCGCAGATCTTTACGGTCATCCGTTCGGAGGAAGGATCGGAGTGGCCCTGATAGAAGCGAAGTGCAGCCAAATGAAGTCGAGCGAGTCGGACATAGGGGCCCATCGGATTTCGGTGCAGCCCCTCTACCATGCCGGAACTGATGTTGTACCAATCGGTCTCTCGCCCGTCCTCTAGCCGACACTGGGCGAAGACCACTGTGTTGTTGTGCAGCGGCTCCGGGGCGAAGAGCGACCAGTTCTGGGCAAAGAGGTCGCGCAAATGGAGTTGCACCGGCTCCCAGAAGGCCACCTTAATCGGATTCAAGGGTGCCAGATACAAGAAAGTTAACCCAAAATGGAGGCTCAGTAGGAATGTGAAGACGGCTGCTACTCCCAGCAGCACCAGGCGCTCAGCCCATGATGTTTTCATAAGGGCCAAGGGAAGCGCACAGGGCGCTTCCCTCGCGTCACCTCCAACCTGGTTAGTGGTCGAATACCGTGGCGGGAATCGCTTGCATGGCGTGCTCGGAGATGGGTGGGCTCTTAAAGCTCATTACAGCGCTGTAGGCCACATAGCCAAGGAACCCACCAACCGCGCCCACAGCGCCTCCAACCGCGGCGCCCGTTGCAGCGCCCGCAACCGTGCCGGGCAGACTCCACGAGAGTGATCCGGCCCCTGCATAGCCGCCCGTCACCGCACCGCTCACAGCGCCTGCTGCTGAGTACGCGGCAGCTTCTTGCCACCACTGAGGCATGACTTCTAGTTCGGAGGTAGCTGCCGGAGTTGTCGTGGCCGCAGCCATGATAGGTGTAGCCCCCGACATCGTCATTGCACCTGCCACCAAGCAGATCGCCATTAGCATGGAAAGTACTTTGCGCTTGTTCATCTCATTTTCCCCCCCTTTCCGGTCTGGTTTAGGCGCATGTCGACGGCGATCACCTTCTAGGAGCTCACCGAGACACCGCCTTTGATCAGCATTATATATGCAATATGTATATTCCGTCAATACTGGCTCATAAGAAAGTACAGTCTGAATACCAACGGTGCCTCAAAACCCTGTCTGGTCTGACGTCATTTATTTCACGGCGGGGATTCTGCGATCGGGAACGACGCGATGACGGTGATTCGTAAGGGCTGTACTGTCCCCTGGACCGGGCGCTGGGCCTTCCACCTGAGAAACGGTCTTGTCCGTTGGTGCGGCATCGTTCCTAAGGACAACATGCCGCAAGACCGCAGAAGCGTTGAGATGAGGATGCAGCGGCAACAGCAGCAGTGGTGCGAACTGAAGTCGGAGCTTGATGCATGAAGGGTGGGAGTGGTACGTCGCCCCATGGGCAACAGGGACGGTTGGAGGGCGAGGACTGCTGGGGGCGGCGACCTAAACACAGATGCGCTCTGGAAGCACTGACTTGTGACCTTTTTTAACCCTTTGATCCAAGCCGGTTGAAGCGCGTAGTGATCAACTTCGACGGGTCTTCATGACCCAAGGCAGGCCAGGGTACCTGCTGTCCCACTTGTGCTCGTAGGTGACGTGTGAGTAAAGTTTTCGTGGGTAGGCCACAACATTTCTGCTGAAAAAAGCAGGACGAGAGATGGCCCCTTCCAAAAGTGTTGTTGCTGGGAAAACACCAACACAGGGAGGGTCATCTCTCGTCATGGTTGAGATTCGTGCAGACAACGGCTTTTC
>JAAROH010008144.1_pt1 | contig 13942 bp, 10 predicted proteins | sample 7248631 | NCBI WGS metagenome assembly JAAROH01 (sample SAMN09772309, study PRJNA484901) | compost metagenome | isolation source: Vermicomposting unit | place: India
CAAACCCATTAACCGTAAGGCTTAGAAATCCAATTTACTGTGAGAAAGTTGAGTTTCTAATAATTAAAAATAAAAAAGCAGCTTTCCAGCTAGAAAGCTACTTCCCGCTTTTAAATCCAAAGGATTCAGATAATTCGCGAGCGCATTTTATGACGTATTGGCTCACTTCATCCGTCGGCTTATGCGGGATCAGCTTCGTGAAGCCTACCAATGTTATGGAGGCTACAAGATCATGATTAAAATCTAAAATCGGCACACTAAATGACGAAACGTGCTCCACTAAAGGCTCTGCTGCGTAAGCAAAGTACGTTTTTTCAATTTCAACTTGCTCCTTTTCAAATTCCTTCCGTTGTTCTTCCGTCAATTTGCTTAACTCTTTTAACTTCCATTCCTTAATCTCAATTTCAGGCGTTTTGTTGAAAACAGCGAAAATTTTCCCTGTGGCAGACATTAAAGGCAGCCGTGTTCCAATTTGCGCTCCGATATTTAGACCGTAGTTGGCATTCCAAATATTTGCGATAACCGGCCCTTCATGCGTCCAAACTGTAAGCAGCGATGTTTGGGCTGTGTAGCGGCTGATATCTCTTAAGTACGGCGTCACCCTGCCGATCACATCTTTGCTGCCAATTGCAGCCGAACAGTATTGAATAAATTTTCCTCCCAATGAATATGTTCCATGTCTTTTATCCCGATACAACAATCCAAGCTGCGTCAATGTGTTCAAATATTTATAGAGGTTGCTTTTTGTAATGCCGGACAACTCCTGAATTTCCGTAAATTTTAACGGATGATCATTGTTTGCAATAATCTCTAAAATTTGCACGCCAGTTTGCAACGATTGAATGATTTGAACGTTTTTTTGCTGCTGCATTTCTCTTCCCCTTTTAATCCATTTTTTAACCCAATATCCAAATTCTTTTATAAACATGAATGTAACAAGGAACTTTGAAAAAATCAAACACAATAAAATAACTGAAAAATTTTTATTTTATTAAAGTTGACAATTTTAAAATATTTATTTATTTTTATTATTAAATAACAATGTTATCTAATAGTGGATTTTATGACCCGAAAGTGAAAGGCTAACACTACCATTTTTCAAAACATTGAATGCGCTTCCAATTTTTCATTAGTCACGTTTTCTAGTAACACAGGTCAAGAGTAGGCGCCGTTAAAAATTTAAGCAAAATGTATTGCCTAAGGAATGCTTTTAGGCCATACAATTTTCCCGACTATTGCTGCATGGATGCAAAAGCTTCCGAAAGGGTTCCATTCGAACGCCCATAGACATATGCACACATCGATTTATCATGCTCCGTTATACGATCATTGACGGCACTCGATTTAACTGGGAAAAAGGAGATTTTTTCGTTGTCCCGAACTGGTCGTGGCATGAACACGTTGCAGAAGAAGAAAGCTATTTATTCTCAACAAATGATTTGCCAATACTTGAAGAAACGTTTGAGCAGTCAAAACGGTTATCAAGAAGTAAAAGATAGTTTACACCAGCCTTATAAATTGAATTTTGTAAAAAGTGAACTTGAAGCAATTGTCGATTCATTTCATTTTTCATTCTAATAAGGGGGATCAATATATGAAAAGCAGTCAAACAGATTTAATCATTGTCGGCGGGGGGATAGGCGGTCTTTCGGCTGCTCTAGCGGCAGCGGAAGCCGGAAAAACTTCATTAGTTTTGGAAAGAGCTCCTCAGTTTGGTGAGGTCGGAGCAGGCATTCAATTGGCTCCAAATGCAACCGCTGTGCTGAAACGATTTGGAGTCATGGAGGAAATTTCAAAAGTTGCTGTATTTCCAAAACGTCTTGTGCTAAAAGATGTTTATACGGCAAATGAGTTGTCAGCAATGGACCTTGGCGAAGCATTCAAAGCCCGATACAAACATCCGTATCTCGTTTTGCACCGTTCGGATCTCCACCGAATTTTGCTTGAAGCTTGCAAGAAAACAGGTATGGTCCGCTTCAAAAACAACCAAACAATTGAGACTGTCAAGCAAGAACATGACGTTGTTTCTGTTTACAGCCAAAGCGGAGAAATGTTCACGGCTGATGCCGTCATCGGAGCAGACGGACTTTGGTCAAAGCTTAGAAAATATTTCGTTGATGACGAACCCATTTGCTCTGAATATGTTGCTTACAGAGGAACCATACCGATTTCCGAAATTTCAAACGCAAACTTAGACGATGTCGTCATGTGGATCGGCCCTTATTTGCATTTAGTACAATATCCAGTAAGATGCGGAGAGCTTTATAATCAAGTGGTCGTGTTTAAATCTTACAATTATAAGGGAAATTCCGATGATTGGGGCACACCTGAAGAAATGGACAGACGATTTAAAGGATGCCATCCGGATGTGAAAAATGCCTTAACATTTATACAACGGCAAATTCGCTGGCCGATGTATGACAGGCTGCCAATTAACAATTGGACAAAAGGGAAGGTTACATTGCTTGGCGATGCAGCTCATCCTATGCTGCAATATTTAGCTCAAGGAGGCTGCCAGGCGCTTGAAGATGCTTCTTATCTTGCAGATATGCTCAAAAAATATCCGGACAGCTATGAGCAAGCATTCGCCGATTTTCAGAAAGAGCGGCTGCCGCGCACAGCAAAAGTACAAACGAGCGCTCGGACATGGGGTGAAATTCTTCATACTGAAGATCCTGTTGCAACACTGCTCAGAAACACTATTTTTGAACAAAGAACTCCGCAAGACTATGAAGTGGCCGATTTCCTTTATAGCTATGACAAAACGACTAAACAAATCAATTAATATATGAATAGAGAAGCCTGACGTAAAAATTTGAACTTATAAAAAATATTTTAATAGAAAGCGGTGAAAAACAATGGATAGCCTTCGTTTCACCGCTTTCTTCATACCATTTGCACGATTCTTTTATTTTTTTAAAAAAAGGTGTACAATTAGTTTGTTGTTTAAAAAGTCTGAAAAAATGATTTTTTTCAAAGAAGGGACAAATATGGAAGAAGCAAAATTATGGACGAAAAATTTTTTTAGTATTTCAATTTGTAATTTTTTTCTTTTTATGAACTATTATTATTTGCTGGTCACCTTGCCGATCTTTGTCATTCAAGATTTAAAAAGCAGCGAAGCTGAGGCTGGCTTAATAGCAATGGTTTATTTATTTGCTGCAATCGTGACTCGCCCGTTCGTCGACCAATTTATGGAGAAACTTGGAAAACAAAAAATGTTGATTATTTCCTTGGTCATTTTCTTGATCGCATCTATTTCTTATTTGTTTGTGAGCTCGATTGTCTTATTATTGATCATTCGTTTTCTTCATGGAATTGGTTTTGGGATTGCGACAACCGCAACAGGTGCGATTGTGGCAGATATCGTTCCGGAATCGAAAAAAGGAGAAGGAATGGGATATTTTATTTTATCTTCCAATGTCGCCATGGTGATTGGACCGTTTTTAGGGCTTACCTCGTTAGATCATTGGGGTTCTTTTGTCATGCTCGTCATTGCCCTTATTTGTTCCGTTGGGGCGCTTTTGACCGGGGGAATAGTTAACCTGCATGAAATGAAGCCGAAACTAAATAAAAGAGAACTTTTCAAAGTGAATTTCAGCTTTGAAAAACTTGTAGAGGTATCAACATTCCGCATTGCGTTGATTGCTGCCTTTTTAGCTTTTGCTTATTCGACTGTATTATCGTTCGTCTCCGTTTTTGCGGAAAAAATGAATCTTGGCGCCGGTTCGAATTTATTCTTCGTCGTGTATGCAATCGTTTTGCTCATTTCCCGGCCGTTTACCGGAAGGTGGTTTGACCGATACGGCGCAAATGTCATTGTTATCCCATGTATCGTTTCATTTGCCTTCGGATTATTTATATTGAGCATGGCAAATACATCCTTCATCTATTTGTTAAGTGCAGTATTTATCGGTCTTGGATGGGGAACTTTGTTTCCAAGCTTCCAAACAATGGCTATACAAATTGTTCCCCCAGCGAGAAGAGCGGCATCTCTCAGCACCTTTTTATCGATCTTTGACATCGGCATTGGCCTCGGATCGTTTTTAACTGGAGCAGTTGTTGTCTTTACTGGATTTGAATCTTTATATTTTTACACTTCGCTTTATGTGTTGGTAGGTTTAATTTTATACTGCCTCTTTGTACAGTCTCGTTTTGCCAGAAAGCCGAAAAGTTTGGAGCACGATCGAAAATCTTCTCTTCAACAATAGCCCCCTTTAAGCAATGGGGGCTTTATCATTGCTTTAATCCTATTTACTCTGAGATTTTATCTAGTTGAATTAATCATCATCAGTGCTTTTTGGGGGTTATTGTTAGAAATATTGCAGCTAACCAGACTCACTATTTTGCAGCAAAATTTTCTGATGACGCCTCCTGTTCGATATATTGTTTAACTAATTTATAGCAATCATCAATATGTTTATTTCCTAAATATTTCATCGTTGCAAAGCTGATCCCGGCCGAAACCCCTATTCCAATGAGAGGAATAAGTTTGCTCGTCTGTTTTGCCGCCATCCGGGTTGCAGCTTTTTTCACCAAGCTCAGCACCAATTTTTTGCCAATTGTTCTTCCGATGAGTTCATTTCCTAATGAAGTTGCCAGTACGATAATGAGCTCTTTTGTTTTCGCATCCAATTGATCAACTTGCTCTTTTGATAAACCAAACTTTTGATTAATTTCATTTAGCAGATCTTTCACAAGTGCAGCATCCACCGTCACATCAATACCCGGAATTGGAACAGCTGCAGCAATAGCAGAAACAGATGAACGTCTATTCACTAATTTACGGCATTCTTCCCGAATTTGATCCAATTGTCCGATCGTTTTTGGCAGCATTAAAAAACCTCCGTTCCTAAATCATTTCTTCTGTCATCGCTTCAATGACTGCGTCGCTATGTAAAAAGAAGGCGACAAATTTAATCACCAGCCAATTCAAAGGGAAACGGCAATAAGAACGTTGCAGCCGCAAATATTTTTGAAATCTTTACTTTCTCCCTTTAAAGCTCCTGCTAACACTTGCGATTAGAAATAGTTTTTGCTTTTTCTCCATTAAATACCCCAATCGTGAAAAAAATCTTTTCTCCGCCTCCTTATAGGAAGAGTATACCATGTTTATAGGCGTTCAGAAATAAAGTCATCGACAAAAAAACCGGAGAAACGAATGAAAGGATGAAGTTAAAAAACTAATAAGCGCTCACAAAAAATTTTTTGTGAACTCAAGATCGTTGAAAATTCCGATTGATCAACACGCTGAACAATGGAAAAGCAGCAAGTATTGTTTATTCAATTTTACAATGGGAGCAAAAGGTGTGATTGCTTTATATTTTTCATCGATTCATGCATTTCTATTAGAGGAAAAGCGTAAATTTAACTTTAGTTATTAGCAAATGTGGATCTTAGTAGATTCTGTGATTAACCTTTTATAAATAACAAATAAACGGAAAGCTGACTTTATTAAAGATACAAGAAAAAAAACTCTTTTTTGCAAAAAGAAAAAAGCAGGAGTTCATCCTGCTTTAGCTATTGAATCATCTTCAACATTGTAGGGAAAACTTCACAATCTTAACATACAATTTTAGAGATATGTTAAAAATACTATGAAAATTGATGAAACGTAATTTCAGGGCGGCTGCCAATTCGGATGTTCACTCCTGTTTGTCCTAGGCCTTCGCTAATATAAAACGGCCGCTCGTTATGGTAATGGAGTCCTTTAATAATGTTCATTCTTGGAAGCTTGCCTTTGAAAAAAAGATGGTACGGCTTTGGCAAATTGATTTGTCCGCCGTGGAAATGACCGGACAGCAAGTAATCAAACGGAATGTTTTCCATTTCAAGAATAACGCTTGGATCATGGGTCAGCACTAATCGCATTCCTTCTTCTACTCCGTGAAAAGCTTTTTGAACATAACTGCGGTTTGTCGTGTAATCATCAATGCCAATAATATTCAAGCATTCTTCTTCAAGCTGAATGGTCACGTGCTCATTTTGTAGTGTTTTTATCCCGTAATGCTGCAGCATTTTTTTCAAAGTTTCAAAGTCTTCTTCCTTTAAAACATAATCGTGATTGCCGAACACAGCATACGTGCCGTACGTTGGATTTGTTTTTCTCAATACTTCCAAGTATGCGGAAAGTTTTGGGATGCTTCTCTTCCGGTCGAGAAAATCACCTGTCAGTGCAATAAGATCAATTGGTTCTGCTGAAATCAGCTCATCTAATTCCTTTGGGCTGATCGATAAGTTTTCTAGGTGTAAATCAGATAGATGGAGTATTTTTATATTCTTTGCAGAAGCTTTCCTATCGGGGCAGCGAACTGTGATTTTCTTAACAGCTACATCCTTTGTATTTTTATTTCCTTTTATTAAAAAGAATATGAAAAGTCCAAGAAAAAATAATATAACAAAAAATAGCATAACCAAACTCCTCTCTCCCCAAAGTATAACGAACTTTCTCAAACGATCCTAGTGGGAGTTAAAGGAATTTGAAAAAAAACTCTTAGCTGCAAAAGAGCTCAAACTATTAACAAACCTGCCTTCCGCCTCTGCCGGAAAGACAGGTTTGCCTTTCTTAATTATTTTGCGCATGTCCATACGTTAAAAGCTAAAACAAGCATTCATTTTCATATCTGCGAAATTCATCCGCTGCTGCCTTGCTGCTCTTTTGCATCAGTCAATCGGTTCTTTGTGCTTCTTTATCCATAAATCGTGCACTTTTCAGCCAGCTAAGTTTTTCCGGTTGTGGCGCTGAACTCTGCAAATTGTTCAAGCTTTGACAAATCGCTAGATGTGCCCTGGATTTTTAAGAAACCATAATTTTACAAATGTCATTTGTAAACTCAACAGGATCTTGGACTGGCAGGCCTTCAATTAGCAAAGCCTGATTATACAAAATGTTTGTGAACAGCTTCAGCTTCTCTTGATCGTTTTCATACGCTGCTTTTAGCGTTTGAAAGACTTCGTGATCTGTATTAATTTCAAGCACTTTCTCCGCTTTAATGTTTTGGCTGTTCGGCATAGCATTTAACACTTTTTCCATTTCAATCGTGATTTCGCCGTCTGTTGATAAACAAACAGGATGTGTTTTTAACCGTTTTGATGCTCGCACATCCTTTACTTTATCACCCAAAATGCTTTTCATTTGTTCGAACAGCTCTTTATGTTCTTTTTCAGTTTCTTTTTTGTTTTCTTCTTCGCTAATTCCTAAGTCGCCGCTGGAGACTGATTTAAATTCTTTCTCTTTATATGTCATTAACATTTTGATCGCAAATTCATCGATATCCTCTGTCAAATACAAAATTTCATAGCCTTTATCTGCAACCAGCTCGGTTTGCGGAAGCTTTTCAATTCGTTCATACGAATCGCCCGTTGCATAATAAATATATTTTTGCTCCTCAGGCATTCTTGATACATATTCTTGTAAGGTGACAAGTTTTTTCTCCTTTGAAGAGTAGAACATAAGCAAGTCTTGCAATGTTTCTTTATTTGCGCCGAAATCGCTGTAAACGCCATACTTTAATTGTCTGCCAAATGCTTCATAAAACTTTTCATATTTTTCTCTTTCATTTTTTAATAGGTTTTCTAGTTCGCGTTTAATTTTGTTTTGAATGTTTTTCGCAATGATTTTCAATTGCTTGTCATGCTGGAGCATCTCTCTTGAAATATTTAACGATAGGTCCTCAGAATCAACCATTCCTTTAACGAAGCTGAAGTAGTCAGGCAGTAAATCCGGGCACTTGTTCATAATTAACACGCCGTTGGAATACAGTTCAAGCCCTTTTTCATATTCTGCTGTATAGTAATTAAATGGCGTTTTTTCCGGAATATATAAAATCGCCTGATAGCGAACCGTCCCATCTACGCTAATATGAATATGTTTTAACGGTTTGTCAAAGCCATAATGCTTTTCGGCATAAAAGTTTTCATAATCTTCATCTGTCAGTTCACTTTTATTTTTCCGCCAAATCGGAACCATGCTGTTGATTGTTTGTTCTTCAACAACCTCTTCAAATTCGTTCTCGTTCTCATTTTTCGGTTTTTGTACTTTGACATCCATTTTGATCGGATAGCGGATGAAGTCGGAATATTTTTTAATGATTTGTTTTAACCGATATTCGTCAAGAAATTCGTCATAGTTGTCATCTTCAGTATTCTCTTTGATTTTTAGTATGATCTCCGTTCCGACCTCTTCCTTCTCATATGGTTCGATTGTAAAACCATCAGCGCCTTTTGATTCCCATTTATATGCTTGATCGCTGCCCAGCGCTTTACTGATGACAGTGACAACATCCGCAACCATAAAGGCGGCATAAAAGCCAACGCCGAACTGTCCAATAATGTCATAGCCGTCTTTTAATTCGTTTTCTTTTTTAAAGGCGAGCGACCCGCTCTTTGCAATCGTACCAAGATTTTCTTCCAATTCCTCTTTTGTCATGCCTATGCCTGTATCAACGATTGTGAGCGTCCGCTTTTCTTTATTTGGAATAACTTTTATGTAGTATTGATCCTTTTGAAAGGTTAACGAATCATCAGTCAGTGCTTTGTAATAAATTTTATCAATCGCATCGCTTGCATTTGAAATTAACTCTCTCAAAAAAACTTCCTTTTTTGTATAAATGGAGTTGATCATCATTTCTAATAACCTTTTCGACTCGGCTTGAAACTCTTTTTTTTCCATGACCGCCTCTCCTTTCTAAAAAGCGTATGTGCAAAATTAAGATAAAAATTAGCACTCTAATCAATCGAGTGCTAATCATCATTTTTTTAATAACAAATATTTAATTTTATGTCAACTCCGAATGATTGACCGCTTTGCACTTTTCTTGAGTTTTTCTTTACGAACGATAGGCAACAGTCGTTTTCGAATGAGAAGGGCTTTGTCTTTCCACATAATGGTTGCAAATTTCTTTACCAATCAGGATGTTTTTCGGCACAAAAGCATTCCCTCGCAACTTTCAAGCTTCACTTTTATTGCCAATCCTTTAAGATTTCCCCATTCCTCTTAAAAAATGAAGAAGCATAGTAATCGATCGGTTGATGTCAGGATCTTTTAAAGCCGATAGCAATTGGAAAAAAGAAGTTGTTTCTTCTTTATTGACGCTTGCCGCAGCTTCTTGTATTCCAGCATTCATTCTTGTCGTCATTACCTGCAGCTTTTCGAGATCGATTGTTCCCAGCAGCATCAACAGATTGACGATATTTTTTAAAACATCAATGTTCGGTTTTCTGCTGACTTCCTTAACCACGTTTTCTAGTACTTGATCTTTCCGCGCTAAAAGGGCATTGGCGATTTCCAGAACACCTGCATCGTGAAGCTTCCGTAAACATGCTATGCCTTCTAAAACTGCCTCTTTATTGTCTGCTAACGCTTGCTCGATTTCTAATAAATTTTGCTTTCTTTTTTCTTCTTGTGACACTTCGATTTTTTTGATGGTTGTAATTGGTTTAGCCATGTATTTTCACCTTGCTTCCGGGAAACGTGTAGTCGCTGCGCTCCCATTTCTTCTCTACTTTGACCCCAATTTGCGGATTTCTTTTTCCGTTTCGATGATTGTTTGGCCGAATTGGGGAGTCTCCTTTTTCCTTCAATACGACCATTTTTACGGCAATTTCTTTATATGCCGGTGTGTTCGTATCGCGGTCAGCATGATTGCCTGTTAAACGATTAATAGCCAATTCGCCCGTATCATTCAATGGGATAAAGATTTCATGCTTTTGCACGCGATCCGTTATGTGAACAGGGCCTTTTACAGAGCCGTATTTGGAAATAAGCTTGACAATGGCTCCTTCTTGAATACGGCGTTCTTCAGCCAATTCTTTCGAAATTTCTATAAAAGCGTTCGGGGTTTTCCGGCTGATTCCTTGTGATTTATACGTCATGTTCCCTTCATGGAAATGTTCTAGCAAGCGCCCGTTGTTCACGTGAAGATCATACTCTTCATCTACATCATATAAATAATCGACTTGAAGCGGATAAAGCTGTGCCTTTCCATCGGCAAACGGGAATCGATCTTCGTAAAGAAGCGGCGAGTCGGTTCCATCTTTCTCAACAGGCCATTGCAAGCTTGAAAATCCTTCTAAACGGTCATAGGAAACACCGGCAAAAAGCGGTGCGAGCGACGCCGCTTCTTCCATAATTTCTCCCGGGTGCTGATAATCCCAATTGAAGCCCATCGCTTTCGCCAGCATACAATAAATTTGCCAATCAGGCTTCGAATCTCCAAGAGGCGGCAATGCTTCATACAATCGCTGAATCCGGCGTTCTGTATTGGTAAAAGTTCCTTCTTTTTCTAAGCTTGGGCTGGCCGGCAGCACAACATCTGCATATTGGGCCGTTTTTGTTAAAAATAAGTCCTGCACAACGAAAAATTCCAGCTTTTCAAAAGCGGCGCCGACTTGATTGATATTGGCATCGACAATCCCCATATCTTCGCCAGTCACATATAATGCCTTCAGAGCGCCTTCATGAATCGCTTTAACCATTTGATGATTGTCTTTTCCCGGACTTTTAGGCAATGTCACGCCCCAAGCTTTTTCATAACGGCTGCGGACTTTTTCATCCGCTACCTTTTCATATCCCGGGAAAAAGTTCGGCATGCTTCCGAAGTCGCTGCACCCTTGAACATTGTTATGGCCGCGCAGCGGATAGGCTCCAGTGCCCGGTTTGCCGTAATTGCCTGTCACTAATAACAAATTGGAAATGGCAGTACTCGTATCACTTCCGCGCTGCTGTTGAGTGACTCCCATCGCCCAGCAAATGACCATTGTTTTAGATTGATGAATCGTTTCAGCAACCTTGATCAGCGTGTCCTTGGAAATTCCCGTCACTTCCTCCGCATATTCCAACGTAAACGGCTCTAAGCTACTTTTATATTGTTCAAAGCCGTTCACTCGTTCTTTGATAAACTCTTCATCATGCCAATTTTGGTCAATGATGTATTTCGTTACAGCTGACAGCCAAACAAGATCCGTTCCCGGCTTTGGCCTGATAAACATATCGGCCCGCTCCGCCATTTCATGTTTTCTTAAGTCAAACACGAGCAGCTTTTGTCCATAAAGTTTTTGCGCTCGTTTGATTTTTGATGCCAAAACCGGATGCGATTCCCCTGTATTGGCGCCAATAATGATGACAAGATCAGAGGAAGCTATGTCAGAAAAAGATCCTGAATCACCGCCATAGCCGACAGTACGAAATAGTCCGACCGTTGCTGGAGATTGACAATATCTTGAGCAATTATCAACATTATTCGTTCCTATCACTTGACGGGCAAATTTTTGCAGCAAATACGATTCTTCATTCGTTGCTTTGGAAGAAGCTATAAATCCTAAAGCATCAGGGCCATGTGCATCTTTTATTTCTTTAAACCGTTTTGCAACATATCGAATCGCCTCATCCCATTCAACTTCTTTAAAATGGTCGCCTTCCCGGATCAACGGTTTTGTCAGCCGTTCTTCACTATTGACATAATCCCAGCCGAACTTTCCTTTTACACAAGTGGAAATTCCGTTTGCCGGCGATTCCGGTGTTGGTTCAACTTTTAAAACTTTTCTGTCTTTTGTCCATATATAAAATGAACAGCCAACTCCGCAGTATGTGCAAACTGTTTTCGTTTTCTTGATCCTTTCCTTGCGCAGCTCAGCTTCTGTATCTGAGATGGCCATTAGCGAACCGTATCCTGTTTCCACTTCCTTCGTCAAATTAATCATCGATCGTAATGTACCAGGTTCTACATTTGTTAAAAAGCCGGCTTCCCCTAACATTGATTTTTCCATTAAGGCATTGCACGGACATACAGTTACACATTGGCCGCAATTTACGCAGCTGGACTGATCAATCGGCACATCGTTGTCCCAGATCACACGAGGCTGCTCTCTGCTCCAATCAATCGTCAATGTTTCATTTACTTGAACATCTTGGCACACCTCTACACAGCGTCCGCATAATATGCATTGATTTGGGTCATATCGATAAAATGATCCTGAATAATCCACTTCATACGGTTTTGGTTGGAACGGAATGCTTTGATGTTCAATGCCTAAAGCTTTAACCGTATTATGAATTGTACAATCTCCATTGTTTTTATCGCAAACTGTGCAATATAATTCATGATTTTTTAAAATTTGATCCATCGCTAATTTTTGAGATTCTTTTACTTTAGAAGTCTCTGTTTCAACAACGAGTCCTTCTTGGACTTTGTAGCTGCAGGCTCGTACAAGCTCCCCGTTCACTTCCACCATACAAGTATCACATGTTTGAATTGCGCCCAAGCTTTCATGATAACAAACGTGCGGTACATCCATTTCATGTTCGAGCAAAGCCTGCAGAAGATATTGATTTTCCCTTGCGGTTATTTCTCCTCCGTTGACCGTAATCGTTACATTTCCCACGATACGTTCCCCCTGTTATTTTGTTATTCTGTTGCTATGTGTATAAATGTTCATTTTATTTTCCCGTATAAACCCAACAGTCGTAATGTTTAAATCTTCTGCCAATTGAAGTGCCAAATTTGTTGGAGCCGATTTTGATAGAAGTATACCGCATCCAATTTTCGAAACCTTCAGCACTACCTCTGAGGAAATCCGCCCGCTGAAAGCGATTATTTTATCATTTAAAGAAATGTTTTCGTTTAGACAGAAGCCATATAATTTATCTAAAGCATTATGTCGCCCAATGTCAGAAAATGTCTTAATCAATCCCTCTTTTGAACATAATGCCGCATGATGAATGCCTCCAGTACGCTTAAAAGCCGATGAAGCTTCATTTAACATTTCCATTAACTGAAAGCATTGTGCGGCAGAAATCGTCATGCTGTTCATAATCGTTTTCGCTGTTTTCACATCATTATAAAAATAAAACTGTCGGCTTTTTCCGCAGCAGGAGCCGATAAAGCGTTTGGAAACAAACTCTTTCTTATCCCCTATCGGCTGATGCAAATGAACATAGGCAAACCCCTTATCCTCATCAATTTGAAGCGCTTTCACATCTGCTTTTATGCGGATCATCCCTTCTGAAGCTAAAAAGCCTAAAACAAGCTCCTCTACATGGGACGGCGAGCATACTAATGTGGCGAATTCCTCATTGTCCACAAAAATTGTTAACGGATACTCTATCGCAATTTCATCTATCACCACTTTCTTGTTTTGATGATCAATTTTGATTATTTCTCTTTTACAAATAATTTCTTTTTCCATAATGGGAACCTTCCTTTTTAATCACACCTCTAAAATAAAATATTCGACAGAAGCAGAAAAAATCCTTTTCTTCTTTTTTTCTCTATTTGTCCATACAAGGAAACTGTTTCACTAGAAAACCTAAGCTGGGTCAGGCTGGGAAAAATGAGGGGAGAAATATATATCTTTCAAGCGACATCGACTGATTTTGGCAGACTGCTTGTTCGAAAAAATCATCCAGTGATCATTGTCTTTTATCGTGCCAAACAGCTGGGGAAGAGCAACTGAAAAACTGTAACCCCTCTGCTTTTTCATCTATCCATCTAATAAGCTATTCGGTCATTCCTTAACCAAAATCTACCGTTTGAAATTATTAGCAAATTTTTCACATTCTCTGCTGCCATTTTTCAATGCACGGAATATTTAACTGCTTGCACTTGTGTACGATCGGAGCGCATACCGCCAGAACCGGCGCGATATCCATAAGAACAGCCCGGCAAGTACAACGGATAGGATTGTTGTCATCCCGTTCCATTTTCCAAGCAAAGACAACGCCGGCGTGCTTGTAATAAAGGCAGCTGGCAAAATGTATGTGAGCACGATGCGAAGCCAGCCTCTATACATTCCGATTGGGAACCGTGTTGTTTCAAAAAATGAATTAAAAACAAACGATAGATCATCGATTCGAATAACCCAAAAGGAGCATTCCTGTTAGAAGTTTTTTCGGGGACTTGAATAAAAAAAGCCCTCTTGGTATGATTCGGGGGTGTCAATCACA
>JAAROH010008146.1_pt1 | contig 13930 bp, 12 predicted proteins | sample 7248631 | NCBI WGS metagenome assembly JAAROH01 (sample SAMN09772309, study PRJNA484901) | compost metagenome | isolation source: Vermicomposting unit | place: India
TCAGAGAAGTGCACCGTCTGTCAAGTACACGTTGTGGTGATGAACCATTTTTCTGTTATTATTTGCAACATCATCGATCAACAAGGAGATAGAAGGAACGAGTGTTTGTTTTTCTATATCGACTGTATCAGAGAGATGATCACTTATGGAAAAACGTTATACTTTGTCAACCCGTGGAGCTAGATCAACTTGATCAAGCTAACATGTACATATCAATAACTACATTTTTTGGGGAAGTTATAAAATTGAAGAAAATTATTGTGATCCTGTTGTTATGGTCAATCACGTTGGTTTTTGTCAGCTGCAATTCAAGCAATTCGAGCAATGCAAACCATCCTAACCTATCTATCATTCAAGCTGCTTATGATTCATTATCAGTTTCGGAAAAGAAGGAAATTAATGGAGATTGGAGAGACGCTAATGTAGACGAAAGGGTGGTAACGAAACGAAATGGTTCATTAACTGATCCAAATTATGATGGAAAAGAAGTCTATGTGGTCACTTTTAGTTCTAAAAGAAGCAATGTGTTAGGAGATATTAGTGTTTATGTGTCTAAAGATAAAATGAAAGTAATCGGTAAGGGATATCGTGAATAAAAACGAAGAAATAAAGCAAAACGATGCTTTATTCCTTCGTTTTTTTATTGATTATTGTTCGGTTAGCTGTTTCTCCATGTCGGATAGTGAGTCTAAATGATCCTTTTCTCATGGTGGCGCTTAACTTTATCTTGTTTTTCATCAACGATCAATTTCCCTTCAGGAGAGGATAAAAATCGCGCCATGCCAAAACCCCCACCGCCAACCGATGGCGATGGGGGAAGCGTCAATAAATCGGCGTGTTGTCTTTGTTCATGTTTTCCAAAATCGCTTTGACGCGGGCGAGGAAGCGGCCGCAAATGAGGCCGTCCAAGACGCGGTGGTCAAGCGACAAGCATAAGTTGACCATGTCGCGGATGGCGATCATGCCGTTTTTGACGACCGGGCGCTTGACGATCGTTTCGACTTGCAAAATGGCGGCTTGCGGATAGTTGATAATGCCCATCGACTGCACGGAGCCGAACGCGCCGGTGTTGTTGACGGTGAACGTGCCGCCTTGCATGTCTTCCGGACGAAGTTGGCCGGCGCGCGTTTTCGCCGCCAGTTCGGCGATTTCGCGGGCGATGCCTTTGATCGTTTTTTCGTCGGCGTGCTTGATGACCGGAACGAACAACGCATCATCGGTCGCGACGGCGATCGAGATGTTGATGTCTTTGCGCTGAATGATTTTATCGCCGGCCCAAACGGAGTTCAGCTGCGGGAATTCTTTCAGCGCTTGGGCGACCGCCTTGACGAAGAAGGCGAAATACGTCAAGTTGAAGCCTTCACGCCGCTTGAACTCGTCTTTGATCGCATCGCGGTAGGCGACAAGGTCGGTGACGTCGACTTCGACCATCGTCCACGCGTGCGGCGCTTCGTGTTTGCTGCGGAGCATGTTGGCGGCGATCGCTTTGCGCACCGGGGTGACCGGAATTTCGATGTCGCCCGCTCCCGCTTCGATCGTTGGCGGCGCGGGCTTCGGCGGCGCGGTTTGTGCGGCCGCGGCAGACGGTTGAACGGTTGCGGCGGCCGGAGTCGGCTGTTCCGCTCGCGGCTCGGCTTTTGGCGCCGCTTGTTCCGCCGCCGGTGCCGCTCCCGCTTTCGGAATTTGGCCGGACTCAATCAGCTTCAGCAAATCTTTGCGCGTCACCCGCCCGCCAAGGCCGGTGCCTTCGACTTGTTCGAGGTCAATGCCGTGTTCTTGCGCCAAGCGGAGCACGGCCGGCGAATAGCGGCCGTTGTTGGCCCGGCCGGCCTTGTTCGGCGCCGGTGGCTTCGCGTTGTTTTCCGCTTTCAGCGCTCCCTCTGCTGGCTTCGCTTCCGAGCTTGGCGCGGCGACTTCGCCTTCGGCTTCGATCGTGCAAATCGGCGCGCCGACCGGAAGCGTTTCTCCTTCGTTGGCGATCAATTCGCGAATGACGCCGGCAAACGACGACGGGATTTCCGCGCTCACTTTATCGGTCATCACTTCGGCGACCGGATCGTATTTGTTCACTTTGTCGCCCGGGGAAACGAGCCATTTGCTGATCGTGCCTTCGGTGACGCTCTCCCCGAGCTGAGGCATCGTCAATTGTTCGATGGCCACATCGATACCCTCCTATCTCTGTTGCAATGTCTTTGCCGTGACGTCCCCAGCCGCCTACGGTTGGCTTCGGGCCATTTTAGCGGGATGCACCTTGGCCGACATCTCGCGCTTTCCCGCTGCCGAAAGGCCGGAGACGCCTTTCGTTCGTCTGTTAAAACGCCGCTAGTTCGCGCATCGCTTTTTCCACTTTTTCCGGGTTGACCATAAAGAACTTTTCCATCGTCGGCGCGTACGGCATCGCCGGAACGTCCGGACCGGCGAGGCGCATAATCGGCGCATCGAGGTCAAACAGACAATGTTCCGCAATAATGGCGGCGACTTCGCTCATGACGCTGCCTTCTTTGTTGTCTTCGGTAATGAGCAGCACTTTTCCGGTTTTGCTCGCCGCTTCGATGATCGCTTCTTTATCGAGCGGGTAGACGGTGCGCAAATCGAGCAGATGGACGGAAATGCCGTCTTGGGCGACGCGTTCGGCCGCCTGCAAGGCGAAATGGACGCACAGCCCGTACGTGATGACGGTGATGTCCTCGCCTTCACGCTTGACATCGGCCTTGCCGATCGGCAGCACATAATCATCCTCCGGCACTTCCCCTTTAATGAGGCGGTAGGCGCGTTTATGCTCGAAAAAGAGCACCGGATCTTCGTCGCGAATGGCCGCTTTGAGCAGCCCTTTCACATCGTACGGCGTCGACGGCATGACGATTTTTAGCCCCGGCTGATTGGCAAAAATCGCTTCCACCGACTGCGAGTGGTACAGGGCGCCATGCACCCCACCGCCGTACGGAGCGCGGATGACGATCGGGCAGTTCCAGTCGTTGTTCGAGCGGTAGCGGATGCGCGCCGCTTCAGAAATAATTTGGTTGACCGCCGGCATGATGAAATCGGCAAACTGAATTTCGGCAATCGGACGCAGGCCGTACATCGCCGCGCCGATGCCGACGCCGACGATCGCCGATTCGGCGAGCGGCGTGTCGATGACGCGCTCTTCGCCGAACTGCTCGTACAATCCTTGCGTCGCTTTGAACACCCCGCCTTTCCGGCCGACGTCTTCCCCTAATACAAACACGCGCGGGTCGCGTTCCATTTCTTCACGAATCGCCATCGTCACGGCATCGATATACGAAATCACAGGCATCGTCCATTCCCCCTTACTCCTCGGCATACACGTAGCGAAGCGCATGTTCCGGCTCGGCGTACGGCGCTTTTTCTGCGTAGTCGGTCGCTTCGTTTACTTGTTTCATGACGCGCGCTTGAATGTCTTTTTCCAACGCATCCGTTAAGACACCCGTTTCTTTTAAATAGTTGGCAAACGAGACGATCGGGTCTTTGGCGCGCGCTTCGGCGAGCTCTTCTTCCGTCCGGTAGACGCGGTGGTCGTCGTCCGATGAGTGCGACGTCAGGCGGTATGTCACCGCTTCGATGAGCGTTGGCCCTTCGCCGCGGCGGGCGCGGTCGGCCGCTTCCTTGACGACGCGGTACACTTCGAGCGGATCGGTGCCGTCAACCGTATAGCCCGGCATGCCGTAGCCAACGGCGCGGTCCGATACGTTTTCGCACGCCAATTGTTTGGAAATCGGCACGGAAATGGCGTACTTGTTGTTTTCGCACATAAAGATGACTGGAAGTTTATGAACGCCGGCAAAGTTCGCCCCTTCATGGAAATCGCCTTGGTTCGACGATCCTTCGCCGAACGTGACGAAGGCGACAAAATCTTTCTTTTCCATTTTCGCCGCCAAGGCAAAGCCGACGGCGTGCGGCACTTGCGTTGTGACAGGCGAGGAGCCGGTGACGATCCGGTTTTTCTTTTGCCCGAAATGGCCCGGCATTTGCCGGCCGCCGGAGTTCGGGTCTTCCGCTTTGGCAAACGCGGCCAACATCAATTCCGTCGGCGTCATGCCGAACGTCAACACGACGCCCATATCGCGATAGTACGGCAGGACGTAATCTTTCGTCCGGTCAAGAGCGAACGCCGCGCCGACTTGCGCCGCTTCCTGCCCTTGGCACGAGATGACGAACGGAATTTTCCCGGCGCGGTTTAACAGCCACATCCGCTCATCGAGTTTGCGGGCGAGAAGCATCGTTTCGTACATTTGCAACACAGTGTCATCGCTTAATCCGAGCGCTTGATGACGATTTTGCGCCATCGGAACAACCTCCCTTAATGAAAATCGTTTGCCAGTTCCGCCGATGAGCTTGCGAATCTTGCCTTTTTCAGCCCACCCAAACGGGAGAGGGGAGCTTTTCCGCAACGGATGCCCGTCCGCCGAACGAGCAGTGAGCGGCGGTGCGTTTGCTTCTTTCCCCTCTCACGTGCGCCGCTTGGTTCACTTGTCCGGCAAAAACGCGCCTTCGCAAATGACAGTGAAAAGTGCATCGCAAACGGGCGCAGCCGGTATCCTTGCAACGGCGCAGCCTTGGCAAAAATGACAGTTAAAAGTGAATCGCCCGGCCATCGACGGCCAGCGCCGCTTCCGCCAAGGCTTCTGACAGCGTTGGGTGCGGATGGATCGCATGGGCCACTTCCCACGGAGCCGCATCGAGCACGCGGGCGAGCCCGGCTTCGGAAATCAAATCAGTCACGTGCGGCCCGACCATATGGACGCCAAGCAAGTCGTCGGTGTTCCGGTCGGCGATGAATTTGACAAACCCTTCCGCCTCACCGAACACTAGCGCCTTGCCAATGGCTTGAAACGGAAATTTGCCGACTTTGACGTCATAGCCTTTCGCTTTCGCCTCTTGCTCGGTTAAGCCGACCGCCGCCGCTTCCGGACGGGTGTAAATGCAGCGCGGCACCATCGTATAGTCAATCGGCGCTGGGTTGCGCCCGGCTAAATGTTCAATGGCGACGATCCCTTCATGGGCGGCGACGTGGGCGAGCTGCAAGCCGCCGATGACATCGCCGATCGCGTAAATGTGCGATTCTTTCGTTTGGCCGAACGCGTTCGTTTGAATATACCCCTTCTCGACGACAATTTCGGTGTTTTCGAGGCCGATTCCTTCAATGTTCGCCTGCCGCCCGACGGAAACGAGCATTTTGTCGGCCGCGAACGTTTTCCGCTCGCCTCGATGCTCCGCTTCGATCGTGACGCCGTTTCCTTTCTTGAGCGTTTCCGGCAGCACTTTCGCTCCGGTGACGATGTTGACGCCGCGGCGGCGGAGCAGTTTTTCCATTTCTTTTGACACGTCTTCATCTTCGGTCGGCAAAATGCGGTCGGCATACTCAAGCACAGTGACATCCACGCCGAAATCGTTCAACATCGACGCCCATTCCATGCCGATCACGCCGCCGCCGACGATCAAGATGGATGACGGGAGCGTCTCCATTTGCAGCGCTTCATCGGACGTCATCACGAATTCGCCGTCCGGCTCCAGCCCTGGCAGCGTGCGCGGACGCGAACCGGTGGCGATGACGACAAACTTCGGAACGAGCATTTCGTTTTCGCTGCCATCGTTCATTTCGACCGACACCGTCCCTGGCAGCGGGGAAAAGATCGATGGGCCGAGCAAGCGGCCAGTGCCGGCGTATACATCGATTTTCCCTTTTTTCATCAAATGCTGCACGCCTTTGTGGAGCTGCTCAACAATCGCTGCCTTGCGCGCCTGCACTTTGGCGAAATCGAGGCGCACGTCGCCGGCGATGACGCCAAACGCCGCGCCGTTTTTCGTTTGCGCGTACACTTCCGCACTGCGAAGCAGCGCTTTGGACGGAATGCAGCCAGCATGCAGACACGTGCCGCCAAGCTTCCCTTTTTCCACAACGGCCGTTTTCAACCCGAGCTGCGAGGCGCGAATGGCGGCCACATAGCCGCCCGTACCCCCGCCGAGAATGACGACATCGTATTCTCTTGCCATTTTGCCTTCCCCTTTCTGTCTGTTGCCGCCTCAACGCCGGGCCGGAACCGGCGAAACGACTTCGCCTGGATAGACTTTTTCCTCTTCTTCGCCGCGCAGAACGCGAAGCGCGCCTTCAGCGAGCGCTTGCAGTTCATTTTCTCCTGGATGGACGATGACATTGGTGATCCATTGGACGCGGCGGGTGATCTGTTCGACAAACGATTTGCCGTACGCCAGTCCCCCGGTCAAAATGATGGCGTCGACTTTGCCGGCAAGCACGGCGCTCGCCGCCCCGATTTCTTTCGCCACTTGGTACGCCATCGCCTCATACACGAGCTTGGCCTTTTCATCGCCATCTTCGATCATGTTTTCCACTTTGACGGCATCGTTCGTGCCGAGGTAGCCGACAAGCCCGCCTTGGCCGACGAGCATGCGCATCACTTCCTCACGGTAGTATTCGCCCGAGAAGCATAAAGCGACCAAATCGCCGGCCGGCACCGTCCCGGCGCGCTCTGGGCTGAACGGGCCTTCGCCGTCAAGGCCGTTGTTGACATCCACTACCCTCCCTTGCTTGTGGGCGCCAACCGTAATCCCGCCGCCCATATGAGCGACGATCAAGTTGAGTTCGTCATACCGTTTGCCAAGCTGGCGGGCGACGCGGCGCGCGACCGCTTTTTGGTTGAGCGCGTGGAAAATGCTGCGCCGCTCGATCAGCGGAAACCCGCTGATCCGGGCGATCGGCTCGAGTTCGTCGACGACGACCGGGTCAACAATAAACGCCGGGATATTTAACGCTGAAGCGATTTCGTGCGCCAATATGCCGCCGAGGTTGGAGGCGTGCTGGCCGGAATACCCGCGCCGCAAATCGTCAAGCATCGCCTCATTGACGCGGTACGTTCCGCCTTCAATCGGGCGGAGGAGCCCGCCGCGGCCGCAGACGGCGCTCAACTTCGATAAATTGATCCCTTCTTCATCGAGCGCTTGCAAAATCGTTTGCTTGCGGAACTCATACTGGTCGGCGATCGTTTGATATCGCCGAAGCACGTCCGCCTCATGGCGGATCGTTTTTTCCAGCAATGGCCGTTCGTTTTCAAAAACGCCGATCTTCGTTGAAGTCGAACCTGGATTGATCGTTAAAATGCGAAACTTCTGCTCTTGCATCGTTGCTGTCCCTCCGTTGACCGCCGCGGGGCGGAAGCCCGCCCCTTTCCCGCCTTCAGCGAGCGCGGCGGCGGCTTAAAATATGATGGCCGTTTTGCAAAAACTGGCTGCGCGCTTTGCGCATCGTTTCAATCCGCTCTTCGGCCATCCGGTCAGCCGCCACGTACGTTGGAATGTTGTCGCGTTTGGCGATCGCGAACACTTTTTCGATGTTGTCGTAAATTTGCTCGATTTTTTTCATCGCCCGCTCGCGGTTGTAGCCGTACAGCTCATCGGCGACATTGATGACACCGCCGGCGTTGATCACATAATCCGGAGCGTACACGATCCCCATCTCATGAATGATGTCGCCGTGACGTGGCTCTTTCAGCTGGTTGTTCGCCGAGCCAGCGATCACCTTCGCTTTCAGCTGCGGAATCGTTTGGTCGTTGATAATGCCGCCGAGCGCGCACGGAGCGAAAATGTCGCACTCCACACCGTAAATGTCGTTCGGGTCGACCGCTTTCGCCCCAAATTCCTCGACCGCGCGCGCCACCGCTTCCTTGTTGATGTCGGTAACGATGAGTTTCGCTCCTTCTTCATGCAAATGGCGGCACAGATGGTAAGCGACATTGCCGACGCCTTGGACGGCGACGACTTTTCCTTCGAGCGAATCGCTGCCGAACGCTTCTTTCGCCGCCGCTTTCATCCCGCGATACACACCGTAAGCGGTGGCCGGCGACGGGTTGCCGGATGAGCCGAATTCCGGCGAAATGCCGGTGACATAGTCGGTTTCTTGATAGATGATGTCCATATCGGCGACGGTCGTGCCGACGTCTTCCGCCGTGATGTAGCGGCCGTTCAACCCTTGAATGAAGCGGCCGAACGCACGGAACATCGCCTCGTTTTTATCTTTGCGCGGGTCGCCGATGATGACCGTCTTGCCGCCGCCAAGGTTCAACCCGGCGGCCGCGTTTTTGTACGTCATGCCGCGCGCGAGGCGCAAGGCGTCTTCAAGCGCTTCTTCTTCCGAATTGTACATCCACATCCGCGTCCCGCCGAGCGCCGGGCCGAGCGTCGTGTCATGAATGGCGATGATCGCTTTCAGCCCTGACTCTTTATCTTGGCAAAACAGCACTTGCTCATAATCGTATGTTTCCATATATTTGAACAATTCCATCTCAGATGGCCTCCCTCTTTTTTATTTCGCTGCTGAACAGATGGCAAGGGCGAGCGAATACAATTTGCTTTCGGCCGAGTCGGCGCGCGATGTCAAGACGATCGGCGCCTTCGCCCCGGCGATGACGGCGCCGACGTTGGCTTTGGCAAAATAGACGAGCGACTTGTACAGCATGTTGCCGGATTCAATGTCCGGCACAAGCAAAATGTCCGCCTGTCCGGCCACATCGCTTTCAATCCGCTTATGTTTCGCTGCCGCCATCGACACCGCGTTGTCTAACGCAAGCGGCCCGTCAAGCAAACAATCGCCGATTTGCCCCCGCTTTTGCATGATCGCGAGCGCGGCGGCATCAAGCGTTGCCGGCATGGCGGGATTGACCGTCTCCACCGCTGCCAGCGCCGCGACTTTCGGGCGCTCGATGCCGATGGAACGCGCGATGATGACGGCGTTGTTCACAATTTGCACCTTTTGTTCCAAATCGGGGGCGATGTTCATCGCCGCATCGGTGACGATGACAAGCCGGTCAAACGTCGGCACGTCAAACACCGCGACATGGGACAACACCTTTCCGGTGCGCAGCCCGTACTCTTTGTTCAAGACGGCTTTCAGCAGTGTCGCTGTCGGCACATGCCCTTTCATCAACGCATCGGCCTCGTTCAAATGGACGGCGCGCACGGCCAGCTCCGCCGCTTGCCCGACCGAATTCGCATGAACGATCTCCACATCGGGAAAGCGGGCGCACCCCTTTTCCCTCAACAATCGGGCAATCCGGTCGCGATCTCCGTAAAGCACAAACCGGCCAAGGCGATGTTGTAGCGCCATCGCCACCGCCTCGATCACTTCTTCATCTTCCGCCGCCGCCACCGCCACCGTTTGGCTCTGGCGCCGGCTTGCCTCTTCGATTAACGATTCGAGCTTCATCGTCTACACCAACCTTTTTTGCCTATCGTGCTGCACGATAATCTATGCAAAAACTATGCCAACACCAAAACGATGAAAGCGCTTTAAACAAACCATTTTTCCTTCATTGGTATGTGCAACTTTTTTCTTACCATGAAAATTATTGCATGCTTTTTTTGTCAAGTCCGTATTTTTCCAACTTATAGTATAAATTGCGCACCGAAATGCCAAGCGCTCGGGCAGTCGCCGTTTTGTTGCCGCCATGGCGGCGGAGCGCCTGTTCGAGCAGCCGCGCTTCATAGCACGCCACCATTTCATCGAGCGGACGCAATTCTTCTTCGCTTTCGCCGCCGAATGAAGGAGAGGAGGACGGCGTTGTCAACGGCGGCAAATGAAGGACGTCAATCATCACCTCATGAAATTTCATGAAAATCATCGCCCGGCCAAGCACATTTTCGAGCTCCCGGACATTGCCCGGCCAATCATAGGCCAACAGCTGCGCCATCGCTTCGTCCGTCACCCCTTCGACATTGCGCCCGTAATCTTGGTTCAGTTTCTGGATCAAATGTCGGCAAAGCGCCGGAATATCTTCCTTGCGGGCACGCAGCGGCGGAATGGAAATCGGCATCCGGTTGAGCCGATAGTATAAATCTTCGCGAAACGCGCCAGCAGCGATCGCTTTTTCCAGATTGACGTTGGTCGCGGCGATGACGCGGACGTTGATCGGAATCGGCTTCGTCCCGCCGACGCGAACGATTTCTCGCTCCTGCAAAACGCGAAGCAGCTTCGCTTGCGTGCTCGCTGATAATTCACCAATTTCGTCAAGAAAAATGCTGCCGTTGTTCGCTTCTTCAAACAGCCCGCGCTTGCCGCCGCGCCGCGCCCCGGAAAACGCTCCTTCCTCGTAGCCAAACAATTCGCTTTCTAATAATGTTTCCGGAATGGCGGCGCAATTCACACGGATAAACTTGTTATACTTTCGATCGCTGGCGTTATGAATGGCGTGGGCGAACAGCTCTTTGCCGGTCCCCGATTCCCCGCGCAATAAAATCGTTGCCGGCGTTTTCGCCGCCAGCTTGGCTTGCTCAATCGCCACTTTCATTTCTTCCGACTCGCCGATAATATCGGCAAACGAATATTTCGCCTCAAGATTGCGGATAATTTGCCGCGCCCGGTTGAGCTCCGCCGTCAGCCGCTGAATTTCCGAGACATCATGGATGACGCCAACGCTTCCTTTCAAGACGCCATCGACGATAATCGGCGCGACATTGACGATGACGTCCCGATTTTTGGGGCCGACTTTCATGCGCGCTCCGCGCACCGGGCGGCGCGTTTTCAATACTTGCATATGCATGCTTTCGCCCTCGGCAATATCGGCGGTCGCCGGCTTGCCGATCACGTCTTCTTCCTTCAAACCGGTAAGCCTCGTGTAGGCCGGATTGATCAAAATGCCGTTTCCGTTCTCATCGACCACGGAAATCGCTTCTTCCGATGAATGAATGATCGCTTCAAGCATCATCCGAACTTCCTTTAAATCGGTAATTTCCTCAGCTAAGGCGACAAGTTCAGTGACGTCTTTCAATACGGCGAGCGCCCCAAACAGTTGGCCGCTGTCATCGATGATCGGCATGCGGGTCGTGATTAATTTTTTGCCATTGGGAAGCTCGACTTCTTGGTGAAACTCCGTTTGCCGGGTTTTCAGAACACGCGGCAGCCCGCTCGACGGCAAAACGGTGAGGATGTGCTTGCCAATCGCTTCCTGTTTGTCAAGCGCGAGCAACTCCGCGGCGCTTTCGTTCATATCGGTGACGTACCCATATTCATCGACAACGATCATGCCGTCATGGGACGAATGAAAGATGAGGGCGCGCCGGGCTGCTTCGCTTTTCAGCTTGGCGATCAACGCTTCTTTCTCTTCGACCAACTCCGCCATCATGCGGGCAACGGCGCTTGGGACGATGTTCACCCCGTTTGGCGCCAAGTCACGAATCTCCTCAAGCACCTCGGCTCTGCCCGTTGTTTCAATAATCAAATCGAGCGGCTCTCTCAACCACGGCCGCCAGTCGCTGGCCGCGGCGATGCCCCACTTTTTCGCCAGCTGCAGCCCCGGAGCGTTTTCATCGACATCGACGACCGCCTTCACCTCAAACCCCGACGCTTCATGAAGCAGCTTCAGCAGCGATGTTCCGCGCGCATCGGCCCCGACGATCACAACGTTCTTCATTCGCTCCACCACACTTCGCTATATGTCAATTTTTGCAGACACTTTTATCATACTTGATTTCCTCTTTCCTTGACAAATCGGGGATAACCGTTATGATAATCGATAAAGTCCATTTTGTCGGAAAGGAATGCGATCGCGATGGAGCGAATCATGGCGCTGTTGATTTTAGTCATTCCTGGCCTTGGCGCGGCGCTTGGCATTAAATGGATGCGCGATGCGTTGTTCGGCATCAGCGATCCGCCGTTCGCGCTTTTATGTCTGCAATTTTTCGCAGGATTTTTGCTGTTTGCCGCCGGACTGGCGTTTATCGGCGGATTTGTATTGCATCATGACCGAAAGCGGAACAAAGTGCAGACGCGTTTCCAGCGCCGCCGCAACACTCGTTGAGAGAGGCAAAAAAAACGCCTTACCTCTTCGGTCAAGGCGTTTCCTCCCTCCGTCGCTTTGCTTGCTGCTTTGCAAATGGCCGCCCGGATGGCCGCGCGCATCGAGTCAAGGCGTTTCCTCTTTCCATTGCTTCGCCTGTTGCGGGTAGTCGGTGAAGATGGCGTCAACGCCATAGGAAAACATCGTTTTCATCGCGTTTCGCTTATTCACCGTAAACGGGCGCACCGCCACCCCACGCTGCCGCGCTTCCGCCGCCCATTTCGCCGTGACGGTTCGATAATGAGGATGCAAGCCATCCGCTTTCATGACTCGCACATACGTCCATGGATCATGGAGCGGGTCGATCGACAAAAGCGCCGTCTCCATGTCGGGAGCCAGCTCTCGACAAAGGCGCATGCTGTTATGGTTGAACGATGACAAAATCGTCCGCTTCTCAAGCCCGTAGCGGCGCACGAGGGCAATCGTTTTTTGCTCGAGCTTTTCGTAAGCGATCAAGCTGTTTTTCAACTCGATGTTGACGGCCAGCGGAGTGGGCGCCAACCACGCCAACACTTCTTCCAAATGAGGAATGGGGCAATGACCATACCGCCCCCGCCATGTCGCCGCCGCGTTCAGCGCCCGCAGTTCGCGGTACGTCATGTCTTTCACCCAGCCGCTTCCGTCCGTCGTTCGGTCGACCGTTTCATCGTGAATGACGACCACTTCGCCGTCCTTGGTGAGCTGCACATCGAGTTCAATGCCGTCCGCTCCCACGTTTGCCGCCTCGATAAACGCCACCATCGTATTTTCCGGGTGTGTGCCTGCCGCTCCCCGATGGGCAAAAATCATAGTCATCTCCGTCTCCCTTTCCTCCATGTTGACCGCTCGACTCGTGAACAAAAACAAGCGATACAAAAGCAATTTTGACGATCATCATTAGCGTATCATGCACATACAGCTTAGAACAAGCATCTTTTTCTACGTATCCGTTTCATTCTTTTTAGACCAAATAAATTGTGTAAAAAAAAATCGTTTTATGCAGGAAATTTGCAGACCACCAGCGAATGCTTTTATAAACAAAGGAAAAGGAGGATGTTGCCTTGATGAAAAAGAAGATGGGACTGTCCGCGCTTATTATTTTTGCTATTCTTTTTTCTTTTGGCCTAGGCGCCATTGCCGCACCTAAGCTTACGCTATTGTTCAACAACAAACAGCAAAAAATCGATGTTCGGATCATCAACAACCAACCTTACGTCCCACTGTATAGCATCGTTGGTCTTTTTGGTGGAAAAGTCACGTATGAGAAAAAAACAAACCGTTATCAAGTGACTTCAAAAGATTTCAATCCTCACCCTAGTCAAGCGAAGTCATATACCGTGAACGTCATGGGCGCGTCTGGTCCAATGAAAATCACGATCAATAAGGTCACAGTCGATCCAGCATACAAATACGATCCATATTTACCGCCCATTAAAGCGGTTGTGCTCGATGTGGTTGTTGAAAATACATCATCGGCAAAAATCAGCTGGCATCCTGCTCAAGGAATTTTCGCTTTGAATACCGGAGAGCAGATCGAGGACGCGTTGTTGTATTCACAAAATGTCAGCGGTGATTTTTTAGGTCATACGGTCAAGAAAGGAAAAATCGCCCTGCCTGTTCACGGAGACTTGGAACGAGTGAGAATGGTGAAATGCTATATCCATGCTGCTTTTGATGAACAGCTACAACCAGTTGGAGAAGATTTGTCCTTAGAAATTCCATTCCGCTAAATCATCTCGATAAAATTACCTGAAACGAATAGCGTCGTCCTCATCAAGCAGACAAACGGCCCGGGTTCTGGGAGGCTGGTGATGTAGGGGGACAGGTCGCTTCCCAATCTCGTTTCTTAAATAGAAAATCTTGGTCATGCCGTCTTTTGATTTGTTGTGATTTCCTACTCGTCGGCCGTTGTTTTTCACCAATCCTTCACCTTGTTGCTTAAAGATGCAGTTGCTGTATTTATCGTTCAAGTCTTGAAGAACCAAAAACGTAGACAGTTGGACCGGCCCTTAAATGGCAAATAAACCGAATGAAGAGGGTGTCCCAAAAGTGTTCGCATAGCGTTCGCTTTTCGGACACCCTCCTTT
>JAAROH010008147.1_pt1 | contig 13907 bp, 13 predicted proteins | sample 7248631 | NCBI WGS metagenome assembly JAAROH01 (sample SAMN09772309, study PRJNA484901) | compost metagenome | isolation source: Vermicomposting unit | place: India
TGGGGTTTTGTTCTCTCAAATTTTGCTTTTGCCATTTCCTATTCCTCCTTACTTAAATAATAAAATCCCTATAGAAAACTCTGCCGGGTGTTTCAAAATAAGTATGGAGCCCATGACCGGACTCGAACCGGTGACCTCTTGCTTACCATGCAAGTGCTCTACCTCCTGAGCTACATGGGCATCAAAACCGCTAACAATTATTTTACTACCCACACATGCCTTTGTCAATATGAAAATTCAGATTCCATCCTTTACAAATATTTCTCCAGCTTCCTTTTTACCCTTTGAAGTGCATTGTCAATGCTCTTTACATGTCTGGATAGTTCCTTTGCAATTTCTTGGTAGGATTTACCCTCTAGATATGCAATAAGCACTTTCCATTCAAGATCGCTTAACAATTGAGCCATTTTATTTTCAATGGAACAAAGTTCTTCGCTATTGATTACAAGCTCCTCAGGGTCGGAGATTTTTGCTTCAGATACAACATCCAATAATGTTCTATCAGATTTTTCGTCAAATATTGGCTTGTTTAATGAAACATAGGAATTTAAAGGAATGTGCTTCTGTCGAGTAGCAGTTTTAATTGCTGTAATAATCTGCCTTGTAATACAAAGCTCAGCAAAGGCTTTAAAGGAAGTAAGCTTGTCCCTTTTATAATCGCGGGTAGCTTTAAACAGGCCTATCATGCCTTCCTGAATTATATCTTCCTTATCAGCTCCAACTAAAAAGTATGCTTTGGCTTTAACTTTTACAAAGTTCTTGTATTTTCTGATCAGGTATTCCATAGCTTGGGTATCTCCAGTTCTAGCTTCTTCTACTATGTCCTCATCTGCCATATTGTCATAAATACTAGTATCAACTTGATCTAGTGATCCTAGAGCCACTAAACATCCCCTCCAAAAGTCCTTGAAAATACCCATTACAATTATCTAAATTATAAAAAAATAATGCAAAATAGTCAAGCTATTTATTATTTTTTGTCCATTTGTTGAGCTTTCTTATAGTTTCCTCATCTAGGCCACCTATTAACATCTGATTTTTTACATCATCTGTGCTTTTTCTTCTGTTTAATGCTCTCCTCATATCCTCTATCTGTGCCTCCAACTCCCTGGCAGAAATTCTAGTGCCTCCTCTACCCAATACTATCTGCTGTTCCATCCAATCGGAAGTAGCAACCTTAACCGATTTCACCCTGCCAATTTCATCTATGACCTTTTCAATATACTGATCCGCTGTTTCCCTTTCCTTTGTATATACTACATCTACTCCTTTTATATTTTCCTTCTTGCCACTGCTACCCTTTACCATATGGGCATCAAAGACTATCACTACTTTTACTCCAGCGAAATATTGATATTCTGCCATCATATCTATTAACTCTTCTCTCGCCACCTCTAAGCTTATATTGCTCAGCTCCCTTAAATTGCTCCAAGCATTTATTATGTTGTATCCATCCACAAAAAGGTACTCTTTGTAGCTATTCTTTTCCTTTCCCATAGTTTTGCCTTACCACTTCATATATTAGTATAGAGGCAGCATTGGAAGCATTGAGAGAAGAGATTTTGCCATACATTGGGATCTTCACTAGGAAATCGCATTTCTCCTTAACAAGCTTAGAGATACCCTTGCCTTCACTACCAATGACTAAGGCTACTGGGCCTTTTAGTTCTGTATCAAAATAGTAGTTTTCCCCATTAGCATCTGCCCCATATATCCATAAACCATCGTCCTTTAATCTATCTATCGTACTAGGAATATTGCTAACCTTTGCTATGAGCATATGCTCTACTGCCCCTGCAGAGCTTTTGTATACTGTTTCAGTTACATGAGCAGCTCTTCTCTTTGGAATAATTATGCCATGGACTCCAGCGCATTCAGCTGTTCTTATAATAGCCCCTAAATTATGGGGATCTTCTATTCCATCAAGTATTATGATAAATGGTGGCTTCTTAGACTCTTTGGCTTTATCTAAAATATCATCAATTGAATAATAATCATAAGGAGTAACCAAAGCAGCTACTCCTTGATGATTAACCCCTGGGGCTATCTGATCTAGCTTTTTCTTATCCACATATTGAATCACTATGTTTTTATCTTTTGCAATGCTGATGATCTTTTTAATAGAACCCTTCAGTTCCCCTTTGGACACATATATTTTATCTATTTCCTTTTCAGCTTTTAATACCTCTAATACTGGATTTCGTCCCACAATATATTCCTGCTTCATCTTACGTCCCTGCTTTCTCCATACTTAAATTTTTAAACATCTCTCTTACTTCTTTAATCTTGCCACAGGTCATTTGACCTTCAGGACATGGTCCTATTACGCAGGAAGGCCCTGCATTTTTAAACAGAGTAGGATATACTCCTTTTACCAACCTTAACATTTCCACTGCTAAATTTCTTATCTCCCATTGAGCCCTATTGCAGCATCTTAACCTAAAGAAATTCATAAGGGATCTAGCATTCATAGTAAACACTATTTTGGTTTCACAAGCATTGGGAAAAACATATCTGGCATCTTCTATGGCCATCTTTTCCGCTTTTTGACGAGCTTGTTTTTCATTTACTCCTTCTTTCAATAGCTCCTTTAAATTGTTCTCATAAAGTATTTCAGTTATTTTATTATAGTATTCCTGATCTTTTTTCATAGCTTCTTCAAAAAGCTTTTTAGCCCGTTCATCCTTCTCAATAGAAGGAGGAACTACATACTCAAATTGTTCTAGCTTTACATACCTTTGAGACTGTTGAGAGTAGCTTGCTATCCTATGCCTTACTAGCTGATGAGTTAAAGTTCTTGAAACTCCTTCTGCTGCAAAGGTAAAGGTTACATGCTCTATGGGAGATTCATGCCCCATATTTATCAACATATCCAAAAACTTCTGAATATTTCCTTCCGTTAAGTTCTCTTCGATTTCATCTATACCTACCGGTGAATAACACAGCTTAGCCGCAGATGCAACTAGCTTTTCTCCATCAGGTGTATATCTTAACAATTCTACTTTCATATTTTCCCCCTTTTCTTTAGTTTATCCTTTTCCACTTAACTCCTTCTGGTGTATCCTCTAATATTATACCCATTTCCTTTAGTTGGTCCCTTATCTTATCTGCTAGCTGATAATCTTTGTTCTTCCTAGCTTGAGTTCTCTTTTCAATCAATTCCAATATCTCATCTTCTAGAATTTCATTTTCTTTATTTAGGATACCCAAGATTTTAGATAATTTTATTAAATTATCATAGGCATATTGTATCACAGATTTGGATGTTTTTTCACTAAAATTAGAGTTTGTGAATTTAATCAGTTCAAATAGACTAGCTATAGCATCTGCAGTATTTATATCATCTTCCATGCTGTTTATGAAATCTTTTACATATATATCTACTTGTTTTAACATTTCCTTTTCTTCTTCATTGATTTCTCTATCTTCTGCTTTTGATAGAAGGTACTCCATATGGAATTTACCATTATATAGCCTATCTAAAGCTTTTTTAGCTTGTTCCATCAATTCCTTGCTAAAATTAATTGGATTTCTATAGTGGGCTGAGAGTATGAAAAACCTCAATACCTCTAAATCAAACTCCTGACTAATTTCTCTTACAGTAAAGAAGTTCATTTCAGATTTTGACATCTTCTTGTTATCAACGTTTATCATGGCATTGTGAAGCCAATAGTTAGCAAAGGGTTTGCCAGTTAATGTTTCTGTTTGAGCTATTTCGTTTTCATGATGAGGAAATTGTAAATCCTCTCCTCCTGCATGTATGTCGATGGATTCTCCTAAAAGCTCTTTTGCCATAACTGAGCATTCTATATGCCAGCCTGGTCTACCTTTTCCCCAAGGGCTATCCCAAGAAGGTTCTCCTTCCTTAGCTTTCTTCCAAAGAGCAAAATCCATGGGATTTTTCTTTTCCTCACTTACCTCTATTCTAGCTCCACTTTTTAGTTCGTCAATATTCTTCTTAGAAAGTTTCCCATAATCATGAGCTTTAGTTATATCAAAATAAACATTTCCATCTACATTATAAGCAGCACCCTTTTTAACCAAGTCATCAACAAACTCAATTATCTTATCTATAAATTCCGTAGCTCTAGGATGCATAGTTTCTTCTTCATATAAGGATAAACCTTCTGCATCCTTCATGAATTCTTCAATATATTTATCTGCAATTTCCTTTACAGTTTTATTCTCCTCATTAGCTCTTTTTATCAGCTTATCATCTATATCCGTAAAGTTGACGGTGTATTTAACCTTATATCCTTTATATATAAAGTATCTTCTCAAGGTATCGAATACTACCAATGGTCTTGCATTTCCTACATGGATATAATTATAAACTGTTGGACCACATACGTACATGGTAACCTCATCATCTTTAATGGGCTTAAACTCTTCCTTTTTTCTGGTCAAGGTATTGTATAATTTCATGCTTTATCCTCCCTTCATTATTTAAAATATAGTTCAATTACATAATTAATTGATATATAAAAAACCGTCTCTATAACTAGAGACGGCAAATCCGCGGTTCCACTCTACTTGGCCAAGGCCCACTTTGTTACCTTTAACGGGGTAATCCGTACCATCCTACTACAATCTTCAGATGATATGCTCAGAGGTGCACTTCAACTATAATTCAACCTAAGAGCTCCTTTCAGCCTAAGAGAGCTCCTCTCTTTTAGGCAAATTATAGTCTACTCTCCTCATCACAACATTTAAACTATTTACTTAAAGTGAAGTTAACTTTAAATATGGTTTTTTTCTATATATTCTATTCTCTTTAATATGTTTTGTTTACCCAAAAGGTATATTATATTAACCAATTCTGGACCATGATCAGCTCCTGTTAAGGCAACTCTAACGGGCATAAACAGCTTTTTACCTTTTACTCCTGTAGATTTTTGTATGCCTTTCATAACTGATTTTGCAAACTCCATGTCAACTTCTTCTACGCCCTCTAAAGCTTCCTTAAAAGCCTTCAAAACAGTTGGTGTCTCTTCCCACTGCAATATTTCTAAAGCTTTATCATCTCTTGGTATTACAGTATCGGCAAAGAATATATCTACTTTCTCCACTATTTCAGATAGTTTGGATAAGCCTTCCCTTACGGTTTCTACTAAAGTCTTTAGCCAATCAAACCTTTTATCAGCAAAATCATCATCAATAAATCCTGCATCCTTTAAATATGGTATAGCTAGCCTTGTGAGCTTATCCAGATCATAATTCCTTATATAGTGTCCATTTACCCAATCCAACTTATCATTATCAAATATTCCTCCAGCATTGGATACCCTTTCAAAGGTAAACTCTTTAATTAGCTCTTCCATGGATAATATTTCCCTATTGTCTTCAGGAGTCCATCCAACTAATGCCAGATAATTTACTAAAGCTTCTGGAAGATAGCCTTTTTTTCTAAAGTCCTCTACAGAAACATCTCCATGGCGCTTGCTCAATTTCTTTCTATCCTTGTTTAAAACTGTAGGAAGATGAACATAGGTTGGTTTTTCCCATCCAAAAGCCTCATATAGGTATACGTGTTTAGGAGTTGATGGAAGCCACTCTTCTCCTCTTACAATATGAGTTATACCCATTAAATGATCATCGATAACTACAGCTAGATGATAAGTTGGGAAACCATCTGACTTCAAAAGCACTTGATCGTCTAAATCATTAGTATTTATAGTAATATCCCCTCTAATAATATCCTTGAACTTAATGTCTCTGTTTGGAGGAAGTTTAAGTCTTACTACATACTCTTCCCCCTTAGCTATCCTTTCCCTTGCTTCTTCCAGGCTTAAACTTCTGCAAAGTCCATCGTATCTAGGAATCTGTCCTTTAATCTTTTGTTCCTCTCTAACTTTATCCAACCTTTCCTTTGAACAGAAACAATAATAAGCATGGCCGTTTTCAATCAGCTGATCAACATACTTCTTATATATATCCAATCTTTCTGATTGAATATATGGACCGCAATCTCCTTTTTGTACTATCTTACCATCTTCTATAAAAACCCCTTCATCATATTCTATACCTGCCCAATGTAAGGAGTTTATTAAGTTTTCAATGGCACCTTCTACATATCTAGTTCTGTCTGTATCTTCAATTCTCAATAGGAATTTTCCACCATGACGCTTAGCAAATAAGTAATTATATAAAGCTGTCCTTAGCCCTCCAATATGTAGGTATCCAGTAGGACTAGGAGCAAATCTTAGTCTGACTTCCTTCAACAATATATCCTCCCTTCGTTGCTAGTCACCTATATATTATATCCTAGTAAACTACTGCTGTAAACGTAGCTATTTAAACAATCTGTTTAGAAATCTTATAATAGCATCTAAAATTCTCTGGAGAAAAGACTTTACCTCTATGTTTCGATTTAGCACCTGATCAATCTTTTCAGATATATCCTTCAACTGCTCTTTAATCTTATTTATATCCAAATCCAACTTTGATATCTTTTCCATTAATGCAGCTATTTGATCTATCTGTTCTTGAGTTAGTTGTATAGATAGATCTTGGGCAATTTCTCTTATAACCTTTTCAATAGAATCCCTATCCTTTATATTTTTGTCAATTATGTAGACTTTAATATTGTTAATCAGCTCTTGTGCCTTTTCCTTGCCTATAGCTTCACCTAATTCAGCAGTAACAACTATTTCCTGACTAGCAGTCTTCTTCTCTTCTTCAGAAATGTTCTCACCTGTAGCGTCTTCAAAAGCTTTTATAATACCAGTTAAAGCTGCTGTTCCTGATACCCTTAGAGGACAGGCAACTACTATTTTAGCATCTTCAATTCCAGCAGTAATACATGCATTTCTATACATGTCCTCAGTTACCCAGAATATGTTAGGAGTTTTTTCCACAGTTATACCTGACCCAGGGGGTAATATTTCCACATATGCACAGGATAAAGCTTTACGGCCAATCAAGCTTTCATCAATATAATCTCCAAAATAATCCCTTTCCTCCTGATTTGTAACATATACTATTCTAACATCGTCACCTACATTGAAAAATTCCAGCATTTGCTTCTTCTGCTCTTCAGTTAAATCATTTCCTAATGTAACTACCACATTTTCAATATTATCAGCAAAAGCCAAAGTTGATAGACTGAATATGCCAATAATTAATATACAAGCGATAATCTTCTTCATGAAAATCACTCCATTCATCTTCAATTATTTAACAGTAACCCTATTGATGTTAACCCTAAATTCTTAGTGAAATTATACCTTAACTTTTAAAAATAATCTATACTATAATTATAAAAACAACACAGATTAAGAATACACAAGGCTAGAAAAACTCTAGCCTTTTATCCCTGCTTTATTCAACTCTTCCTTAATCCTCTCTAAAACCTCATCAACCGATATTTCTATTTTATGGCCATCCCTTCTCAGTGAATACTCGACTATATTTTCTGATGCTCTTTTACCTACAGTTACCCTTATAGGAATTCCAATTAAATCTCTATCTTTAAACTTAACCCCTGCTCGTTCATTCCTATCATCCAAAAGCACTTCTATGCCTTCCTTCTGTAAGTCCCTATATATATGCTCTCCTAGTTTAGCTTGGCTTTCATCCTTTATATTAACAACTGTTATCACTACATGATAGGGAGCAACAGCAAAAGGCCAAACTATTCCATTTTCATCGTGATTCTGTTCAACTAGAGCAGCCAACAATCTAGATATGTTTAAACTATAGCTGCCCATTTCAAAGGGCTTTTCTCTACCATCCTCATCTAAGAAATTGGCATTTAAAGCTGTGCTATATCTATTCCCCAAAGGAGATGTATACCCTACTTCTATACCCCTATCCATATATAAAGGCTCACCACATTTGGGGCATGGATCTTTATCCTCTATTAATAGTAGGTCCTCTACTACCTCTCCTTCAAAATCCCTTCCATAGTTTACATTCTTAATATGATAATCCGTTTCATTGCCACCCACAATTAAGTTCTTCATCTTTGTAATCCTTGAATCTACAATTATCCTTACCCCTTCTTTTATACCAACAGGACCTGCAAAACCCTTTTCAGCCCTTGTTACATCTCGTACTACTGTTTCATCGGCCATTTCTAACTGGTCATAGGAAATATTTAAGTAATCGCATAATTTCACTTCATTTAATTCCCTATCCCCAGGAATAACCACTAATATAGGATCTCCATCTACAACATATATCAATGACTTAGCAAATTTATTCTTTTCCATATTAAAGAATGCCTTTAAATCCTCTATAGTGGTTACATTGGGAGTATGGACCTTTTCCATTGGCTTTTCTTCATCCTGATTTTCTACATCATAGATTACCTTTGCCCTTAGGCTATTAGCTGTATAACCACATCTTTTGCAATAGACAAGTACCTCTTCTCCCTTTTCCGCCAAAGCAATAAACTCATGGCCTTCTCTTCTTTCTGCTGTTATGTAATTGAGATTTAGCTTTTCTAATATATTTTCACAAGTTTTTCTCATATTATTGTAGGAATTTTCCATACTATCTGCATCTTTATCGTAACTATAAGCATCACAGGCAATATACTCTTTAGCTTTTATTAGTCCAAATTTTGGCTTTAATTCATCTTTATATTTAGTATGTATATGGTAGAAGGTTAAAGGCAATTGCTTGTAAGACCTTACCTCGCTCTTAATCAAATTTATAAGGTATCCCTCATATAAGTAGCCAAGATAAAGGTCCCTCTCTCCTCCGTCTTTAAATTGAAAAATCTCTGTGTCAGCATCCGATACCAATAAGCTCCTTGGTTGTATATTGGTAGTTAACAATTCCTGTGCTTCTATCCTACTCATTTCCTCTCGTATCAAATTCTCTATTTTCCTTAAAACCCTAGAACCAAGAGGCAAATAGGAATAAAGCCCTGCCTCGGCTTTGCGAATCATTCCTGCCCTTAGAAGCAAGCCATGACTTGGAACTTCTGCCTCCGCTGGTACTTCCCTTAAAGTAGGCATATATAGTTTTGACATTTTCATTTTTATTCCTCCTAGAAATCAGTATTTGAAACTGCCAAATATAATAAAAACTTTCATCCCATAAAAGAGACGAAAGATTTTATAATTCCATAACTATTCTTCACAGGGAACTATTAAACATGTACTATAAGCGCTTATTCCTTCTCCTCTACCTTCAAAACCAAGCATTTCAGTGGTAGTAGCTTTAATATTTACCTTTTCCTTCGAAATCTTTAAAACACCAGCAATCTTTTCTTCCATAGCATCTATATATGGAGCAAGCTTTGGCCTCTGTGCAACCACTATTGCATCTATATTTCCTATTGTATAGTTTTTATTTTTCATAAGCTCATATACCCTATTTAACAGTATAAGACTGGAGATATCCTTATATTGGTCATCTGTATCAGGAAAATGCTTACCGATATCACCTAATCCTAATGCTCCCAAAATACTGTCCATTATAGCATGAATTAAAACATCTGCATCAGAATGGCCTAACAACCCTTTTTCAAAAGGGATTTCAACTCCTCCAAGGATCAACTTTCTTCCTTCTACTAACCTATGAACATCATAGCCTATACCCACTCTCATATCTTTCACCTTACCTTGTATTAAAAATAAATTCCTTCCTAGAATATATCTGAGCCTTATCCTTTAATATAGACTCTGCTATTATAATATCTTCTGGTGTTGTTATCTTGATGTTTTCATAGCTTCCCATTATGATCTTTACTTGTATTCCCAATCTTTCAACTAATACACTATCATCTGTACCTACAAAATTGTCTTCAATAGCCTTTCTATATCCTTCCATTAATATCTCCCTCTTAAAGGATTGGGGAGTTTGTGCAGCCCATAGTATATCTCTATTTGGGGTAGAATCAATCTCTTCGCCATCTTTAACAAATTTTATGGTATCCTTAACAGGTGTACCTACAACACAGGCTCCATATTCTACAGCTCCCTTTATGCTATCTACAATATTCTTTATCTTTACAAAAGGTCTCGCTCCATCATGGGATACTACAATATCGGTTTTCTCATTTAAAGCCAATATACCATTATATACTGAATCCTGTCTTTCCTTTCCACCACGAACGATCTTGGTTACTTTATTAAACCCATATCTTTTAACTACTTCTTTTTTACAATAGTTGATCTCATCTTCTCTAGCAACTACTATGATTTCGTCAATATATTTGCATCTTTGAAACTTCTCCAAAGTATGAACTAAAATGGGTTTGCCATTAATATTGATAAATTGCTTATTTATTTTGCTCTTCATTCTATTGCTCATGCCAGCAGCTGCAATTATGGCAGAAATATAGTGGTTTTTATACATTTGTTTCACCTCTTGAATATTATAGCATAGTTAATAGAAACATCAAAAACAAATTAACAAAATCACAAATAATATTTATCAGAAAAACCATAATAATTAATACCATATTTTTACTTTTGTCTTTATGATAATTTATGTTCACAATTAGATATTGTAATTGTTGACGCCACTTTTATAATGTTATATAATAATCTCTAATATTTTAAACAATCTTATACGAGGTAATTTAAAACATATTAACATATACGAGGTGATTGGCATGGGTAATTCTAATAATGAACAGAAGTTTGTTAAAGAAATAACGCCTATGGAAAAAGATTTTGCCCAATGGTATACTGACGTAATATTAAAAACCGATATGGTAGACTATTCACCTGTAAGAGGTTGTATGGTGATAAAACCATATGGTTACAGCGTTTGGGAAGGTATCCAAAGAGTTGCAGATTGGAGATTTAAAAAGACCGGTCATAAAAATGCTTATTTCCCTCTTCTCATCCCAGAAAGCTTCCTAAGAAAAGAAGCTGACCACTTTGAAGGATTTGTGCCTGAAGTATTGTGGGTAACTCATGGTGGATCGGAAGAGTTAACTGAAAGGCTTGCCATAAGACCAACTTCCGAAACCATTATCTGTACCATGTACTCCAAATGGGTCAAATCCTATAGAGATCTACCTCTATTGATCAATCAGTGGTGTAATGTAGTAAGATGGGAAAAAACCACAAGACCATTTTTGAGAACTGCTGAATTCTTATGGCAAGAAGGTCACACAGTACATGCTACATATGAAGAAGCTCAACAGGAGACACTACAGATGCTCGAAATCTACAGGCAAGTTGCTGAAGACGAATTAGCTATCCCTGTAATATTAGGGGCTAAAAGCAAACAAGAAACTTTTGCTGGCGCTGATGTGACTTATACAATGGAAGCCATGATGCATGATGGTAAAGCTCTTCAAGCTGGAACATCTCATAATCTAGGTCAAAACTTCACTAAAATGTTTGACATCAAATTCTTGGATAAAGATGGAGAATTAAAATACGCATGGAGTACTTCTTGGGGTATTTCCACTAGATTGATAGGTGCCATTATAATGGTTCACGGCGACAACCGAGGACTTAAGATGCCTCCAAAGATTGCTCCAATCCAGGTTGTCATTGTTCCAATTGCTACTCACAAAGAAGGAGTTTTGGATAAAGCCTATGAATTGAAAAAACTTCTAGAGGATAAATATAGAGTTGAACTAGATGCTAGAGAAGAATACAGCGCTGGATGGAAATTCAACGAGTGGGAAATGAAAGGGGTTCCATTAAGACTAGAAATAGGACCAAGAGATATTGAAAACAACCAAGTTACTGCTGTAAGAAGGGATACATTGGAGAAGTTTACATTACCTATGGATAACTTAGCTGAAAAAATAGAAGAAATTCTTGAAGACATTCACAATACAATGTACAAAATCGCCGCTGAAAATAGGGCTAAAAAGACCTTCTCTACAGTAGACTACGAGGAAATCAAGAGGATCTTCAAAGAAAATCCTGGATTTATTAAGACCATGTGGTGTGAAAGCGACGAATGTGAGAACAAGCTAAAAGCTGATACAGGTGCAACTATCAGATGTATACCATTTGAGCAAGAGCATATAGGCGATGTTTGCCCAATGTGTGGTAAAAAAGCAACTAAAATGGTTTATATTGCAAAAGCTTATTAATGCAAATCAAAAAGCACTCCTTCCTATCAAAGGAGTGCTTTTATTTTATTGTTATATTGCCTTATCTACTAGAGTTTTTGGCTTTGCAAATATCATTCTACCAGCAGAAGTTTGCAGTACGCTTGTTACCAACACATCTATTGTCTCTCCTATATGTTTCTTACCGCTTTCCACTACTATCATAGTTCCATCATCTAAATATGCCAATCCTTGGCCAGACTCTTTACCATCTTTTATCACTTGTACTACCATTTCTTCTCCTGGCAATACCACAGGTTTAACTGCATTTGCTAGTTCGTTTATATTCAACACTTCTATATTTTGAACTCCTGCTACTTTGTTTAGGTTATAATCATTGGTGATAATCTTTCCATTTACCTCTTGTGCTAATTTTAACAATTTCATGTCTACTTCTTTTACATCATCAAACTTTTTATCATCAATTATAACAGGTATATTCAATTCCTTTTGGATTTTATTTAGTATGTCAAGACCTCGTCTTCCTCTATTTCGTTTTAAAGTATCTGAGGAGTCAGCTATATGTTGAAGTTCTTCCAGCACAAACTCTGGTATTATTAATGGACCTTCAATAAATCCACTTTTTAGTATATCTGCAATCCTTCCATCGATTATCACGCTAGTATCAAGTATTTTAGGATAAGAAGTGTATTTTTTATTTGACTTATCCTTTGGTCCACTTTTCTTTAGATTGCTAAATAGATTTATTACATCGTCTTTCTTCTTAATTGGTACCTTGATCCCTAAGTAACCAAAAGTAGTATATAAGATAATAGATATAACAACCCCTAAATAGGGTATTTCCAACTTATAAAAGGGCTGGCTCAATAAATATGCAATTATCAATCCAAATATAAATCCAATTGTACCAATGAATATTTCATATATAGAAACATCTTGTAGCTCTACCTCAATAAACTTAATAAGCCTTCTGCCCCCATTTTTAATTCTAGAAGATAATATAAAGAATATTATTCCAAATATCAAACTAACTCCTACATAAAAAAATAACTTTATCCATCCCTTATCAGATAAATCAATAATATCCAACGCTTCAATCCCAGAAGATACACCATAACCAATTAACAATCCTATCAATACTATGGTTCCTCTTATTAGTTTATCTATCATTTATCCACCTCCCTTACTATATTTATTACCATTTAATCAAAATATATAACAATCATATGCAAGAGATTTGAATATTTATGTTTCTATTATACACAGTTAACAGCTTCATCAATAATCCTTTCTGTTTCTTCTTGGGAATAATTGGTGGCTAAGACGATTTCACTAATTAGAATTTGCTTAGCGCTGTTAAGCATCTTCCTTTCGCCTGTGGAAAGGGATTTTTCAGCATCTCTCAACATTAAATTTCTAACCACAGCAGCTATTTCAAATATATTTCCAGATTTAATCTTTTCCATATTTGCTCTATATCTTCTATTCCAGTTTTGAGGCATATTTGATTGTTCTCCCTTTAAAACATTGATTACTTTATCAATCTCTTCACGGCTTATTATTTGTCTAACACCAATTTTATCTATGCTGTCAACTGGTATCATTACATTCATATCACCTATCGGCATTCTCATTATATAATATTTCTTTTTTTCCCCTAGTATCTCCTTTTCCTCTATACCTTCTATTATACCAGCGCCATGCATAGGATATACAACCTTATCTCCGATATTAAACATTTAAAAACCTCCTATATACTACTCTTCCATATTTTATATTATACAATAAACCGGATAAAAAGTAAAGTAAATATTTTATCATAGACTTAATTGTATTGTCAACTGTTTATTTTCGTATTTGTAGTTATTCTATGATAATGTCATATTGAATTTATTCTGATAAAATGTCA